>Ga0307375_10000136_pt1 | contig 98451 bp, 84 predicted proteins | sample TR1MG_FD_202531 | JGI IMG/M metagenome (GOLD analysis project Ga0307375, IMG submission 202531) | Soil microbial communities from Risofladan, Vaasa, Finland - TR-1 | ecosystem: Environmental > Terrestrial > Soil > Coastal area > Acid sulfate soil | place: Finland: Risofladan, Vaasa | collected... | reverse complement strand
GCCACCGGCGGACATGCTCTGCCCATGACGCCACCTTGCTCATCGCCATCGCACCCATCCTCGCCGTGAAAAAGCCAGCGTGATGGGCTCATACAACCACGACAAGATGGCTACGGCAGACGCTTACCCTGCACCTGACTTTCCAGAACCCGCCAGGAGCGACCATCGGAGACATCCAGCAGCGGGGCATGGCCCGCGCCGAGTAACTCCCGGCACTGGGGCGATGATGAACACCCATATCGTCAGCGAGAAGCCGGACAGCTTGCGGCCCAACGGCGCTTGGTCCCGCCGCGCTGGCTGCACGCCAGCATGTGCAGCTCGGCGTGGATATAGACCCGGGAAGTCGTGAAAGTGCTGCCAGGCCCTTGCGATCCGATCTTGGGCCGGTTGATTCGGTGCGTCGAAGACCGGACGCGGCACGCGCTGAGCATCGCAGATGACCTGGTAGGAAATCGTGGCCTTCGTTTCACGGACGTCTGGGGTGCCCGCGGCCCGCCAGGGTGCGCTGACAGGCCCTGAGCTTACGAGACGAGTGTGTTGTGCAAGGGACAACGCGCCGAATTCCACGGCTCCACATAGGCCCCTCAGACCTTTCACGAAAAACTCGCGTAACGCGAGTTTTTCGTGCTTAACCGCTTGCAATGGCTTGTATGCCAGCATTTCCGGTGCTAAGTTTCTTTGGCGTTCACGGGTCGCTTTTGACGTTGCTCATGGGTTATTCGCAGTCCGTTCCTCAGGGGGAGTTGTGGGCTGGACTCCACCATTCGCATGCGCACGGTATCGTATGTATTGAAACTTATTCATGGTTGGAATCGACAAGGTGACGCCCGCGGCGGCAATTTTCTGACACGTTTTGTTGGAGCGGGTGATCGTGTAGCAAGGGGGTTCGTCACCTAAAGTTTTGCGTCTTTTCAATTGTGCTTCTGTCTCCCTGCGCACGCACCTGCTGATGCTGGCCGCTGCCGCGCAGGTCGATCTGCACCACGTCCACCGGATGCTTGATCCCGACCTTGCCGACTATGCCGGGCTAAGTGATGCGCAGCTGACCGCCTGCCTGCACATGCTAGCCGACACCGCCGACCGGAACGCCGGGCGTGTGCCGGCTGGCGATACCGCCGCGATGCACTGCATCCACTGCGGCCCGGTCTACATCCACCCCGACATTGCCGCCGTGCTGCCCGTGGTGGACGGCTGGCCGCGTGGGCTGGGTTGCCCGTGGTGCTATGTGCGACGCGCAGGAGGTGCTGTGCCCTCGGCAATACCGCCGACATCGCGCGCATGACGCGCGCACGATCAAGTTTGCGGAAAGACTCCGCCGATCTGTCGGCGAGGCAGTGGAAGCGCCAGCGCAAGATGGAACTGGACAACCGCGTTGTCTGCGGTGCGCGCCGCCGACGTGACGGCCAGCCCTGCCAAGCGCTGAGCGTGCCCGGCAAGCGGCGCTGCAAGTGGCACGGCGGCTGTTCTACAGGCCCACGGACTGCCGAAGGTAAGGCGAGGGTGGCTGCGAACTTTCATAAGTCTCACATCGCGCGCGAACGTGCGTGCGCGTATGACTTTGATAGAGTGCTGATGTGCGAAGGAGCGCGGCTAGCGGCAATGGCTGGACGAAGTGGCGAGTGAGTAGCACTATGCAGCGGCCAATTGGATGGCTTAAGGGGGCTACATGAACAGAGTGCTTGTTGCATTTATTGTGCTGGTGCCGCTGACGCTTGTTGGCTGCGCATCTACAGGGGTCGTGCCAGCAGATAGCGGAACGTACTTGATCTCGAAGCAGAGTGCTGCCGGTATGTTTGGCACGCCCGAGGGAGTCAAACTCGACATCTACAAGGAGGCAAACGAGTTTTGTTCCAGCAAGGGGAAGACCGTCGAGACCATAAATGTTGAGGCCGATCATGCAATCCCGTTTGTGCGGGAAGGCAGCGCCACACTGCATTTCAAGTGCGTCACGAAGTAACCAGCAGGCCAAGCGCCATGTAGCTGTCCATGCGCCCGCGCCGGCGTCAGGCAGTAGCCGACCCAAGAGTGTCAGGTGGAACCGATGACCGGGGCGCTTTCGGGCAGCAATGGCGGCAGGCGTCGTGCGGGCGCGCGAGGGCTGATGGAATACCCCAAGATTGCCGCAAGGCCACGGGCGACCACGGGTAGGATGCAGCAAGATCGCAACAAGGTCAGCGTCGTCAACGCAAGGGGTAACGTGAAAAAGCTCAATGGGTGGAAGCGTGTCGGGGTGGTGCTGTCAGTGCTTTGGATGCCAGTCGGATTGTTGATGGGCAGCAGCGAAGCGATCGACAACGCTACATGGTTGATCGGAGCAACTTTGGAAAGTTGTCTCAAGGCTGACGGATCAGACTGGGCGAAGTGCAACGCCACTTACGGCAAAGCTTGGCCCGGGGCTGTGGCTCAATCGCATCATTGGTTGTGGGGCATTGCAGGGGCCATCATTCCCGTAGTGATCTGCTGGCTTTTGGCTTGGGCGTTGGTTGCTATCGTTCGATGGGTGATTGCCGGAGGATTCAAGTCGAGCTGATTTATGACAGTCATCATCGCTCACTGCTGAGCGAGTTTTGCGAACAGTACGCGCGCGGGGCGGTCAATTTACCGCCATACAAAAGGCAGCCGTGAGCAGGGCAAGCAGCATCATTCTGGGGGTATATTTGGGGGTATATTCTGAAAACGTGCCTCGAAAACCTTGCAAATGCTTATGTTTCGATGCCCTCTTGCACCAATGAAGGGTTTCAGCAGGGATCGCTGAGACCGGACCAAACAATAAGACCGCCGTAAGGCGGTTTTATCGTTTCTGGAAGTGCCCAGTGTCTGGATGGGTTCGCCTTGATTGGGCGTTTGTTTGTGCCGACGAATTCCCGCACAGAGGGCGTAGGTGATGACCGACAGATCAATCGGTTTTGACATGCGATCTTGACTGGGGCACGGCCGCCAAAGACGGCATGCGCGTGGGGTCGTTGTCGTCAGGGGGCGACCTGTCTCGCAACATGTTCGCACCGGGTTGAGGTGACAGGCGCGTCGAGGTGCATATGATGAGTGTCACGCTGCTTGCAATGGGCTGTCTGGCAGCCTAAGTTCATGCAGCCTAACCAAGGAGGGCGTCACGTGATCAATGTTGTCCTGGTGGACGATCATGAGCTGGTGCGAACCGGCTTCCGGATGATCCTGCAGCAGCAGTCCGATATCAGTGTCATTGGCGAGGCCGGTAGCGCGGAAGAGGGGTTGCATCTGATTCGCACCTTGTCGCCCGAGATTGCGCTGGTCGATGTGCACATGCCTGGCATGAGTGGTATCGAGCTCACCGAGCGGGTGGGGCGCTCGAAACTATCCACGCATATCGTCATTGTGACGGTGGTTGACGATGCGCGCTTTCCCAAGCGTCTGCTGGATGCTGGTGCGCTGGGCTATCTCACCAAGGGCTGCAGCGCCGACGAGCTCGTCTCAGCTGTGCGTCAGGTGAGCCATGGGCGCCGCTATCTTGCCCCTGCGGTAGCGCAACAGCTCGCATTGGCAACCCTCGACGGCAGCAGCTCGCCGTTCGACGTGCTGTCCAGCCGCGAGTTGGAAGTGGCGATGATGTTGGTGCGCGGCAAGCCGCTGACGATCATCGGCGAACAATTGAACCTGAGTCCAAAGACCGTATCCACCTACAAGCAACGGCTCATGGAGAAGCTGCAGGTGGACCACGTGCTCAGCCTCGCCCATTTGATGACCGTGCATGGTCTCATCGATGCGCCGAACCACAATGTAGGCAATTGACCAGGGCTTGATCCTTTCGCCTCTGGTCGAGGCCATCATCCAGACATGAAAAAACCGGATTTTCATCCGGTTTTTTCATGTCTGGCGCTTGTATCAGGAGTTCAGCTGTCGGAGCTTTCGCCGGCCTCGCCATCCGTTTTGGTGATCGATGGTGGTGCCTGTTCAGGGAGAGGCATGGCAGGCTTGGCGGTCGGGACCGAGTGGCTCAGCAAATCGCCCTGGGTGGGCCGGGGAACGGAGGTAACTGCACTCGGCGTGCTCGGCTTTTCGGGTTGGCTCGTGGCGGCGGGCGCTGCAGTTACAACTGCGGCTGGCTTGATCTCTTGCTGGGCCGCCGACATGGCGACGGCAGCCGCTGGTGCCGGCGGTCGGACAACTGGCTGGCCGGGCGCTGACGGTTCGACTGCCACGGACTTGACGGCCGCGCCCTCAACACTGGCCGATGGTGTGACTACCGCTGCTGCAGGTGTTGCCACGATCACTGCTGCCGAAGCCGGCACGGTTGGAGCTGCTGCTGGAGCCGGAGCCGGAGCCGGAGCCGGAGCCGGAGCCGGAGCCGCAACTACAGCTGCAGCCGAAGGCTCAATGCGCACGGTTACCGCTTCGGTGCCGGCCTGGTCGGGAATCGGCGGTAGCGTAGGCAGGTTGAACTCCTTGGCAGCTGGCGCAGCGCTGACGGGTTCGGAAACAGGTGATGCCACGCGCAGCGGAACTTCGGCGGCAACGCTGGTCGCGCTTACGGCGGCGACTGCGGTCGGCATCGGTTCGCGTGGTGCATGGTTGCTGGACAAAGGTTTGGCCGTCGCAGAGGCATGGGCTTCCTCGTCGCGGTCCTCATCATCAAGAGCCTGCGCCTGGGCAGTATCCGGCGTGCTGCTGTTCGGTGCGGATTCCTCGGGGCGACGACGACGACGACCACCGCGGCGGCCACGACGGCGACGCGACTGCCCGCCATCGGCTTCCGCTGCATCATCCTCAGCTTCCGGTACGGTCGACTCGGTTGCCAGAGGGCTGATCAGCAGCGCTGCTTCCTTGGCCGCGTCGTCCAGCGGAGCAGCAGCAACCGTACGCTCGGGGCGAGGTTGGCGCTCGGGTTTGGCTTGCTGCGACTGTTGTTTGCGCTCGGTTCGCGGGGCGCCGTTTTCACTGCTGACCGGCGGCTTGGGCTGGCGTTCCGAACGTGCGTTCTGCGTCTGCGACTGGGGCGGCTGACGTGGCTGCGACTCGTTGCCTCGCTGGCGACTATTGCGTGCCTGTTGCTGAGCCCCGGACTTGCCTGGGGGCTGCGTCGCGGGTTCGCGTCGCGGCTGACGTGCCGACCCGACATTCGAGCTGCCGCTGTTGCCCGTGCGACCGCTGCGCTCGTCGCGACGGGTGCGGCTGTTGTTGTCGTTGCCGTCTGCACGCGCAGGCGTGGCTGCAGGCGCGGCGGCCTCGGCGCTGCGGAACCAGCCAAGCAGACGCGAAATAATGCCGCCTGCAGGAGCCGTTGCGGCAGGCACGCGCGCTGCCGGTGCGGGGCGGCGCGCGGGTTGTGGTGCGGTGACAAGCGTCTCAGCCAGTTCGTCGCGCAGCGGGGCGGGGCTGGACGGCACGACACCGCTCACTGCCGGCTGTTCGCCGCTGCCGAGGGCTTGGCCCATTTTGGGCAGCTCGGCGGTTTCCACCGTGGTCAGCAGCTCGTAGCTGGGTTTGCTGTGCTCGCCCATGTCCGCTTCGCGAATACGCTGGATCTCGATATGCGGTGTCTGCAGCTTTTCGTCGGCGACGATCATCACGTGCACCTTGTGGCGCAGTTCGATCTCCACCACGCTGGCACGTTTCTCGTTGAGCAGGAAATTGACCACGCTGGATGGGGCCTGCACCAGCACCTGGCCAGTGTTGTCCTTCATCGCGTGCTCTTCGATCAGGCGCAGGGTCGACAGCGACAGCGATTCCACGCCGCGGATGTGACCATGACCTTCGCAACGCGGGCAGGTGATCTGGGTCGCCTCACCGAGACTCGGGCGCAGGCGCTGACGCGACATCTCCAGCAGGCCGAAGCGCGAGATGCGGCCGATCTGCACGCGGGCGCGGTCGAGCTTGAGCGCATCCTTCAGGCGATCTTCCACTTCACGCTGGTGCTTGGGGCTGTCCATGTCGATGAAGTCGATCACGATCAGGCCGCCGGCATCGCGGATGCGCGCCTGGCGGGCGATCTCCACTGCTGCCTCGCAGTTGGTATTGAACGCGGTCTCCTCGATGTCGCTGCCCTTGGTGGCCTTGGACGAGTTGACGTCGATGGCGGTGAGCGCTTCGGTTTGATCGATCACGATGGAGCCACCGGATGGCAGTCGAACCTGGCGGTCGAAGGCGCTCTCGATCTGGGTCTCGATCTGGTAGCGGGTGAACAGCGGGGTATCGTCGCGGTACAACTTCAGCTTGCGCAGCGCGTTCGGCATCACTTGCTGCATGAAGTCGCGAGCGTCGTTGAACAGCGACTCGTCATCGATCAGGATCTCGCCGATGTCGCTGCGCAGGTAGTCGCGCAGGGCCCGGATAAACAGCTTCGACTCCTGATAGATCAGGAACGGCGCCCTCTGTTTACTGGCAGCTTCGGAGATCGACTTCCACAGCTGCAACAGGTAATCCAGATCCCATTGCAGCTCTTCCGCGTCGCGGCCTAGGCCGGCGGTGCGTACGATCAGGCCGACATCGTCGGGCACGGTCACGTGGTCGAGCGCTTCTTTCAGCGCCTGCCGGTCCTCACCCTCGATGCGACGGGAGACCCCGCCAGCCTTCGGGTTGTTCGGCATCAGCACCATGTAGCGACCGGCCAGGCTGATGAAGGTCGTGAGGGCGGCGCCCTTGTTGCCGCGCTCTTCCTTTTCGACCTGCACCACCACTTCCTGACCTTCTTTGATCAGTTCGCGGATATTGCTCTTGTGCGGATCGAGACCTGCCGTGAAGTACTCGCGGGAGATTTCCTTCAGCGGCAGAAAGCCGTGGCGTTCGGCGCCGTACTCGACGAAGCAGGCTTCCAGCGAAGCCTCGACGCGAGTAATGCGGCCCTTGTAAATATTGGACTTTTTCTGTTCCCGCGAAGGGATTTCGATGTCCAGATCGTACAGGTTCTGGCCATCTACAATAGCCACACGCAACTCTTCACGCTGAGTCGCGTTGATCAACATACGTTTCATGGTGGTTATCCTCGGCTTGGCCGCGCGTCGCGGGCCACGGTGGCGCCACAATGGCGGCCTGCCGGGGATCGCGCCGCTGCGGTAAAGCGGCAAAAAAACGGCACCGTTTCCGGTGACGGAGATGATTCGGTCAGCAGCGCCTGCCGCCTCCGATACCTCGTGGTATCGGACAAACAGCAGCCCAAACCGTTACGATGAAAGGGAGCCGCGTCCGGTCGCCAAAGGCAACCGGCGCAATCCTCGCCGACGTCACGGGCGGGCACTCCACCCGATCCAGACTTCGATGGGCAGAAATCAACGCCCGCCGAGTATCCTATTACAGCAGGTTTTTTTCAATGCAGACGGCAACTTCTCCAGACGCACCTCAAGGTGTACGTCAAGTCGTGATCGGGCCCGAGCGCGATGGCCAGCGAATCGACAACGCCTTGGTGACCATGCTCAAGGGTGTGCCCAAGAGCATGATCTACCGGCTGCTGCGCACCGGTCAGGTGCGCGTCAACGGCAAACGTGCCAAGCCCGACACGCGTCTCGTAGACGGTGATACGCTGCGAATCCCGCCGGTGCGCATAGCTGAACGGCCCGAGCGGCAGGGCCCCCCGGGCGGTCAGATCGCCGAGGTGGCCGAGGCGGTCATTTTCGAAGACAAGCATTTTCTTGTCATCGACAAGCCTTCGGGAGTAGCCAGCCATGGCGGCAGCGGCGTGAGTCATGGGGCGATCGAGCTGCTCCGCGCGGCAAGGCCGCAGGAGCATCTGGAGCTGGTACATCGGCTGGACCGCGACACCAGCGGGGTGTTGGTGTTTGCCAAGACCCGCGCGGGCCTCACCGGCCTCCAGGCCGAGATCCGCGCCGGCACGGTGACCAAACAGTACCTGTGCCTGATGCTCGGGCACCCGTCCAAGGCCAGGTTCGACGTCAATGCGCCACTGCTGAAATCCGTGATGCAGGGTGGCGAGCGGATGGTGCGGGTGGCCGACAACGGCAAGCCGTCGCTGACCTTCTTCCGTGAGATGGATCAATACCCCGGCGCCCGCCTGATGCAGGCTACCCTGGGTACCGGCCGCACCCATCAGATCCGCGTGCATGCGGCGCATATCGGTCACCCTCTGGTGGGCGATCCGAAATACGGCGACAAGGAAATGAACAAGCGTTTCCGCGAGATGGGCCTCAACCGGTTGTTCCTGCACGCCTCGCACATGAGTTTCGAGCTTGATGGCCGCGCCTACAGTTTTTCCACGCCGTTGCCGGATGACCTCAAGACCTTTCTCGACGTGCTTGCGGTCAAGGGCAAGCGACTGGTCTATTCACGGGAAAAGTCGCGCACCGACTTTTGATCAACGCGCCAGCAGGGCCTCGACCCGAGCCGCGCAGATGAAGTCGTTCAGCGAAAGCCCGCCTACGTCATGCGTCGACCACAACACCCGGCAGTGCCCATAGCCCGCCTCGAGATCCGGGTGGTGGTCCTCGTGGTTGGCCAGGAAGCCCACTGCATTGATGAAGCCCAGCGTGTGGTGGAAGTCGGCGAACTTGAAATCCTTGACGATGGCTTGGCCATCGTCGCACCGCTGCCAGCCTGGCACCCGCTTCAATAGTTCAGCCACCTGGGTCTCGTTGAGCGCGTGCTCTTTGCCCTTGCAAGGCTTGCAATGCTTGGTCGAGAGGTCGTTGGCGTCCATATGGATCTCCGTGCAGGCTGGAAGTTGGGATGCGAAGCGTCGAAGTTGGCGCCGGAAAAGTCAAAGCACCTATCCCAGTCGTGCATCTTTTTGAAATAGGACTAAAATGGTGCTGTTTCCGCCGGCGCGGCTTGCCGGCAACCGACAGGTGACCGTGGAGCAGGCATGATCGACATTTCAGAACGCGCGCAGCAGCACTTCCTGCGACTTCTTTCCCAGCAGGGCACGGATGGCCTGAGCATTCGCCTGCGGGTCACTGCCGCGGGGACGCCCGCCGCCAACTGCGAGTTGGAGTTCTGCGAGCCGGAAGATCTGGCTGGTGGCGAGTGGACCATCGAATGCACCGGCTTTTTGTTCCACATCGATGGCGACAGTGCCAGTTGGCTGGATGGCGCCACCATCGACTTCGAGCCCACCCCGACCGGCGGCCAGCTCAATATCCGTGCGCCGAAAATCAAGGGCGACGTGCCGGGTGCGGAATCCGGGCTGATTGCGCGCGTGCGTTACGTGCTGGAGGCCGAGGTGAACCCCATGTTGGCCTCACATGGTGGCAAGGTCAGCCTGCTCGAAATCGATGCCGATGGCGCCGTGCTGCTGCAGTTTGGCGGCGGTTGCCACGGCTGCGGCATGGTCGACGTAACCCTCAAGCAAGGCATAGAAAAAACTCTGCGTGAGCGCGTGCCGGAAATCACCGCCGTGCGTGACGCCACTGACCACGCTGGTGGCGAAAAGCCTTACTACAGCAAGGCCGAAGGGAAATCGGCGATTGCCTGAGTCGCGCCGGGACCGATCACGCCACGACAACAAAGGCCGGCCATGGCGAGCCTTCGCGAGTTTCAGAGGGATCGAGACAGAGGTTTAGTTGTCGCCCTGGATATGACCCTGCAAGGTGTCCAGCTTGCTCGGCAGGCTGGAGAAGTAAGCGGCGACATCCTCGATATCCTGGTCGGACAAGGTCGCTACCATGCCCTTCATGATCGGGTTGTTGCGTTGTCCGTCCTTGTACTCATGCAGCACTTGCTGCAGGTAAAGGTTGTATTGACCGGCCAGGCGCGGGTACTGCGGATCGACTGCATTGCCGTCGACGCCGTGGCAGGCAAAGCAAGTAGCTGCCTTCTGCTTGCCGTTCTCGATGTTGCCACTGGCCAGAGCCTGGGTGGAAGCAAACGCCAGCACGGCGCCGAATGACATCAGGGTAAGCGCACGATTCATGCGGAAAGTCCTTGGCAACTACTTGGCGAGGCTGGAAAGGTAGGCGGCGATGTTCTGGATGTCCGTATCGGACAGGCTCTGCGCCTGTGCATCCATGGTTGGGTGCTTCCGATCGCCGGCCTGATAGCCATGCAATGCGTTGATGATGTACTGCTCGTTTTGTCCGGCGATCTTCGGCACCGGATACTGCGGATACGCATTGGTATAACCCGGCACGCCATGGCAGCCTGCACAGGTGTAAATCAACTTGCGTCCAGCGGCCTTGTCGCCTTCAGCATGCGCGCTGGCGGTGGCGAAGAGGGCAGTGGCCGCGGCCAGGCCAAGCAATTGCAATCGAGTCATCGAGTTCATTCCCACAAGTACGGGGCGGGTACAGGGTCACAAGAGTGGCCGAGTATAGACGTTGCTTTGATGCTGTAACAACATCCCCAACCCGGCCGTCAAGGCACGGCGGGCGGCCGTTCGCGCCGTCGCTGATTCTGCAGGTGCCGTTCCCGCAAGAAGCCGCGCCCGATCGCCAAGGCCCTTTCATTTTCGACGACGCTATTGCCGTTGACTTCATCGGCCCCATATACTGCGCAGGTCATAATGTTTTCCCCGGGGGGGTGTCCTGGCTTCGACGGGGGTAGTGCGATGACTTGGTGCATGCCGAGGGGGCAGCTTTCCTCGTAAATCCAGCAGCAAACTTCTAGTTGCCAACGACGACAACTACGCTCTCGCCGCTTAAGGCGTAAGCCCCGAACCCACTTGTGCTCGTGCTTGTCGGTGTAGGGTCATTATCACGAGATCGCCGAACGCTGCCGCCTGGCGGTTCTAGGTCAAATCAATCAGGCTGGTTCCGCGGTGCGCCTTGCCCATCGTGCTTGTCGCGGAACGAGATCGAACGGTGAGCTAAGCATGTAGATCTGGGCATTTAACACTCTCGGACGCGGGTTCGACTCCCGCCACCTCCACCATTTAACGCGGCACGCAACACCAACGAAGGTCGGCAACCCAGCGCAAGCGAAGGTGCCGACCTTTTTTGTGCTCGGCTGCTTCAGCCGAGGTGCGGGCCGCTCATGCTGCTGCGTCAATGATCTGTTCCAGCGCGTGCTGCACCTCACGCGCGGCCTCGGCAATCCGCGAGTCGTCGGAGATCTGCGCAAGCTGTGCCGTCGGCGGCACCATGCCGATATACGTCTTGCCGTGATCTTCGTAGATTGACAGGCGGCAAGGCAGCGCCAGGTTCAATGACATGTCGATGCCCAGTACTTCGGCCGCCTGTCGTGGGTTGCACACCTCCAGCACCAGGCATTCGTTCGGAAGGTCGAAGCCCTTGTCGGCCAGCGTCTTGCGGAAGTCGTAGTAATGCAGCATGCCGAAGCCGCCCGCCTTCAATGCGGCCTGTACGTCTTCGAATGCGCGATCGACGGATTTCGAAGTCTGCTTTTTGTAGAGCATGGTGATTTCCCTTTGGCGTGGTCGGATCTGGCGATGTTACGCGCATGCGTTGCATGCTCTGCGTGCAAGGGCGTTGCTTCATGGAGGCGGAGGCGACGTCACCCAGGTCTTGCACGTCGGTGAGGATGTGTGACCCGGCTGCGGTTGGTGCGATTCCACCCTTTGTGATCCGATTGCGTGAGCCTCGTCTCGATGACTCCATTCACGGGTGGAACATGGTCGAATTCACTGACCGTTTCAGCGGGATCGCCGACTGCCCGCATTGATCACGCGGCCAACCTTGGAGGAGGATGTTTCCAGCCAGGGGCGAAAGGAAGGCGCTTGGCTGAGGCTGCCTGGCTGTCGAACGATGTGCTCGATCATGGACGGGTACCGTGTCTTCACGTCAGTCAAGACAATCACCGCGCGATTGAGCTATATCGATGCAATGGCCATGTCGATCGTTGCCATGCTGCATTCTGGTCCCGGCATCGCGCTGGGAACTGGTTTTTTTTGACTTCGGGACACGGGGTAGGCTCAACCTTCGATCGCTCGCCCTGGAAAAGCCTCTTTTTCTGCCCCGTGTTTGCTGCGTTAACGGGTAGCCTGCGCCAGTTCGCGCATCGGGCGCGATGCTACTGGACGATAACCGCCAGGGAGATCCGATGAATCGACGTGGTTTGTTGAAGGCCAGCGTGCTGGGCGCGGCGGCACTGGTCTTGCCTCCTGCGTTCGCACGGGCGAGCGATACCGAAGATGCGGCCGCTCGCCTGGTGCAGTTGGAGCGCTGGCATGGCGGACGCCTGGGCGTGGCGATCCTGGATACTGGCAGTGGTCGGTGTGTTGCCCATCGTGGTGACCAGCGTTTCCTGATGTGCAGCACGTTCAAGCTGTTGGCGGTGGCGGCCGTGCTGGCGCGAGTGGATCGCGGTAGCGAGAGGATGGATCGACGCATTGTGTTCGCGTCGTCGGTGCTGCTGGAGTACGCACCGGTGACCCGACAGCACGTAGGTGGGCCCGGCATGCGCGTGGATGAGTTGTGTCAGGCGGCGATCACACTCAGCGACAATACGGCGGCCAATCTGCTGCTGGCCAGTATGGGCGGCCCGACCGCGGTGACGGCATTTGTGCGCGGCCTTGGGGACCCGGTAACCCGCCTCGATCGGATCGAGCCGGAGCTCAATGTGGGCTCGCCTGGCGATATGCGGGACACTACGACACCGAACGCGATGTTGACCTCGATGCAGCAAGTGCTGCTGGGCGATGTGCTTGCGAATGCCTCACGCCAGCAGTTGATCGCGTGGCTGCGTGATTGCAAGACTGGGTATGAGCAACTGCGTGCTGGTGTACCGCACGACTGGATGGTAGGCGACAAGACCGGCAGTGGCAGTCATGGCCAGACCAATGATGTCGTAATTTGCTGGCCGCCGCGGCGCAAGCCGCTGCTGGTAGCAGCCTATTATGCGGGTTCGTCGGCAAGCGGCGCCGAACGCAAACAGGTGCTGGCCGAAGTCGGGCGCATCGCGGCGTCGCTCTGAGTGATCGCACCGCTACGTCAAGGGCGGACAGATCATGGTGGCGGTTGCCGTCAGCCAGTCGCAGGTCTGCCGGTTTGATGCAAGAAGGCCAGCGCCTCGCTGCAATTCGCGTCGACCTTCAGGCTGAGCAAGGGATCGGCGCGGGTGCGGCCCAGGGTCAGCGCCGCCACTGGTTTCCCGGCACGCGCGGCCGCGTTCACGAAGCGGTAGCCGGAGTACACCATCAGCGAAGAACCCACCACCAACACGGCGTCGGCGGTCCGCCACGCTCGTGTCGCCTCGTCGATGCGCTCGCGGGGTACGTTTTCACCGAAGAACACCACATCCGGCTTCACGATGCCGCCGCACCAGGGGCAGGGTGGTACATCGAACTGGGCAAAGCTCTGGTGTTCCAGATCGGCGTCGCCATCGGGCGCGACGCCTGCGTCCAAATGCAGCCACCCCGGATTGCGTTCGCTCAGCATTTGCTGGAAATCCTCGCGCGCCAGCCGCCAGCGGCACGTCATGCATCGCACCTCGTCGAGGCGGCCGTGCAGATCGACGACGCGCTCGCTGCCGGCGCGCTGGTGCAGGCGATCCACGTTCTGTGTCACCAGCAATTCGATTTGTCCGCGTTGCTCGAGCCGGGCCAGCGCGTGATGCGTCGCGTTGGGCTGGGCGCTGCCGATGCGGCGCCAGCCAATCAGGCTGCGCGCCCAGTAGCGCTGGCGCGTGGCGGGTTCTTGCATGAAGGGCTGAAAATTGATCGGTGGCGCACGCTTCCACTCGCCCTCGCGGTTGCGATAGTCGGGGATGCCGGAGTCGGTGCTGCAGCCAGCGCCAGTCAATACGAACAGGCGCGGGTGGGTCTGGATGAATTGCTGCAATGGGCTCATGGGGCGTACTGGTGGTGCGCAATCTGCAATCTGCAAGGATAGTCCCAAGTAGTTCGCTGGCTGCAGCTTCCGCCAGGCATACGGCGAAAGTCGAGTGTCTGCCGGGATATATCTGATCTAGGCTGGGCTGGTCACGCTGTCTGACTGAAGGAACCGTCATGAACTACGAAGACTTTTACCGACAGTCGATCGAGCAGCCGGAGCAGTTCTGGGCCGAGCAGGCGCGCTTGATTCACTGGGACAAGCCGCCGCAACAGATTCTCGATCAGTCGAACCCGCCTTTCCGTCGCTGGTTTGTTGGTGGCACCACCAATCTTTGCTACAACGCGGTCGACCGGCATCTCGCCGAGCGTGCCGATCAGCTGGCGCTGGTGGCGATATCCAGCGAAACCGATATCACCCGCGAATTCAGCTACCGCGAGTTGTATCGCGAGGTGAATGCGTTTGCTGCCGTGTTGCAATCGCTGGATGTGGGCAAGGGTGACCGGGTGGTGATCTATCTGCCGAATATCGCCGAGGCGGTGTTTGCGATGCTGGCTTGTGCGCGCATCGGTGCGATTCATTCCGTGGTATTTGGTGGTTTTGCCGCGCATAACCTGGCACTTCGCATCGACGACGCCCAACCCAAGCTGTTGATTGCTGCCGACGCCGGAATGCGCAGCGGCCAGATCATCCCGTACAAGCCGTTGGTGGATGCGGCGTTGAACGAGGCGTCTGCGCCACCGCCGCAGGTACTGATCATCAACCGCGGGCTCGATCCCTTGCTGTCGTACGAGGCAGGTCGCGATGTCGACTATGCACCGCTGCGTGAGGCTCACCTGGGTCGCGAGGTGTCCGTGACGTGGCTGGAGTCGAACGAGCCGAGCTATCTGTTGTACACCTCCGGCACCACCGGCAAGCCCAAGGGCGTGCAGCGAGACGTGGGTGGTTATGCGGTGGCGATGGCCTTGTCGATACGCAACGTGTTCGATATCGCGCCGGGGCAGGTGATTTTCTCCACCTCGGACGTGGGCTGGGCGGTCGGGCATTCGTATAACGTCTATGGTCCGCTGATCGGCGGCGCGACGTCGTTGCTTTATGAAGGGCTGCCGACGCGACCTGACCCCGGCATCTGGTGGCGCCTGTGTGAACGATACGGCGTGCGCACGATGTTCTCCTCGCCCACCGCGATTCGCGTATTGAAAAAGCAGGACGAACGCTGGCTCAGGCAATCTGACCTGTCCCGGCTCAAGTGGTTGTTTCTTGCTGGCGAACCGCTGGACGAACCTACCGCGCAATGGATCACCCAAGCCCTCGGTGTGCCGGTGATCGACAATTACTGGCAGACCGAGACCGGCTGGCCGGCGATTACCCTGATGCCGGGGCTGGATCTGAAAACGGTGAAGTTCGGGTCGCCCGGCCTGCCTGCCCCGGGTTACCGGATGAAGGTGATTGACGAGGGCAATGGCCGCGAAGTGCCTGCGGGCGTGAAAGGCGTGCTTGTATTCGAACCGCCGTTGCCGCCGGGCTGCCTGACGACGGTGTGGGGCGACGACGAGCGCTATGTGCGCAGCTATTTCAGCCACTTCAAGGAGTTGCTGTACAGCTCGCTGGACTGGGCGATCCGCGACGAGGATGGTTACACCTTCATCCTCGGCCGCACCGATGACGTGATCAACGTGGCGGGTCATCGGCTCGGTACGCGCGAAATCGAGGAGTCGGTGGCCAGCCATCCGGCGGTAGCCGAGGTGGCCGTGATCGGCATGCGCGACGAGCTGAAGGGGCAGGTGCCGGTGGTGTTCGCCACGCTCAGGCAGGAGGCGGGCGGCGACACGGCGGCGCTGGCTCAGGCCATGCAGCAATGCGTGGTCGACCAGCTTGGTGGCGTGGCGAAACCGTCACGGGTGTATGTGGTGAGCGCCCTGCCCAAGACTCGCTCGGGCAAGCTGCTGCGTCGTTCCCTGCTGGCGCTGGCGGAGCAGCGCGATCCGGGTGATCTGTCCACGCTCGATGATCCTTCGGCGCTGGACGATATCCGTCGTGCCTTGCAGCGAGGGCCAGACCAGGGCAGCTGATCGGCGTAGGAGCAACTGTGTTGGGAGTTTGTGCCCGATGAACGATCAGGCGGCAATAGCTTCTTTTGCCTTCGTGGCTGCCACCGGGCTGCGCATCAGATGATCGAAGGCACTCAGTGCGGCGGTGGAGCCGGCGCCCATCGCGATCACGATCTGCTTGTACGGCACAGTGGTGGCATCGCCGGCCGCGAACACACCGGGGACCGAGGTCTGGCCGCGGTCGTCGATGATGATTTCGCCGCGCGGTGAGAGTTCCACTGCACCCTTGAGCCACTCGGTATTCGGCAGCAGACCGATCTGCACGAAGATGCCTTCCAGCGGGATGGTGAGTATTTCACCGCTGACGCGATCCTTGCAGACCAGACCGTTGACCTTCTGGCCATCGCCCAGCACCTCGGTGCTCTGCGCGTCGACCAGGATGTCCACGTTGGGCAAGCTGCGCAGCTTGCGCTGCAGTACCTCATCGGCACGCAGCTTGCTGTCGAATTCCAGCAAGGTGACGTGGCTGACGATGCCGGCCAGATCGATGGCCGCTTCCACGCCGGAATTGCCACCACCGATCACCGCCACGCGCTTGCCCTTGAACAGCGGGCCGTCGCAATGCGGGCAATAGGCGACACCCTTGTTGCGGTAGTTGTTTTCGCCGGGCACGTTCATCTGCCGCCAGCGCGCACCGGTGGAGAGGATCACGGTTTTCGACTTCAGCGTGGCGCCGTTGGCCAGTTGCACTTCAACCAGGCCGCCGGTGGCCTCGCTGGCCGGGACCAGTTTTTCGGCGCGTTGCAGGTTCATCACGTCCACTTCGTGCTCGCGCACGTTCTGCTCCAGCGCGGCGGCGAGCTTGGGGCCTTCGGTGTGCTGTACCGAGATGAGGTTCTCGATGCCCATGGTGTCCAGCACCTGGCCGCCGAAGCGCTCGGCCGCCACACCGGTGCGGATGCCCTTGCGAGCGGTATATACCGCTGCCGCCGCGCCAGCCGGACCACCGCCGACGATCAGCACGTCGAACGCGTCCATGGCACTGAGCTTTTCGGCATCGCGCTTGCCTGCGCCCGTATCGATCCTGGCAAGGATCTGCTCCAGCGTCATGCGACCCTGGTCAAACACCTCGCCATTGAGGTAGATGGTTGGCACCGACATGATTTGCCGTGCCTCGACTTCGTCCTGGAACAGCGCGCCGTCGATGGCCACATGCTGAATTTTCGGGTTCAGCACGCTCATCAGGTTGAGCGCCTGCACCACGTCAGGGCAGTTCTGGCAGGAGAGCGAAAAATAGGTCTCGAAGCGGTAGTTTCCGTCGAGCCCCTTGACCTGTTCGATCACGTCTTGCGCGATCTTGGACGGGTGGCCGCCTACCTGCAACAGGGCGAGCACGAGGGAGGTGAATTCGTGTCCCATCGGAAGGCCGGCGAAGCGCACGCCGATATCGGTGCCGACCCGGTTGATCGCGAACGAGGGCTTGCGCTCGTTGTCGTCGCGACGTACCAGGGTGATCATGTTCGAGAGCCCGACAATCTGTTCGAGCAGCTTGCTGAGTTCAGTCGACTTTGTGCTGTCGTCAAGGGACGCGACGATCTCGATCGGCTGCGTGACCTTTTCCAGATAGGCCTTCAACTGGGCGGTGAGATTGGCATCCAACATGGCGGACTCCGTTGATGGGTTTGTTCAGGGTGACCTTGGCGAGCACCCGGGGGAAACCCGGGCGACGCTGTGAACTGTGTTTCGGTGTTGCGGACCGGGAAGAACTCCGGGTCCGCGGCGCTTTCACGCCGGCAGATCGGATCGGAATGATCGGATCGGGATGATCAGATCTTGCCGACCAGGTCCAGCGACGGAGCCAGCGTCTTCTCGCCTTCCTTCCACTTGGCCGGGCAGACCTCGTTCGGATGGGCGGCCACGTACTGGGCGGCCTTGAGCTTGCGCAGCGTCTCGCTGACGTCACGTGCAATCGCGTTGTCGTGGATCTCGAGGGTCTTGATCACGCCATCAGGGTTGATGATGAAGGTGCCGCGCAGGGCCAGGCCTTCTTCCTCGATGTGTACGTCGAATGCGCGGGTCAGCTGATGGGTCGGGTCACCGACCAGCGGGAACTTGGCCTTGCCAACGGCGGGCGAGGTCTCGTGCCACACCTTGTGCGAGAAGTGGGTATCGGTGGTGACGATGTAGACCTCGGCACCGGCCTTCTGGAACTCCCCGTAATGCTCGGCGGCATCTTCGACTTCGGTCGGGCAGTTGAAGGTGAACGCGGCCGGCATGAAAATAAGCACGGACCACTTGCCCTTCAGGTCGGCATCGGTCACTTCGATGAACTTGCCGTCCTTGAAAGCATTTGCCTTGAAGGGTTTGATTGCGGTGTTGATCAGGGACATCTGCAGTTGCTTCCTTGGGTGGATGAGAGCGTCAGGTTACGGACTGGCTGTCGATCAATCAAATTGATTATTCTTATTCAAGCCATAGTCAGCAGCTATGGATAACCTGTCCGCCTCCCGCGGCGCGACGAAGCGCGTAGCGCGGATCAGCCCGACTGCCTGGCGCGCGCGTTGATCTGGGCGTCGACCACCGTGGCAGTGACGATATCGCCGCCCACGTTGACGGTGGTGCGCAGCATGTCCAGGATCCGGTCGACGCCGATGATGATGCCGATACCCTCCGGCGGTACACCGAAGGTGGCCAGCAGGCCAGCGATCAGCGGCAGCGAGCGGCCTGGGATGCCTGCCACCGCCACGGCGCTCAACACGGCCAGCAACATCAGCACCAATTGTTGGCCCAGGCCCAGATCCACGCCGAACGCCTGCGCCACGAACAGCACCACGCAGCCCTCGAACAGCGCCGTCCCACTCATGTTCATCGTGGCGCCCAGCGGCAGCACGAACCCGGCCGTGCTCGGCGACAGTTTCAGTTCGTCGTGGGCGACTGCCAGCGATGCGGGCAGGGTGGCGCTGCTTGAGCTGGTCGAGAAGGCAGTCACGAGCAGCGGGCGTACCTGACTGAAAAACTGCTGCGGCGAGCGCTTGGCGAGCAAGCGCAGCCACAGCGACATGGTGCCGAACAGTTGCAGGGCCAGTGCCAGGGCGCAGCCGACCACGAACACCGACAGGGGCAGCAGAATGTCCAGCCCGACCTTCACGATCACGCTGTAGATCATCGCCGGCACCGCATACGGCGCCAGCCGGAGGGCGAAGCCGACGATGCGCGTCATCACTTCGCTGATGATGTCCAGACCAGCCTGCAGCTTGAGCCGCCGTTCCTCGGCCAACTGGGTTCCGGCCGCTCCGACCAGGATCGCGAACACGATCAGCGGAAGCACGTCGCCCAGCGAGCCACGGCTGTTGCCGACCACGGCGCCGAACAGGTTGCGCGGCATGAACATCTCGACCACAGCGGCGAAGCTCATGCCGGGCCGGCTGCCTTCGGTTTGCACCGCCTGTATCGCGCGGCTGCCATACTCCTTCATCGGCAGATCCTGCGCGCCTGTGGTGAGATGATGGCTTGGCTGCAGAAGGTTCATCATCAGCAAGCCGATCGCCACCGCGATCAGCATGTTCGCCGCGAACAGGATGAAGGTGCGTCCGGCCAGCGGGCCGAGTTTTTCCAGTCGGCCGAGTTGGGCCACGCCGGAAGCCAGTGAGGCGAACACCAGCGGAAGCACCACGAAAAACAGCAAGCGCAAGAAGATCTGCCCGAACGGATCGAACACGGCCACCGAGATCTTGCGCATCAGCTCCAGCGCGGGTGGAAAGATCTGGCCGATGACCAGGGTGATCACGGCGGCGACCACGCCAATGGCCAGGCCCCACAGGATGCGTGTTGCAAGAGGTGTGGAATTGTCCATGCCCTGAATGTACGTGGCGGCCATCGATTCGTCACCCCTGAAGCAGGCGTCTCGCCTGCCGCATCGCGGCGGGCGCAGTGCGCTAAAATGCATTTTTGAACGCGGAGGTGTCATGCCACAGTCAGCATCCCCCGGCGCGCGATTCCGCGCAGCCGTTGCCGAAGAACATCCGCTGCAAGTCGTCGGAACGATCACCGCCTACGCGGCGCGGATGGCCCAGCACAGCGGCTTCAAGGCGATCTACCTGTCTGGTGGCGGCGTGGCTGCCAACTCGCTCGGCATGCCTGACCTGGGCATCAGTTCGATGGAGGACGTGCTCACCGATATCCGCCGGATCACCGATGTATGCGATCTGCCGGTGCTGGTCGATGTGGATACCGGCTGGGGTGGCGCCTTCAATATCGCGCGTACGGTGCGCTCGCTGATCAAGGCCGGTGCTGGTGCCTTGCACATCGAGGATCAGGTCGCCGCCAAGCGCTGCGGCCACCGTCCGGGCAAGGCGATCGTGTCTAAGGAGGAGATGGTCGACCGCGTGAAAGCCGCTGTCGACGCGCGCAGCGATGAGCAATTCGTGATCATGGCGCGTACGGACTCGATTGCGGTGGAAGGTCTGGAGTCGGCGATCGAGCGCGCGCAGGCCTGTGTCGAGGCCGGCGCCGACATGATCTTCCCGGAGGCGATCTATACGCTCGACCAGTATCGGCAATTCAGGGCGGCGGTGAAGGTGCCGATCCTGGCCAACATCACCGAGTTCGGCCAGACCCCGCTGTTCACTCGCGAGGAACTGGCCAGTGCCGACGTCGACATCATCCTGTACTGCTGCGGTGCGTATCGCGCGATGAACAAGGCGGCGCTGAATTTCTACGAGACCGTGCGTCGCGACGGCACCCAGAAAGCGGCCGTGCCGAGCATGCAGACACGCGAAGAGCTTTATGACTACCTCGGCTATCACGCTTACGAGCGCAAGCTCGACGAGCTGTTCGCCGGCGGAAAAACCGACTGACTGACGCGTCCCTTCACCGGCTGTGCCGGTCCGCCGGCGCATCTCAACTGATCGAGGTTCCATCGATGAGCGAAACCACTCAAACCCTGCCCAAGGCCAAGAAATCCGTTGCGCTTTCCGGCGTGGCGGCTGGCAATACCGCGCTGTGCACGGTTGGCCGCAGCGGCAACGACCTGCATTACCGAGGGTATGACATCCACGAACTGGCGACCAAGGGCTGCTTCGAAGAAGTTGCCCACCTGCTGGTGCACGGTGTGCTCCCGACCTGGGCGGAACTCAACAATTACCGTGCACGCCTCAAGCGCCTGCGGGGCTTGCCGGCCCCGGTCAAGGCGGTGTTGGAGCTGCTGCCGGCGTCGACCCACCCGATGGATGTGATGCGCACCGGTTGCTCTGTTTTGGGCACCGTGCTGCCGGAGAAGGACGACCACAACGTCACCGGCGCGCGGGAGATCGCCGACCGGCTGATGGCCAGCTTCGGCTCGATGCTGTTGTACTGGTACCACTTCAGCCACAACGGCAAGCGCATCGAAACGCAGACCGACGACGAGTCGATCGCCGCGCATTTCCTGCACCTGCTGCATGGCAAGGCGCCCAGTGAGTTGCATGCAAACGCGCTGGACAAGTCGCTGGTGCTGTACGCCGAGCACGAGTTCAATGCTTCGACGTTTGCCGCCCGCGTGATCGCCGGTACCGGTTCGGACATGTATTCGGCGTTGACCGGCGCGATCGGCGCGTTGCGTGGCCCCAAGCATGGCGGCGCGAACGAGGTGGCGATGGAGATCATTGCCCGCTATCGCAACGCCAATCAGGCCGAGGCGGATATCCGCGTGCGTGTCGAGCGCAAGGAGATCATCATCGGCTTCGGTCATCCGGTTTATACCGTGTCGGACCCGCGCAACGAGATCATCAAGGAGATCTCGCGCAAACTCTGCAGCGACGGCGGCAACCCCACCTTGTTCGATGTCTCGGAGCGGATCGAGCAGGTGATGGGCGATCTCAAGAAGATGTTCCCGAATCTCGACTGGTTCTCGGCCAGCGCTTATCACATGATGGGCGTGCCCACGGCGATGTTCACCCCGCTGTTCGTGATTGCCCGCACCTCCGGCTGGAGCGCGCACGTGATCGAGCAGCGCGAGGATGGCAAGATCATCCGTCCCAGCGCGAACTACATCGGGCCGGAAGACCAGTCGTACGTGCCGATCGATCGGCGCTGAGTTTTTCGACGCGGAACCCGGGGGGAGGCGGCTGCAATGCGCACGGCACTGTTGATTTGCTTGCTCGCAGCCTCACCGACCGGGGCAACCTGGACGCAAGGCGTTTATGACGACTGGGCGGTGAACCTCGCCGTGGTGGCGGTCACCATTGTCGCGGTGGCCGCCTGTGTGATGATTCACTACGAGGTGCTGTCATGGCTGTCCAGGCGGCTGGGGCATCTCGATCATCTCGAAGGGCATCGTCGCCGCAAGGTGCTCTACGGTATCTTCGGCGTGCTCAGTGTGCACATCCTCGAGATCTGGATTTTCGGGCTGGCGTTTTACCTGATGCAGATCGGCAGCCCGTCATTCGGGCATATCCATGGCATCGCTGCCGAGTCCCTTGTCGATCACGTGTACTTCTCCGCGGTGACCTTCACCACGGTGGGCTTTGGCGACGTGATCCCGGCCGGTCCCGTGCGTTTCCTGGCTGGCACCGAAGCGCTTGCCGGCTTTGTGCTGATCACCTGGTCGGCTTCGTTTACCTATCTTGAAATGAACCGCTTCTGGCGCCGCGACTGACTCACACCGTCGGTGTCTCGTCGGCCAAGTAATCCAACAAATCCCCGGCTGGCAGGACAGCGCCTTGCAGATAGCCTCCAGCGTGCCAAAGCGCACGCCCTTGACCTTGCCTTGCTTGAGCAGCGAGAGATTGGCTTCGGTAATACGGATGATCGTGGCCAGATCCTTGAATTTCATTTTGCGCCTGGCGAGCATGACGTTCAGTTCGATGATGTTGGGCATCATGTGGCGGCAACCATGCGCGTGCAAATACTGCTCTGATCATCTTGCCGCATGCCGCCGCCGTCGCTGGCGAAGCCAGCCGCCACCACAAACGCCAGCGACCAGCAGCAGGTCCATCGCGTATTGCGCCCAGCTGTGTGCATCGAACCAGCCATTCACCCAGTTGTCGTGGGCGATCATCCTGCCAGCGGTGAAAGCAATAGCTGCCGCGCCGATATACATGATCACGGCGAAGCGCTCGATCAGTCTCAGGATCAACGTTGAGCCCCATACCACCAGCGGCACGCTGATAAGCAGGCCGAGGAAAATCAGGCTGAGGTGTCCGCGCGATGCGCCGGCAATGGCCAGTACATTGTCCATCCCCATCAGCGCGTCGGCGACTACGATGGTGCGCAGGGCGCTCCAGAAATTGGAGCCGGCGCTCACATCTGGATCCTCACCAGCCTGCTGATCCAGCAGTTTCCAGGCTATCGGCAGCAACAGCAGCCCGCCGACCAACATCAGTCCTGGCATTTTGAGCAGATAGACGACCACCGCCGTTAGCGCGAATCGCACAGCAACGGCGCCGAAAGTGCCCCAGAAAACGGCTTTCTTTTGCAGGGTGCGAGGCAGGCGACTGGCAGCCATCGCAATAACGATGGCATTGTCCCCGGCGAGCACCAGATCAAGCAGGATGATGGCCAGCAGGCCAGAGATGAAATCAGAGGAGAGAAAATCCATGGAGCGGTTCCAAGCGCGTCAGACGATGCAGCAAACACGAACGCGCGCGGTCCGTGTTCACCGCAAAAGTCTCGTTCGCAGCATGGCTGCCGCGGTGACCGGAGCGAAGCGTCGCTCGTGTTGACGATCACCGCACCGTAGCAGACAGGGCTGCCCCGGGAGCTACTCCCTTTTGGGATATGCGTGGGGATTGTCTAGGTGTGGATGATTGGGGTCAAGCAGCAACTACGGTTGCACTCAGCTAAAATGACGCTTTTCCCTGTTGCGAGATCCGTCATGAGTGCGCACGACATCCGTTCCGCCGTCCGTCCCGATCCCGACCAGCCGCTGGTCGACATCGCCGACTACGTGATCGACTACAAAATCGACTCGAAGGAGGCTTACGACACCGCGCGCTACATGTTGCTGGATTCGCTGGGCACCTCGATGTTGGCCATGAAGTTTCCGGAATGCGTGAAGCACCTTGGGCCGCTGGTTCCCGGCGCCACCTTGCCGGGCGGCAGCCGCGTGCCGGGTACCAGTCATGAACTCGATCCGGTACAGGCCGCCTTTGCGATCGGCACGCAGATTCGCTGGCTCGATTTCAATGACACCTGGCTGGCCGCTGAGTGGGGTCACCCGTCCGACAACCTGGGCAGCATCCTGGCCGTGGGCGATTACCTGAGCCGCAAGGCCGAGCGTGAAGGCGGTCAGCCGCTGACGGTACGCGACGTGCTTGGCTATGCGATCAAGGCGCACGAAATCCAGGGTTGCTATGCCCTGCTGAACAGCTTCAACCGGGTCGGCCAGGATCATGTGATCCTGGTTCGCCTGGCATCCACTGCCGTGGCCACGGCGATGTTCGGTGGCGACAAGGAGCAGATCACCAGCGCGGTCTCGCATAGCTGGATCGACAACGGTTCGCTGCGTACCTATCGGCATGCGCCGAACACCGGGCCGCGCAAGAGCTGGGCGGCGGGTGATGCCTGCCGTCGCGCGGTCACTCATGCGATCAATGCGGTGTATCGCGGCGTCGTGGGCTATCCGTCGGCGCTGTCCGCCAGGACGTGGGGTTTCTACGATGTGGCGTTCAATGGCAAGCCGTTTGAATTTGAGCGTCCGTTTGGTAGCTACGTGATGGAGAACGTGCTGTTCAAGATCAGCTACCCGGCCGAGTTCCATGCGCAGACCGCGGTGGAGTGCGCCATGCAGCTGCACCAGCAGGTCGCCGGCAAGCTCGACCAGATCGAGAAGATCGTGATCGAGACCCAGGAGGCCGGTTGCCGCATCATCGACAAGACCGGGCCGCTGGCCAACTATGCCGATCGCGATCACTGCATCCAGTACATGGTTGCCGTGCCGCTGATTTTCGGGCGTCTGACTGCCGATGACTACAACGACGAGGTGGCCGCCGATCCGCGCATCGACGCGTTGCGCGACAAGATGACGGTCAGCGAGAATTCCCAGTTCACCCGCGACTATTTCGATCCGGAAAAGCGCTATATCGGCAATGCGGTGCAGGTATTTTTCAAAGATGGCAGCAGCACCGAAAAGGTCTCGATCGACTTTCCGATTGGCCACCGCAAGCGTCGGGCTGAGGGTATTCCGGTGCTGTTGAAGAAATTCGAGGCGGCAATGCGCGGCTACCTGCCGGCGCATCGCGTCAAGGCGATCATGGCCGCCACGCAGGATTCCACAAAGCTGGATGACATGCCGTTGCATGAGTTCTTGGGTCTCTTCACATGGTAAAGACGATGTGAGTGCAAGATTGCGACCGCAAGGGCTGAGTCGGCGTGGATCGGGACGCTTCTTCTATCAAATTCCAGGCCGGGGGATGCAGAAGTCACATTTTGTGCTGGGCAAGCTGTGCCTCTGGTGGTCAAAATTTGCTGAACGAAAACACACCAGTGGCATCGTTATCAAGATGTTGCCACGTGACCCAGTTAACGTTTTTGCTACACTTTCGCCACTCGATGAAAAACGCCAAGCGGGGCCTGCCAAAGGCTTCGCTGGCAAATACGGTTTCACTACGCGTTCTCCGGTTGGCGATTGAACGGACGCGAATTTCTAATAAATGAGGAGACATCTGATGAAACGTAAGGGCTTGTACTTTCTGATTGCGTTGGCCCTGGGCGGCGTAGGCGCCGTTCATGCGCAGGACAGCGCTGCGGCTCCCGCGGACAGCTCCAGCGCCAGCATGGCCACCTCGTCCTATGATGGCCGTTGGTACATCGCACCGACCGTCGGTGGCTACTACAATGACACCAAGCGTCACACCAACAGCCGTCAGATTTATTACGGCTTGGGTTTCGGCCGCTTCATCTCGCCCAACGTCTCGATCGATGCCTTCATTGATCGTACCAACCGCCAGATGGACAACGGCCCCGCCAATGGCGGTGGCCTTAGCAGCAACAACTGGTCGAGCACCAACATCGGCGCCGCGGCCCGTTTCTATGCGGGTGACTGGAACGCTTGGCGTCCATACGCCCTTGTTGGGTTGATGGGGAGCCGTCACCAGAGTTTTGCAAGCCACGGCTGGTCTCCTGCTGCTGAGCTCGGTGGTGGTGTGTCCAAGATGGTTTCGGACAGCAGCAACATTCGTATTGAAGCCGGTTATCGCTATGACTGGGACAATAATACCAACCCGGCCAACAGTGGGTATGGCGACTGGTTCCTCGGCTTCAGCGTTGTTTCCCGGTTTGGCGCTGCAGCAGAAGCTCCGGCTCCGGTGGCTGCTGCCCCGGTTGCTCCGGCTGCTCCTGACTGCTCCAAGACGATCGTCAATGGTGTGAACCTCTGCGATAACAAGTGCCCGAATTTGCCGGAAGGCACGATCGTTGGTCCGGACGGCTGCCCGCAGAAAGTCGTGATCGATCTGCGCGGCGTCAACTTCAAGTTCGATCGTCCGAAAAAGGGCGAGACCGACATTGCCAAGTCGCTGGCTGAGCCGACCGCTGACTCCATCTCGGTGCTGAACCAGGCCATCGACACCCTGCAGCGGTACCCGCAGGTGCATGTGACGGTTGCCGGCTACACCGATTCGAAGGGCACCGACGAGTACAACCAGAAGCTGTCCGAGCGTCGCGCTGCGATCGTCTACAACTACCTGACCAGCCACGGCATCAGTGCCAGCCGCCTGGAAGGTCCGATCGGTCACGGCAAGAACGACCCGATCGGCGACAACGCGACCGATGCGGGTCGTGCGCAGAACCGTCGCACCGAGTTGCAGGTTCAGCAGTAATCGAACCTCGTTGACGTAGTATAAAAAAAACCCGGCTTCAGCCGGGTTTTTTTATACGGTGGGGGGTACTTTCGCGGATGCAGACAGTCGCGCTTCCAAGCTCAGCCATGATGCGCGCTATCAGCATGTTTGCAGACGTACGATAACCCTCGAGCCACGATCTGACCGGATGCCAACCTTGCCTCCTCGTTCCACCGCGCGAATCTCCAGGGGCCAGCCAGGCCGTTACGGGCTGGCGAGGGTACTTTCCAAGCTGGGCGTGTGTTCGCGCAGTCAGGCTGAGCAGTGGATACGCGCTGGACGCGTCAGCCTGGATGGACAGGTGATGCGTGATCCGCAATTCCCCGCGCCACTGGGCGGACAGGGAATTGCCGTCGACGGCCATGCCGTGAAATCCATCGATCATGCGTATGTGGCGTTCAACAAGCCGCGGGGCTTGGTGGTCAGCACGGCAGATGAAAAAGGCCGCGATACAATCTATACGGCGCTGGCGGGAGCCGGGCTGCCGTGGCTGGGCCCGGTAGGTCGACTGGACAAGGCCAGCGAAGGCTTGCTGCTACTGAGCAACGACACGACCTGGGCAGCAGGCATCACCGACCCCGTGAGCCATCTGGACAAGACCTATCACGTGCAGGTTGCCGGGCTGCCGGATACGGCTGCTTTTTCCGCGATGCTGGTGGGCGTGCACGACGCCGGTGAGCACCTCAAGGTGCGTCGGGCGACGCTGCTGCGGGCTGGCGAAAAAAATGCGTGGATCGAGGTGGTGCTTGATGAGGGTCGCAACCGGCACATTCGTCGGCTGCTGGCTGCCTTGGGGCATGACGTTTTGCGCTTGATTCGAGTGGCTGTCGGACCACTGGCTCTGGGCGAATTGGCGAAGGGACAGTGGCGACAGCTGAGTGAAGAGGAAATAAACGCGCTGGATACAAGGAGGTAGGTTGTCCAACCTCGGCGTGTCGAGGTGCCGGGGTTGGAGATCGGTTGCCCAGGATGCAAGAAGCTATTGGTTGCCGATCACGCCCAGCTTGCGCGCCACCTTGGTAAAGGCGGCGACTGCGTGGTCGAGATGCGCCCTGGTGTGGGCCGCGCTCATCTGCGTACGGATGCGCGCCTGGCCTTGTGGTACGACAGGATAGAAGAAGCCGGTGACATAGATGCCTTCCTCCAGCAAACCAGCCGCCATCGCTTGCGCCTGTTTGGCGTGGTGGATCATGACCGGCACGATGGGATGCACGCCCGGTTTGATCTCGAATCCGGCAGCGCTCATCTGCTGGCGGAAATAGCGGGTGTTTTCCTTCAGGGTATCGCGCAAGTCACCGGCGCCGGCGAGCATGTCGAATACCTTGATGGCGGCAGCCACCACGTGCGGTGGCAGCGAGTTGGAGAACAGGTAAGGGCGCGAGCGCTGACGCAGCAATTCGATAACTTCCTTGCGACCAGTGGTGAATCCACCGAGGGCGCCACCAAGTGCCTTGCCGAGTGTGCCGGTGAAAATGTCGATCTTGTCCATCACCCCGTGCACTTCAGCCGCGCCGCGGCCGCTGTCGCCGAGAAAGCCGGTGCAATGGCATTCGTCGATATGCACCATCGCGTCGTACTTCGCCGCCAGCGCCGTAATCTGGTCGAGCGGGGCGATGAAGCCATCCATCGAGAACGTGCCGTCGGTGGTGATCAGCTTGGTCCGTGTGCCCGCCGCGTCGGCCGCTTGCAGTTGCTGCTCCAGATCGGCCATATCGCTGTTGGCGTATCGGTAGCGCCTGGCCTTGCACAGACGGATGCCGTCGATGATCGATGCGTGGTTCAGCGCATCGGAAATCACCGCGTCTTCCTCTCCCAGCAGCGGTTCGAACAAGCCACCGTTGGCGTCGAAGCAGGCGGCGTAGAGGATGGTGTCCTCGGTGCCGAAGAACGAGGCGATCTTCGCCTCCAGCTGTTTGTGCAGATCCTGCGTCCCACAGATGAAGCGCACCGAGGCCATGCCGAAGCCGTGGCTGTCTAGCGCATCCTTGGCTGCCTGGATCACCTCGGGGTGATCGGCCAGGCCCAGATAATTGTTGGCGCAGAAGTTCAGCACCTTGCGCCCACCTTCCAGCTGAATTTCGGCCGATTGCGGCGAGACGATGATGCGTTCGGCCTTGAACAGGCCCTGTTCGCGGATGGATTCGAGTTCGCTGGCGTAGCGCGCCTTGGCAGTGTAGCTCATGGGGGGATTCCGACCGATGGATGGCAAAGCACCATTGTAGGACGAGGCGCGGTTGGCTGCGCCCGTCCAGTTTGGGCAAGAGGCGATCAGTGCAGGCCGAAATCCACTCGCGTCGTCCGGCCTTTGTCGTCGATGCCCGTCACGCCGAGTTTCGGGTCGTGCAGGAGCAGGCGTTTTTCGTCGACCTTGCCCTGCAGCCATCGTTGCACTGCTTCGGCGCGGCGCTCGGCCAGCTGTTTCAGCGCCACTGCACCCACCGGCATCTGTGCCTCCAGCAACTGCTGCATCACCTCCGGCGGCTGCGATTTGGTCAGGCCTATCAAGTTTTTCGGCTTGGGGAAGTTCGCCCGCTTGTAGACCCGCGTCAGGTAGCGCTCGTATTCATCGGGCGCGAGCTTGAGCGTGGAGGCGGCGGACTTGATGTGGTCGTGGTCGATCATTTCCTGACGAATCAGGTCGTCGACCAGCACCTGGCGCAACCCCTTTTCGTCAACGTTGGGGTCCATCCGGCCGGTGATGTCGAGCTTCAGCGATGGCTTGTCGTCGAGCAGCTTCACCAGCTGGGCCAGGCGTGACTTGGCGGTGCTGTCGAGCGCAGCCGAGCCTAGAGCGAACTGCACATAGCCGAGGTCGGGTTGGTGACCGCTGCCGATCGAGGCGAGCAGCCGGAACGGCGAGGTGGCTGCGCGCACGATCAGGTTCGCGAATGCGCGCCATACCAGGCCGCCCGTGCTGAATTCCGGATCGTCCAGTGAGCCTGTTACCGGCACGTGCACGTCGATTTGGCCTTGCGAATTTTTCAGCAGCGCCACTGCCAGCTTCAGTGGCAGGTGACGCACTCCCGGTGTGTTGATGCGGTCGCCGAAGGTCAGCTGATTGATGAAGAGGTGGTTGTCTGCGGTGAGCTTGCGCTGATCCAGCAGGTAGTGCAGGTCCACGTTCAGCAGGCCGCTGACGATAGGGTAGCCGGCGTACTTGCTTGAGTAGGGCGACAGATGGTCAAGCTCGACCGCATCGGCCTTGGCCTTCAGGTCGAGAAAGGCCATCGGTGTCAGCGGATTGATGCTTCCGGTGATGTCCAGCGGCGACTTCTCGTCCAGTTTGCCCTGCAGCACCAGTTCCGCCGGCGGCCCTTCGCTGGTGCCGAAGGCGCCGATGCTGCCCGTCAGGTCGGTGATGTTGGCACTGTAGTTCGGCTTGATGAAATTGTCGGTGTAGTTGAGCTGCCCGCGGGTCAAGCGGATTTGGCCAATCACGATCTCGGGCCGGGGGCCGGTCGGTGTGGATGTCGGCGTCGGCCTGGCTACGGGTGTCGGCTGGCTCTCGGCGCGGCTCTCCGCCTGGGTCACCGAGACCGGCGCCGTGCCTGCCTGGTTCGCCACCACATCCTGCAGGTTCAGGCGACCGCTGCTGTTGAGGATGAGGCGGGCGTAGAAATCGCTGAGCGCCAGCCCGCCCACCATGACATGTGGCGCGCCGTCACCCAGTCGCAGCAGCAACCGGGTCGCGGTCAGCGAGCGCCAGCGGAGGAAGTCCTCATCGGTAAGCTTGTCCTGTACGCGGACCTTCCCCAAGGTGACCACGCCTTGATAATCGATGCGCGCTGCGTTGCGACCATGTTCGCGGTAGTGCAGGCGGCCGTCGAGGCTCAGCAGGGCGCTGCCGATGTGCACGTTCAACGGCACGCTGATCAGCGACTGCAACGGTGCGACGTCCACGCTGCGGGTCCTGACCTGAAGATCGGCGTCCATCGGCCAGAGTCTGACCTTTCCGTCCATGCGGTAGCTGCCCTTGCCGAGCTGGCCGGAGAGCGCGACGTCCAATGGCTGTCGCAGATCATCGGACAGGCCGTTGATGGTGTATTGCCCGATATGCAGGGCAACCAGGTCGGAGCTGCGGGCAGCCAGATCCCGGAATGCGAGATCGCTGTTCGCAATGGCGAGATGGGCCAGGCTCCAATGCCATGGCGCCACCGCCTGATGAGTTTCCGATGATTTTCCCGGGGGCGCGGCCGTGATCAGACCGGTCAGATCGAGATGGCCGTCGCGCAATCGTTTTACATCGATTTTGACTCCCTCGGCGATCAGGCTCGCGATCCGCGCTTCGCTGCCAGACAGGTCAAAGCTTGTCAGCTTCACCTGCACCGACTTCCAGGTTACCGGCGTGGCGCCGTCTTTCCGCTGCAGGGCCAGATCGCTGATAGTGAACTGCGCCGGCGCCAGGTGCAGGTTGAGCGTGCTGCTCCAATCCGCCTGCAGCTGGCCACTGGCATCCATGTAGCCGCGACTGATGGTTGCCTGCAGTGGCGGCAGTAGCGGTTGCAGCGGTGCCAGTGCAACCCGCTGCAATGCCAGCCAGCCCCGGAAGCGAGCGGCGGCAAGGTCGAGTTTGCCGCTCGCGCTGACGCCGCCGCCATTCAGTTGCGCCGTCAGATCGAGGCTTCCTGCGGGTTCGCTGATCGTGGAAAAGCCGCTCAGTGTGCCGTGCAGCTTGTCCAGGGTGAGCGTGGTCGGCGCGGCGCTGCCACTGCCAGGAGCGACATACTCGAAGCGGCCTTGTTGCAGGCTGAGCGACGCGATTTCCACGTCTCTCACCGGTGTGGTGGGGCCGGTCGGAACCTTGCCGAAATTCGTCGCGGTCAGCCCATCGAAATTGCTGTGCCCACCGTCGCGGCGGTGGTAGTGCACCGTCGCGTGATCCAGCTGCAACGCGCCGAAGTGATAACGCGAAATCAGCGGTTGCACGTCGGCCAGTTGAGCGGTGCCATGGCCCAGCTCCAGCAAGGGAGCGCCATCGCTGCTGGTCAGGCTGAAGTCGTCAAGCGTCATTTGGCCATCGATACGCAGCGTGGCATGGCTGCCATCGGCGATGAAATGCAGTTGCAGCTTGCCGGACAACTGGCCGCGCGGAATGGCGACCGGTAGCTGCATCGGCGCATAGCCCATGTAGCGCGGAAGGTCGAGGTGATCGAGTTGGAAGTCGATCTCCGACTCGTGGTTGCTGGCGAAAGGCTTGGTCGTGCCGTCGATGCGCAGCGGACTGCCATCGATGCGCGCCGCCAGCAGCGGCTGCACGAACAGGTTGATATCCGCCGGCATGTTAGCCAGGAACGGAATGTGGAGCTCCAACTGGTCGACACGGTGACTGGTCTTGAGCACCTTGTCGTCGAATGCGATTTCGCCGTTGTGCGCGCTGATGTTGGCGATCGCGAAGCGGATTGGCGGCGCGTTCGGATCCGGTGCGCCGGTGAAGCGGGCGAGCAGGTCGGAGAAGTTGAAGCGTTGCGGTGCCTGGCGGGTGATCTGCAGGTGGGGATGCTGCAGCGACAACTCGTCGAGTACCGGTGCCCAGCGGAACAACGAACTCCACGAGGCCTTGACGGTGAGCCGGTCCACGTCGAAGAACGTCGATCGGCTGGCGGGTTCGCTGATACTCAGCCGATCAAGGTCGAGCCGCAACGTGTAGGGATTGAAATGGACCTCACCGATCGCCACCGGACGGCCGAGCTCGGCGCCGAGGCGTCGTTGCAGTTGCGATTTCAGCAGCGGCGGTGCGGCGAAAAACCCGATCAGGCCGAACACGAGCAGCAGGCCACCCAGTGCCAGCAGCCACCGGCGCAGGCGGCGCGAGCGGTACAGACGCACTGCCTTTGCGCGCACCAAGGCGACATGGGGGTTATTCAGAAGGTGACGATCGATCATCGGGGCTGCACTCCGCACGTACCATGGACCGGCAACGCACGACGCGTTCGCCGGCAACGTTCCCCGCCCCGATCTCCCGCCGGGTCAATCGCGGTTTACGAAGATACAGCGCGCAATTTCGCTCAATTCCAGCTGCAAACCACCTTGCCGCACTGGCCCGCATCCATCAGGTCAAAGCCTTTCTGAAAGTCGTCAATATGGATCTGGTGGGTGAGCACTTTCTGCAGCGGGAAGCCGGTCAGCACCATCTGGGTCATCTTGTACCAGGTCTCGTACATGCGCCGGCCGTAGATGCCTTGCAGGGTCAGACCCTTGAAAATCACCTTGTCCCAATCGATACCTGCACCGCGCGGCATAATGCCTAGCATGGCGACCTTGCCGCCGTGATACATGCATTCGAGCATGTCATTGAACGCGCGTGGGTTGCCGCTCATCTCAAGGCCAACGTCGAAGCCTTCGATGTGGAGATCCTTGACCACGTCCAGGAGCGGCTGGTTGGCTACGTTGACCACCCGGGTGGCTCCCATGTCGGCGGCCAGCTTCAGGCGGTAGTCGTTGACGTCGGTGACCACCACGTTGCGTGCGCCGATGTGCTTGGCGATACCCGCGGCAATGATGCCGATCGGGCCGGCGCCGGTGATCAACACGTCTTCGCCAATCAGGTCGAATTCCAGCGCGCAGTGCGCAGCGTTGCCGTAGGGATCGAAGAACGCGGCCAGCTCGGACGGGATCTGGTCCGGGATCGGCCACAGGTTGGAGGCCGGCATGGCCATGTATTCGGCGAACGCACCGTTGCGGTTCACGCCAATGCCGATCGTGTTCGGGCACAGGTGCTGCCGCCCGGCGCGACAGTTGCGGCAGTGGCCGCAGACGATGTGGCCTTCGGCCGAGACGCGGTCGCCGATCTTGTAGCCAGTTACGCCCGGGCCGACTTCCACGATGCGGCCGACAAACTCGTGGCCGATGGTGAGGCCGGTGCTGATCGTGCGCTGCGACCAGTCGTCCCATTTGTAGATATGCAGATCGGTGCCGCAGATGGCAGTTTTCTCCATCTTGATCAGCACTTCGTTGGGGCCGACCTCGGGCATCGGCACTTCTTCCATCCAGATGCCTTGCTCGGGCTTGCGCTTGACCAGGGCTTTCATCGTCTGTGACATGGGGAGTCCATCGGTGGGCCCGTGTAACGGGCGTAAAAGCGTAATTATAGAGCCGGAAGGCCGGGTGCAGGACTGGTAGTGAAGCATTGCTGGCGGCTGGGCGATGGCGCCTCTAAACTTTCGTGATGCCGATCGATAACCGCCCGCTGGCCATTTTCCTGATGGGCCCTACCGCTTCGGGCAAGACTGCCCTGGCATGCGAGTTGAGTGATCGGTTTCCACTCGATCTGGTCAGCGTCGACTCTGCCCTGGTTTATCGGGGCATGGATATCGGCACGGCGAAGCCGGACGCCGACACACTGGCCCGATACCCGCATGCTCTGGTTGATATCCGCGACCCGGCGCAACCGTATTCCGCGGCAGATTTTTGTGCCGACGCTGCGCTGGCGATGCAGGGAATCGGCGCGCGGGGCAGGGTTCCTTTACTTGTGGGCGGCACCGGCCTTTATTTTCGTGCGTTGCAGCAGGGGCTTTCGTCGCTGCCGAGTGCTGACCCGGTCATTCGAGCTCGGCTGGCCAGCGAGGCTGAGCAGCTTGGCTGGCCGGCGATGCATGCCCGGCTGGCGCGGTTTGACCCGCCAGCGGCGCTGCGGATCGGTCCGCAGGATGCGCAGCGGTTGCAACGTGCACTGGAAGTGATCGAATTGACTGGCCGGCCGTTGTCCGCCCAGCAAACCAGCGCCGCCAAGCCATTCCCGTGGCGGGTGCTCAAACTGGCTTTGCTGCCGCCGGAGCGGAGGGTTCTGCATGATCGAATTGCGGAGCGTTTCGACGCCATGCTGGCAGGCGGGTTCCTCGACGAAGTGCGTGGATTGCGCGCGCGCGGTGACCTGCACCCAGAGCTTCCAGCGATTCGTGCGGTGGGCTACAGGCAGGCGTGGGAGCATCTCGAGGGATTGACCGGGGCGAGCGAGCTCCGTGACCGCAGCATTTTCGCCACACGGCAGCTGGCCAAGCGGCAGATCACCTGGCTGCGCAGTGACTTGGGTGCGCGCATGCTTGACCCAGGGCAGCCCGCGGTGGTTCGTTCCGTAGCCGATGCCGTGGCGCTTTTTCTCGGCAATTCCGGGGCAGTCACTGGTGGCTGACAGGGGCCAACCATCATCGACATTTGCTCTGTGAGCACTCCGGTAGCCGGTTCTTGCGCAAAAATCTCCTTTCATCAAGCATTTGAAAGCGGTTAACATCTTGAACATGTTGGTCCGGGGCGTCGTTGGCGTTTTTTTACCCGGGCCCGTTCGTGGCAAGGGGAGAAGAAAAAATGTCCAAGGGACAGTCGTTGCAAGATCCGTTTCTGAATGCGTTGCGGCGTGAGCGTGTACCGGTGGCCATTTATCTGGTCAATGGCATCAAGTTGCAGGGTACGGTGGAGTCGTTCGACCAGTTTGTTGTATTGCTGCGCAACCAGGTTAGTCAAATGGTGTACAAGCACGCCATATCGACCGTGGTACCGAGCCGTAACGTGCGCATCGGCAATGGCCATGACGGCCCTGATGGCCCTGATGGCGCCGATCATCACGGCGATGCGTCGGTAGCGTCAGCTGATTCGGACGCTTGATAGACGGGGTATCTGCCCGCATGAAGTGGGTCTGCTCCCGAAGGATCATCCCCACTCGTGTTTGACCGACAAAAGAAAGGCGATCGAGCGTTGCTCGTTCAGCCGCATTCCCGCAGCGAAGGTCATGCCGAGCGCCGAGCCGAGGAATTTGCCGAGCTGGTGAAATCGGCGGGTGCCGAAGTGCTTGGCGTGATCGCTGCGAGGGTCGAGGACCCGAATCCGCGATTCTACATTGGTACCGGCAAGGCGGACGAGGTCGCCGAGGCGGCGCGCGCACTGGGGGCCGATCTGGTGTTGGTCGATCATGTGCTCACGCCAGTGCAGGAGCGCAACCTCGAAAAGCATCTCGGGATACGCGTCGTGGATCGTGCCGGTCTGATCCTGGATATCTTCGCGCAGCGCGCTCGTTCGCATGAGGGCAAATTGGAGGTAGAGCTGGCCCAGCTCAAGCACCTGGCCACCCGGCTGGTGCGCGGCTGGACGCATCTGGACGCCCAGCGTGGTGGTGCCATCGGCAACCGAGGCCCAGGCGAGACCCAGCTGGAGACGGATCGCCGTCTGCTTGGCGAGCGGGTCAAGATGCTGGCCAAACGTTTGCAGAAAGTGCAGACACAGCGTGGCCAGCAGCGTCGCTCGCGTTTGCGCAACACGGTGCCACGGGTGGCACTCGTGGGCTACACCAACGCCGGCAAGTCGACTCTGTTCAATGCACTCACGCGCGGAGAGGTTTACACCGCCGACCTGCTGTTTGCCACACTCGACCCGACGGTGCGCAAGCTGGAAGGTCTCAGTTGCGGTCCGACCGTGCTCGCCGACACGGTCGGCTTCATTCGCGAGTTGCCCCACGATCTGGTGGCAGCATTCCGCGCGACTCTGGCTGAGGCGCGGGATGCCGATCTGTTGCTGCATGTCAGCGACGCGGCTGATGAGGAGCGCGAGCGCCTGCATGGTGTAGTCGACAAGGTGCTGGAAGAAATTGAGGCCGGCGATGTGCCCCAACTGCATGTGATGAACAAGATCGATCTGGCCGGCGCGGAGCCGCGCATAGATCGTGATTCGGCAGGCAAGCCGGTGCGTGTGTGGCTGTCGGCAGCGACGGGCATCGGCCTTGATTTATTGCGCAAGGCGCTGGGTGAATTGCTTGGTGGTGAGCGGGTGCAGTCGTCGCTTAGCCTGCCGCTCACTGCCGGACGCCTGCATGCCCGCCTGAAGGCAGCGGGTGCCATCAGTGGGGAAACGGTGGATGAGCATGGCTGGCAGTTGAATATAGACGCTCCGCGCAGCGTGATCGCTCCCATGAGTGGTGGTGACGCGGCTGAGGCATTGTTGCTGCGTGAGTTGCTGGCCTCGGTTCAATGACTCGCTGATGCGGCGACGGCGTACACCAGGCTCTGATAGAATACGCAGCGTTTGTACGGCCCGCTTTGCTGTGGCGAAGCGTGCTCCGGATAGCAATGGCTGTATCTCATGTGTAACCCGGTTTAACCTGTATCCGGCCGTGGTTGCCGGCCTCCCGACGGCTTCAAGGAGACTGACTCGTGGCATGGAATGAACCCGGCAAGAGCGGGCAGAACGATCCGTGGAACCGAAAGCGTCCCTCCGGCAAATCACCGCTGGACGACCTGCTCAATACCCTCAAACGTCGTGGTGGCAAGTTGGGTCAGGGGTCGGGCAGCATCATTACGGGCCTGCTGGTACTGCTGGTGGTGGGCCTGCTTTTCAGCAGCTACACCATTATCGGCGCGCGTCAGCAGGGTGTTGTGCTGCGCTTCGGGCAGTATGTGCGAACCTTGCCGCCCGGCTTTCACCTGAAGCTACCTCAGCCGATCGAGTCTGTGACCAAGGTGGAGGCCACGCGGATCCGCTCGGTCAACGACAAGGTGGCCATGCTGACCCGCGATGAAAACATCATCACGATCGATTTCACCGTGCAATATCAGGTGGATGACTCACGCAAGTATCTGTTTTCGCTTGAAGATCCGGATGCCACCGTCGGCGCGGCCGCTGAGGCGGCGGTACGTTCGGTGGTCGGTGGCAGCGATATGGATCAGCTCCTTTCCGCTGCCGGTGCCAACCTTGTCACTGAAGCACAGGCGGCTCTGCAAAAAACGCTGGACAGCTATAATTCGGGCCTGCGGGTCACCGAGGTCAGCTTCCAGAACGTGGCCCCGCCGGACGAGGTGAAGGATGCCTTTGACGACGTCAACAATGCCCGCGAGGACAAGCAGAGCATCGAGAATGCTGCCTTGGCCTATGCCAGCAAGGTGGTGCCGATAGCGCGCGGTGATGCCGCTCGCATCGCTGCCGAAGCTGTTGGCTACAAGGCCGAGCGGATCGCCCGTGCGCAGGGCGATACGGCGCGCTTCGATCTGTTGCTGGCCCAGTACAAGACTGCGCCTGGCGTCACCCGCGAGCGGCTGTGGCTGGAAACCATGGAAAAGGTCATGGCGCACAATCCCAAGGTGATCGACGGCTCCGATGGCCGCAGCATCATCAACCTGCCAGCGTCGCAGGGAGCGGCTTCAACGGATGTGGGTTCGGCTGCTGCGGGAGCGATCCTGCCAGCAGCGGCACCGGCGAGCAGCAGTGCGGCGACAGGCAAGGGGGCGCAGCCATGAACAAGATTACATACGCCATCATCGCGGCTGTGCTTGTTCTGCTGGGGCTCAACAGCATGTTCGTCGTGAGCGAGGGCCATAGCGCTCTCGTGTTGCAGTTCGGTCGCATTGTGCAGACCGACTACCAGCCTGGGCTGCATTTCAAGCTGCCCGTGATCCAGCAGGTGATGCATTTTGACAAGCGCATCCTGTCGCTCGATGCACCACCCGAGCGCTATTTCACTTCCGAGAAAAAGAGCGTCAACGTCGATTTTTATGTCAAGTGGCGCATTGTCGACAATGCGATGTACTACCGTGCCACTGGCGGGGATCAATTGCAGGCCGCACAGCGACTGACCCCGATCGTGAAAGATGCGCTGCGCTTCGAGTTCAATGCCCGTACCTTGCCGGACCTCATTTCGGGTGGCCGCAATGACATCACTGAGCGGGTGCGAGCGCAGACCGATGCTTCGGCTCGCAAGAATCTGGGTATCGCGGTGGTGGACGTGCGTATCAAGCGTATCGATCTTCCCAATGAGGTCAGCGAGTCGGTCTACAAACGCATGCGTGCGGAGCGTCTGCAGCTGGCGAACGAATTGCGCTACACCGGTCAGGAATCGGCAGCCAAGATTCAGGCCGACGCTGATCGTCAGGCTCAGGTGCTCAAGGCGGACGCCAATCGGGATGCCGCCAAGATCGAGGGCGAAGGTGATGCGGAGGCTGCGGCGATCTACGCCAAGGCCTATGGTCAGGATCCTGAGTTCTATGCTTTCTACCGCAGCATGCAGGCCTACCGGCATTCGTTCAAAGACGGCCACGATGTGCTGATCCTCAAGCCGGATTCTGAATTTATGCGCTATTTCAGCCAGCCGACGCCAAAGCATTAATCAAGGTCAGGCCACCGCTGAATGGCTCGCTGGCGGTCCTTGGGGCCATAGCTGCGTTCGATCGGTGTCAGCTTGGTCGTGAGCGCGTCCGTGCTGTCAATGCAAGTGAAATGGCGCGGCTACTGTTGCAATTGTTTGATTGAGAGGCGCAGCGGTTGGTTGCCGTTGCGCTTGAACTTAGCGGCTCCTGATCGGAGCCCACGCATACAAGCGAGAAGATCATGGGCAAGTCAGTCGTCATCCTTGGAGCCCAGTGGGGCGATGAAGGGAAGGGCAAGATCGTCGACCTGCTGACCGAGCGGGTCAGTGCGGTGGCGCGCTTCCAGGGTGGTCACAACGCAGGCCACACTTTGGTAATCAAGGGCAAGAAGACCGTACTGCACCTGATCCCTTCGGGCATCCTGCGCGACGATGCGTTGTGCCTGATCGGCAACGGCGTGGTGTTGTCGCCGGCCGCACTGATGGAGGAGATTGCCGAGCTTGAGGCCAACGGCGTCGAAGTGCGCTCGCGGCTCAAGATCAGCCCGGCCACGCCGTTGATCATGCCGTATCACATTGCGGTCGATAAGGCCCGCGAGCTGGCTGCCGGTGGCAAAGCGATCGGTACCACCGGTCGCGGAATTGGACCGGCCTATGAGGACAAGGTGGCGCGGCGCAGTGTTCGAGTCGCCGACCTGATGTACCCGCATGAACTCCCCGCCCTGCTGAAGACGGCCGTTGATTACCACAACTTCATCCTGACCCAGTGGCTGAAGGCAGAGCCGGTTGATTATCAGAAGGTGCTGGATGATGCGCTGGCCTGGGGCGAGTACATTCGGCCGATGGTCGAAGATGTCGCCACGATCCTGCATGACGTGCGCAGGGACGGTGGCAACATCCTGTTCGAAGGTGCGCAGGGCGCGCTGCTGGATATTGACCACGGCACCTATCCCTATGTCACTTCGTCCAATACCACGATCGGTGGCGCGCTTGCGGGCACAGGGGTTGGCGCAGGCGACATCGACTACGTGCTGGGTATCTGCAAGGCATACGCCACCCGCGTTGGTAGCGGCCCGTTTCCAACCGAGCTCAACGACGAGATGGGCGAGCGCCTGCGTAAAGTCGGCAATGAATTCGGCGCGAGCACGGGGCGACCGCGTCGCTGTGGCTGGATTGACCTGGTGGCGCTCAAGCGTGCTACCCAGATCAATGGTATCAATGGTTTGGCAATTACCAAGCTTGACGTGCTCGATGGACTGGAGACGATCAAGGTCTGCATTGCCTATGAATATCGTGGCAAGCGCCGCGAACTGGCCCCACTGGATGCGGACGGCTGGGAGGAGTGCCAGCCGGTTTATCTAGAGTTCCCGGGCTGGAGCGAATCCACGGCGGGCATTCGAGACTGGAACAAACTGCCGCCTGCCGCGCGTGCCTACCTGCGCGCCGTGGAAGAGCTGTCCGGCTGCCGTCTTGCCCTGGTGGCGACCGGTGCGGACCGCGATGACACCATCGTGCTGGATGATCCGTTTGCCTGACAGTGTGCGACATGGCGCTGACAGCAAAAAGCCCCGCTGAACGGGGCTTTTTGCTGTCATGAGATGGTTTTTCAGGTCAGCCGGGGCGATTGTGTGAACGCATGGTGCGCTGCTTCTCGATCTGCCAGTCGCGCTGCTTCTCGGTGTTGCGCTTGTCATGTTCCTGCTTGCCGCGAGCCAGGCCAATTTCCACTTTGACCTTGTTGCCTTTCCAGTACATTGCGGTCGGCACCAGGGTATAGCCCTTGCGCTCCACCGCGCCCACCAGTTGATCGATCTCCTTGCGGTGCAGCAGCAATTTGCGGGTGCGTCGATCCACAGCGACCACGTGGGTGGAGGCGCTGATCAACGGAGGAATCGATGCACCCACCAGGTAAATTTCGTTGTTCTTGACGCTGGCATAGCTATCGCCAAAGTTGATGCGGCCGGCGCGTAGAGCCTTCAACTCCCACCCCTGCAGGGCAACACCGGCCTCATATCGTTGGTCGATGGCGTACTCAAAACGGGCGCGCTTGTTGAGCGCAATGGTGCCACCGCCTTTGCTGTCTTTGTCCTTCGTCTTGGCCATGTCCGTTAAACTCGGGCGTTGCTGCCCTGATGCCGATTTTGCCGCATATCGGGCCAAATCAAGCGTGATGTGGAGAGGTTAATGTGATCCAAATTCGTCGTAGCGCACTAGTAAAGTATTCGCCCGCGCAGATGTTTGACCTGGTCAATGAGGTTGAAGCATACCCAAAGCGCTTCCCCTGGTGTGTTGGCGCCCAGATTCTTGATCGTCAAAGCGATGCGCTGGTGGCGCGGCTCGATCTGAAGTTCGTCGGATTTCGGCAGAGTTTCACGACACGCAACACCTTCGATCGCCCTCACCATCTGCAACTCAGTCTGGTTGATGGCCCTTTCCGCAGTTTGGAGGGCGTCTGGAATTTCCTCGCCTTGGGTGAGGCTGGATGCAAGATCACCTTTGCACTGGATTTCGACTATGCAAGTCGGCTGGGTGGCGCTGCCTTGAAACTCGGCTTTCAAGGATTGGCTGGGCGAATGGTTGACGATTTTTGCCGTGAAGCGGAGCGTATCTATGGATGACCTCACGATTTCGGTGGAGGTTGTCTATGCTCGTGCGGGACAGCTGATCCGATGCCGAGTCGAGTTGCTCAGCGGAAGCTCGGTGATGGACGCGATCGAGGCTTCAGGGATGCGAGAGGCGCTGCCGGCCAGTGAGATTGACCCGTCACGGCTGGGTATTCTTTCCCGCAAGGTGCACCCCGACACGCTCGTGCACCAAGGCGATCGCATCGAGATCTACCGGCCGCTACTGCTCGATCCGATGGAAGCGCGACGGCGTCGCGCCGGTTGAGCCGTTGTCGCATGAGTGGAGCCGGAAGGCTCCACTCCTTCTTTCATCAGCTGGCCGAGTCAGTGCCCGCCGCTGCCTATCGGGTCAAGACCACCCTTGTTCTTTTTGTCATCAGGTGACGTGCTCTTGTCACCTTTGGTTTCATTGACTGGGTAGCCGGAGTTGTATCTCTTCGAGTCTTTGACCAGTTGCTTCGCATCTTCAGCAAAAAAGTCGCCTTCTGATCGAACCAGCGTGTCGTTGTTGAAAGTGAGACTCAAGGTGCGGATCTTGATCAGGCCACCACGGTGTGACTGGGTGGACACATAGTCCCAGCGGCTGTGATCGAATGGCGTGCTGACCGACGGCGTACCCATCAGCACCAGTACCTGATGCTTGGTCATGCCGGGCTTGAGTTGATCCACCGTTTTCTTGTCGAGCAGATTGCCTTGCTGCACGTCTGGTGTGTAGACGAAATGGCAGCCGGCCAAAGAAAGCGCCAGCATGGCGAAAACCAGCAGGGTGATCAGCTTTTGCATGCGTGTTGCGTCCAGGATCGTAAAGGTGTCGGATGATACACTACCGGCTTGGAAACACCGTGTGCGGAGAAGCTGGCGATGGAACAGGAAACCAAAGAGCTGCGCAGAGTTGGCCTCAAGGTGACCCACCCGCGCATGCGTATCTTGCAGATATTTGAAGAAGAGGGTGTCCAGCACCTCACTGCTGAAGATGTCTACAGAACGCTGCTTGCCCGCCAGGAAGATATCGGCCTGGCGACGGTCTACCGCGTGCTGACCCAGTTTGAGGCTGCAGGCATCATCGTCAAGCACAATTTCGAAGGCGGGCAGGCTGTTTACGAGCTTGACCGTGGGAAACATCACGATCACATGATTGATGTGGACAGCGGGAAAGTGATTGAGTTCGTCAGTGAAGAGATCGAGCGCCTGCAGCATGAGATTGCAGCGCGCCATGGCTATGTGATCGAGGATCACAGCCTGGTGCTGTATGTGCGGCCCAGCAAGCAGGGTTTGCACAAGGCGTGAGCAAAGCGGCGCAGCGTCTGCTGCATTCGGCCCCTTGGCTCACGGCCAATCAGCAGGCATAAAAAAGCCGCGAAGCGGACTCCTGTCCACCCCGCGGCTGCTCCTCTGCCTGCCTGTCTGTCGGCGTTCTCGAATGGCTCGAGCCCGCCTGAGCTTGTCGTCAGGCAGAGGCGCAACGGCATCCTGCCGTTGTTTCAAAGCTGCCGTCCCCACGGCAACTTTGATCCACCATCTCACGATGGTGGCTCCCCCACATCGATAATCCGATGCTAACAATGTCTTCACGTTTACGGTATCGGAAAAATTCCTAGTCCGGGCGACTTGTTGTCTGCATATAATTGCTGCTTCGCAGCAAAATGCGTAGATGTACGCCGGGGTGGTCTGGACGCAGACGAAACTGTCCACCCAGCGAGGTGACGCGGTCACGCATTCCCTGCAGACCGCGTCCTCCGCGAGGTAGCCGGCTCGGCAGCCCGTTGCCGTTGTCGCGAATATCGAGCAAGGCCAGCGCGGTGCGTGTGCGTGCTCCTATGCGGAGGCGAATTTTGAACTCCGTGGCCTGGGCGTGCTTTACGGCATTGGTGGCGCCCTCCTGTACCAACCGGTATATCGCGGTGCGGGTGTCGTCGTCGAGCAGGCGGGGGTCGCCGTGCAATTCGGTCTGATAGGTCATGCCCGCTGTATTGAGCAGGTCACGGATCGGGCCCTCATCAAGAGCACGCATCAGTCCAAATTCGTCAAGGACTGCCGGCCGCAAGTCGTCCAGCAATCTATGCAGTGCCCGGCGCATATGCGCAAGAATCTGATTGATCGAGGAGCTGATGTCTTCCATGCCGGCCTGGCTAAGGCGGGCCTGGGCCAGCTTCACATGGGTCTGGATGGCGGTGATGTTCTGGCCCAGTTCGTCGTGCAGCTCGGCGGCGAGGTGTCTGCGTTGGTTTTCATCTGCTTGCATGTTGCCGCGGGCGGCATCGCGCAACTGATGCGCAACCTGGTCCAGCCGCCGATTGACGGCGCCCAGGTAGACGTTTTGCTCGGCAACCTGCTTGCTGCTGCGGCGCAGCGCATCGGTTGCCGACCCCAGCAGTAGCGCACCGGTGCCGGCGACAGCCAGGAACAGATAGGCCGCTGCACCCGACGGGGCGTGGCCAAGGTGTTGGTCGACCAGGGTCATGCCGAGGCTGCTGATCAGCATGGCAAGACTGGCCCCGCGCCAGCCGTGGCGAAAAGCAAAAAAAAGCACCGGCGCCAGCGACAGCACGCGGGCGAATTGTGGTTGTGGCGCAGCCTGCTCGGACAGCAGCAGCAGAATGATCATGGAGGGCATCAACACCAGCAGGCCATCCCTGAGGAGCTGAGTCAGCGCGCGTTGATCGATCCAGGTAGTCAGTAGCATGATCATCAGGGGCACGATCAGCAGAATGCCAAGGTAATGACTCAGCAATTCCTCGCCGAGTATGCGGATCATCAGGTCAGGTGAGCCAGGCTGGTGTGAAAGGGTTAGCCCCACTGCGGCCACCGCTGAGTTGATGGTGACCACCATCAGCACGGAAAGCAGAAGTCGGGTTATCTGCTGAGGACTGCTCAGGCTGTCCGGCAGGTTGAAGCGCTTCAATAGCAGCAAGACGGATGCCATCACCAAGGGCTCGGGCATGTCGTTGATGGCGAAACCCGCCATGCTGAATGGCATGCCCTCAGCAAGGTTGATGCCGGCGGTGGCCGCCAGTTCGGCGCCGATGAGCCAACTCCAGTAGCGAACCGGCGTGAGCATCAGTGCGCCGAAGCGCAGGCCATAGGGCAACATCCAGTAAGGTTGCACGGTCGGCCACAAGAGCAGCCAGAGCAGTAGATAGCCGACGGCCAGCAGGGGGCCGGAATGGGGCAGGGTGAGTTGTTTCAGGCGCATCGGTCGATGGTACATGTGCTGCCGGCATGGCGGTTCGGCGAGTTGGTTTGCTGATGGCCTGATAGAGTCAATCAGCGGATTTATCCGTGGGTAACTGGCCAGGGTTTGTGTCAAAGTAGGCTGATGCACAGCATTGTTCTGGTCGATGACCACGCCATAGTCCGCGAGGGCTTCAAGCGGCTGATCGAAATGGAGTCGGATCTCGACGTGGTGGCCGAGTGCCGCTGCGCTGATGATGCAGTGGAAGCGGTCAGCCACTGGCACCCCGATCTGGTCGCGCTGGATCTGTCGTTGCCCGATGGCAGCGGGCTGCCGCTCATCGAGCATTTGCTCAGCGTGCATGCCCAGACCCGTATTGTCGTGTTGAGCATGCATGACGGCGACCCTTATGTATCCGAGGCACTGCGTCGTGGTGCGAGCGGCTACGTGACCAAGGGCGTGGCACCGGAGGAACTGGTGGCTGGCCTGCGTGCAGTGATGAAAGGCGAGTGCTTTCTGAGCTCCGACCTGCTTCAGCGCCGGGCGGATCGGTCGAATGCGGCGCTGGATCCGATCAACCGACTGACTGCGCGCGAGCGCGAGGTGTTCCTGTTGCTCGCCGGTGGGCGCACTCCAAAACAGGTGGCGGGCGATCTGGGCATTGGTCAGAAGACCATCTATATCCATCGAGCCAGCCTCATGGGCAAGCTGGGGGCTGGCTCGGAACTGGATTTGTATCGGATCGCCAGCGGGCGAGGGTTGTTGGCGCCCAGCAATTGACCTGCGCAGTCTCTGCAATCAGGCTCGACCAGCCTGGGCCCGCTCCAGCATCTGTTTCGCATGCGCCCGTGTTTCCCGTGTGATCTCGACTCCGCCGAGCATGCGCGCCAGCTCGTCGCGACGGCCGTCGGCATCGAGCTTTTCGATGTGCGTGCGGGTGGAGCCATCTGCAGTTTGCTTGCTGACGCGCAGATGGGAGTGCCCCTGCGCCGCCACTTGTGGCAGATGGGTCACGCACAAGACCTGGCGCTGACCACCCAGCGAGCGCAGTTTTTGACCGACCACTTCCGCCACGGCGCCGCCGATGCCGGTATCGACCTCGTCGAAGATCATGCTGCCGACGGTGTCCTTGCCCAAGGTGGCGACTTCGATGGCCAGGCTGATGCGCGCCAGTTCGCCGCCAGATGCCACCTTGCGCAGTGGCCGGGGTGGTTGCCCAGGATTGGCGCTGACCAGCAGTTCACAGCGTTCTGCACCCTGCGGGTCAGGTTCGATACCAGCTGATGCCTCCAGCTCGATACACAGTACGCCCCCGGTCATCCCCAGTTCGGTCATCAGGCCGCTGACTTCGTCACTGAGCCGTGCTGCAGCCATGCCGCGTGACTGGCTCAGTTGCGACGATGCCATGGCGTAGTCGTGCTGCAGTCGTTCACGTTCGGTCGCCAGCTTCTCGAGTGCGTCGCCAGCGCCCTCGAGTTCGGCCAGTTCGATGCGCAGTTGGGCAAGTCTGTCATGCAGTTCAGCGACCGGAAGTCGATGGCGGCGCGATAGTTCGTGCAGGCGCGCCAGATGGGTATCCACCTCGGTATAGCGCTGCGGGTCGAGATCGACATCTTGAGCATAGCGGGAGAGGCAGTCGGCGGCCTCGCCCAGCTCGATGCCGGCATGGTCGAGCGATTCGAGCAGGGGCGCCAGTTTTTCATCGAGCAGTGCGAGTTTTCCCAGCTCGTTATGCGCGCGGTTCAATGCCCGGCGCAGGGCGAACTCACTTTCCCCGTCGAGCAGATCGACTACGCCTGCCGTGCCTTCGGCCAACCGTTCGGCATTGGCCAGCCGCTTGTGGTTTGCTTCAAGGTCGGTCAGTTCGGTTGCTGGCAGTGCCCATTTTTCGAGCTCGTCCAGCTCGTGGCGCAACAGCTCGATGCGTTGGTCCCGGTCATCGCCGCCGCTCAGCTTGTGGATACGCAAGCTGAGCTCACGCCAGCGCAACGCTTGGTCACGTACCTGGGCAATCAGTTCATCATGGTCGGCATAAGCATCCAGCAGGGCCAGTTGGTGCGTGCGGGACAACAGCGCCTGGTGCTCATGCTGGCCATGAATCTCGACCAGCAAGGACGCCAGCTCACCCAGTTGGCGAGCGTTGGCGAGGCGGCCGTTGATCCAGGCCTTGGAGCTTCCCTCGGTACGGATTACGCGCCGCAGCTGACAGTTGTTCTCCTCGTCCAGCTCTTCGCGTTGCAGCCATTGGCGGGCCTCGGGCAGTTCGGCGAGATCGAATTCGGCGGCCAACTCGGCGCGGTCGCTGCCGGCTCGCACCATGCCGCTGTCGGCGCGGGCGCCGGCCAGCAACATCAGGGCGTCGACCAGCAGTGATTTCCCCGCACCGGTCTCGCCACTGACCACGGTCAGGCCAGGCCCGAAGGAGATATCGGCGGCCTCGACGACGGCAAAATGGCGGACAAAGAGCGAAGTAAGCATGGGTGGGCAAATAGTTGGGTAGGTGGATTGTAGCGGCAGCCGGCGAGTGCAAAACATCGCTTCCACTTGCAAGCTGCGCGCGCAGACCTTATTTCTGTAGCGTCTCAAGGATTGCTACAGCGCATGATCAGCCCCCATGGCCACAACCTCGATGCACGCGCGCGACGCTTGTTGCGCACGTTGATCGCCCAATACCTGATTGATGGTGAGCCGGTCGGTTCGCGCACGCTGTCGCGCTCGTCCGGGCTGGATGTGAGCCCGGCGACCATTCGCAACATCATGGCGGATCTGGAAGATGCCGGGCTGGTGGCCTCGCCGCACACCTCGGCCGGCCGGGTGCCGACCCCGCGTGGCCTTCGCCTGTTTGTGGACAGCCTGATCGAGTTGCAGCCCTTGCCGCAGGCGGAGATGGCACGCCTGCAGAGGGAGCTGCCTCCGGGGCCGACCACCACACTGGATCTGCTGGGCAATGTGTCGACCCTGCTCTCGGCTATGACCCGGTTTGCCGGCGTGGTGACGGTACCGCGCCAGGTCGATTTCCCTTTGCGCCACATCGACTTCGTGCCATTGCCTGAGGCGCGTGTGCTGGTCATCCTGGTGTTCTGCGACAACCAGGTTCAGAACCGCATCGTGCAGTTGGCCAAGCCGTTAGAAAGCAGCGAACTGGAGCAGGCGGCTAACTATCTGAACAGCCAGTTTGTTGGCCTGCGGGTGGATGACATCCGCACGCGGCTGCTGGTTGAGCTGCAAGAGGCGGGTAGCGAGCTCAACCGCCTGCTGGCCAGTACGGTGGAGCTGGCCGCCGCTTCGTTTGCGCCGCAGGGCGGTGGCACCGATGTGCTGGTAAGTGGCCAGACCAACCTGATGGCTTACTCCGAATTGGCGAATTTGCAGCGCTTACGCGAGCTGTTCGATGCATTCCAACAGAAAAACGAACTGCTGCAGTTGATGGAAGTCTGTGCCAAGGTGCCAGGCGTGCGCCTGTTTATCGGCGAGGAATCAGGTTTTACCGCCCTGGATGGATGCAGCGTGGTCACTGCCAGTTATGGTGCGCGGGGGCGGGTGCTTGGCGCGGTGGGCGTGATTGGCCCGACCCGGATGGCTTACGAACGAGTGATCCCGGTGGTGCAGGCGACGGCTGGATTGCTCAGTGACGCCTTGAATCGCGCGGCCACGACCCTATAAACGCTGCTGGGGCGGAGTTAGCTCGCACATTTTGGCGGTCGGCAGCGGTGTCGGCCATGAATCGCGTTTGGAGTGATAAATGCAGAACAACGATCAGCAGTTGCCCGGTGATAGCGCGGCCGAGGGCTGGCCGGACGAGTCCACAAGGACCGAGCTGGACAGCCTGCATGCGCGCGTGGCGGAGCTGGAAGCGAGCAACGCGGAATTGCGCGAGACCGTGTTGCGCGAAAAGGCTGAACTGGAGAACCAGCGCCGTCGCCTGCATCGCGACCTTGAGCAGGCGCGGCGGTTTGCCAACGAGAAGCTGCTGAACGAATTGCTTCCGGTGTATGACGGGCTGGAGGGCGGGCTGGCGGTCGAAGGTGGTGATCTCGCCTCGATGCGAGAGGGAATCAATCTCACCCTGAAGGCCTTGCTGAAGGTGGCAGAAAACCACGGCATGGCACAGGTCGATCCACTGGGCCTGCCACTTGATCCAGAGCGCCACCATGCAGTGAGCATGGTCGAGGCGCCGGGCCAGGCCCCTGGCACCGTGGTCAGCGTGCTGCAGAAAGGCTACGTGCTCAATGATCGCCTGCTGCGTCCGGCGCTGGTCGCGGTCGCCAGGGACTGAGGCGTTGCTTGCTGGCGCTGGGCGACAAGGCGCGCGGGCAACACCACGAAATCACATCCGGGGCCTTGTCGGCATTGAATCGTCGGCACCGACCCCCATCTGAAAACCATCGCGGCCGCGGGGCCGCAGTTTGATATTGGAGCTTACACATGGGCAAGATCATCGGTATCGACCTGGGCACCACGAACTCTTGCGTGTCCGTGATGGACGGCAGCACGACCAAGGTCATCGAGAACTCGGAAGGCGATCGCACCACGCCGTCCATTGTCGCCTTCAACAAGGACGGTGAAGTGCTGGTCGGCGCCTCGGCCAAGCGCCAGAGCGTAACCAATCCGAGCAACACGTTTTACGCGGTGAAGCGTCTGATCGGCCGCAAGTTCACCGATGCCGAAGTGCAGAAAGACCTGCATATCGTGCCCTATACCATCGTGGCGCATGATAACGGCGACGCCTGGGTGCAGACCTCCGACGGCAAGAAGATGGCGCCGCAGGAAATCGCTGCCAAGGTGCTGATGAAGATGAAGAAGACCGCCGAGGACTATCTCGGCGAGTCGATCACCGAAGCCGTGATCACGGTGCCGGCGTACTTCAACGACAGCCAACGCCAGGCGACCAAGGACGCAGGCAAGATCGCCGGCCTCGACGTCAAGCGCATCATCAATGAGCCGACCGCCGCTGCGCTGGCCTACGGCATGGACAAGAAGGGTGGCGACCGCAAGATCGCGGTGTACGACCTCGGTGGCGGTACGTTTGACGTCTCGATCATCGAGATCGCCGAAGTCGACGGTGAGAAGCAGTTTGAGGTGCTGGCCACCAACGGCGACACCTTCCTCGGTGGCGAAGACTTCGACATGCGCGTCATCGACTATCTCGTCGACGAGTTCAACAAGGAGCAGGGCATCGACCTGCGCAAGGATCCGCTCGCCCTGCAGCGACTGAAGGATGCCGCCGAGCGCGCCAAGATCGAGCTCTCTTCCAATCACCAGACCGACGTCAACCTGCCGTACGTCACTGCCGATGCGTCCGGTCCGAAGCATCTGAACATCAAGCTGACCCGCGCCAAGCTGGAATCGCTGGTGGAAGAGTTGATCAAGCGCACCATCGAGCCGTGCCGTACGGCGTTGAAGGATGCCGGTCTGCGCGTGTCCGACATCAACGACGTGATTCTCGTCGGTGGCCAGACCCGCATGCCCAAGGTGCAGGAATCGGTCAAGGAATTCTTCGGCCAGGAGCCACGCAAGGACGTCAATCCGGACGAAGCCGTTGCCGTGGGCGCGGCAATCCAGGGCGGCGTGCTGGGTGGTTCGGTCAAGGACGTGTTGTTGTTGGACGTGACCCCGCTGTCGCTCGGCATCGAGACGATGGGCGGCGTGATGACCAAGCTGATCGAGAAAAACACCACCGTGCCGACCAAGGCGGCGCAGACGTTCTCCACCGCCGACGACAACCAGACCGCGGTGACCGTGCACGTGCTGCAGGGTGAGCGTGAGCGTGCCAGCGCGAACAAGTCACTGGGCAAGTTTGATTTGCAGGGTATCGATGCGGCGCCGCGTGGCATGCCGCAGATCGAGGTCACCTTCGATATCGACGCCAACGGCATCCTGCATGTATCGGCCAAGGACAAGAAGACAGGCAAGGAGCAGAAGATCGAGATCAAGGCGGGCTCGGGCCTGTCGGACGACGAGATTCAGCGCATGGTGGCCGATGCCGAAGCCAACAAGGAAGAGGATCGCAAGTTCCATGAGCTGGTGGCGGCGCGCAACAAGGCCGACCAGCTGGTTCATGCCACGCGTAGTGCGTTGAAGGAGCATGGCGGCAAGGTGCCAGCCGACCAGCTCAGCAGCATCGAGGGCGCGTTGTCCGATCTGGAGAAGGTCAAGGGCGGCGAAGACAAGGCCGCGATCGAATCCAAGGTCGAGGTGTTGGAGAAGGTTTCGCAGGCGTTGCAAGCGGCAGCACAGGGCGGTGGTCAGGCTGACGCTGGTGCCCAGTCGGCGCCTGGTGGCTCGGCCCAGCCGGACGACGTGGTGGATGCCGAGTTCACCGAAGTGAAAGACGACAAGTCATAATTCACCGTCGTTATCGGCACGGCCGATCAACCAGCCCGTGCCAGGAATTCCCTGGCACGGGCTGTGTGTTGATTGGGTACAGGGAACCTGCCAGGTTCTTGCAGGGGTGTGGCGAGCAGTGTGGATCCGTGAATGAGCAAGCGTGACTATTACGAAGTGCTGGGCGTCGAGCGCAGCGTCACCGAAGTCGAACTGAAGAAATCCTTCCGTCGACTGGCGATGAAATATCACCCGGATCGTTGCCCGGATGATCCGGCGGCGCAGGACAAGTTCAAGGAGGCCAAGGAGGCCTACGAGGTGCTGTGCGATGCACAGAAGCGAGCGATGTACGACCAGCACGGGCATGCGGCTTTCGAGCATGGCATGGGTGGGCGCGGCGGCGCCGGTTTTGGCGACGTTGGCGATATTTTCGGCGATATTTTCGGCGATATTTTCGGCAGGAACGGTGGCGGGCGCGGGCGGCCGCGGCGCGGCTCCGACCTGCGTTACATCATGGAGCTGGATCTGGAAGAGGCGGTATTCGGCGTCAAGCGACAGATCGAGGTACCAAGCCAGGTCAATTGTCACCATTGCAATGGCAGTGGCTCGGAGGACGGGAAGGTCAGCAAGTGCAAGACCTGCCACGGCCACGGCCAGGTACGGATGCAAAATGGCATCTTCTCGATTCAGCAGGCCTGCCCGCATTGCGCCGGTACTGGCCAGGCGATCGAGAAGCCGTGCAAGAAATGCCATGGCGAAGGCCGGATCGAGGAAACCCGCACGCTTTCGGTGCAGATTCCCGCTGGCGTCGACAATGGCGACCGGATTCGACTGACCGGCCAGGGCGAGGCAGCTCCATCAGGGGCACCCGCCGGTGATCTCTACGTGGAGGTTCACGTGCGTGAGCACGCGATCTTCCAGCGGGAGGGAAACGATCTCTATTGCGAGTTGCCGATTCGTTTCTCGCAGGCGGCGCTGGGGGCCGAGCTGCTTGTGCCGACGCTGGAGGGCGAGGTGCCGATGAATATCCCGCTGGAAACCCAGACGGGAACCCAGTTCCGTATGCGTGGCCGTGGTGTCAAATCGGTGCGCAGCAGTCGCAGCGGCGACCTGATCTGCAAGGTGGTGGTCGAAACGCCGGTGCGCTTGACCAAGCAGCAACGCGATCTGCTGGAGTCGCTGGAAGCCACGTTCAGCGGTAGTGATGCCGACAAGCACACGCCCCGCGCCAAAGGCTGGGTCGATGGCGTCAAGCAATTCTGGTCAAGAGTTACCGCGTGAAGCACATCGCACAAGCCTCGGGCTCTAGGATATTGCTGATTCGGAACGGAGCGTGCCAATGACCCTACCCCTGCACCTCGCCATCAATGGTGCCTCCGGGCGCATGGGGGCCGCGCTGCTGGCGCTGCTGGCGGACGACACGCGTTTCGACCTGATGCATGCCGTGGTGGCGCCGGGTTCGGCGGATGACGGCAAGCCGGTTTTTTTTGGTCGCGCAGGGAACTTGTGCTTTGCTCATGACTGGGTCGGCGCTCCTGCTCTGGACGTGGTCATCGATTTCAGTGGGCCGGCCGCACTGGGTGCCGCACTTGATCATTGCTTGATCCATGGGACGGCCCTGGTCAGCGGTACCACCGGTATCGATGCAGCCATGGATGCACGTCTGGCTTCTGCCAGTAAGCGCATTGCCGTATTGCGTGCGGCCAATTTCAGCCTTGGGGTGGTGGTGCTTTCTCGCTTGTTGCGTGAAGCTGCTGCCGCGCTTCCCGGGTGGGATCTGGAGATCGTCGAGGCACATCATGGGCGCAAACAGGATGCGCCCTCAGGTACCGCTCTGGCGCTGGGCCTTGCTGCGGCTGCCGCGAGGCGCACCACGCTGGAGGCGGCGGCGGTGTATAGCCGCGAAGGGCAGACAGGTGAGCGTGCCACCGGCAGTATCGGTTTCGCGGTGGTGCGTGGCGGCGACATCGTTGGCGAACACACCGCCTTGCTGATCGGGCAGGGTGAGCGACTGGAGCTCAGTCATCGTGCCACTGATCGCTCGATATTTGCGCGAGGCGCCTTGCATGCAGCCCATTGGCTGTCGAGCCGCGCAGCGGGTCAATGGCAACTTGACGATGTGGTCGGCACTTCGTCGTGAGCCGACTGCGCGGTTCCGGATCGCCGCCGGCTCGCGGGCAGCCCGGCTTGTTTCGCGACGCCGCGGCGATTAGCATTCAACACGTTGTCATTGGGGAGTAGCCAGCCTCGTTCCCAGAGGCGTTCGCGTCAACACACTTGGTCACCGCCGTGTTCGGTGCCGTGGTGCGAACAGCTGCCGTTGTCTAGAGACAGTGGTCATGCCCGGCGAGACCTTTGGCCTTCGACATGCTCACCCAAGCCGGGCGAGCGGTGTCTTTGAGCCATAGGTCCATCCGCTCGCCCGGCCCCTGCGATCCATCCATGTTGATTATCCTGTCTCTGTTTCTCGGCTCGGCCGGCGCGATCTATGTCGCCTGTGAGTACTTTGTCAACGCTATCGAATGGCTTGGTCGCAAGCTCAAGCTGGGCTCGACGGCGACCGGTACCGTGCTGGCGGCGTTTGGTACCGCGTTGCCCGAGAGTGCGGTGACCTTCGTCGCCGTGACTTTCGGCAAAACAGCGTCTGCGCGCGACATTGGCGTCGGTGCGGCGATGGGAGGACCGCTGGTGCTGGCCACGATCGCCTATGCCGTGGTGGGCATGGCTCTTTGGTACAACCGCCAACGGTTGCAGCGCGCCGACTGCATCATCAGGGTCGATCGTCTTCGTCTGGCCCGCGATCAATCGTGGTTCTTGGCGATTTTTGCAGTGAAGGTGGGGCTGGGCCTGTTTGCTTTTGCATTCAAGCCGCTGCTGGGCGTGCTTTTTCTGATGGCTTACGCCCTCTATGTCTGGCACGAGCTTCGCCGCGACGACAGCGCGCCGGAAGACGAGGTGCTTGAACCGCTCAAGTTCCGTCCTGCTCAGGTGGACCCTGCATGGGGTTGGGTGACGGCGCAAACGGTACTTTCCCTGCTGGTGATCGCAGCGGCTTCGCGTGTGTTCGTCGGTCAGCTGGAGGCCATCGGCGTTGCCTTGGCGTTGCCGCCACACTTGGTTGCACTGGTGCTGAGCCCGGTGGCCACGGAATTGCCAGAGACCGTCAATGCGCTGATCTGGGTGCGCCAGGGCAAGGAACGGCTGGCCCTGGCGAATATTTCAGGCGCCATGATGATTCAGGCCACGATCCCCAGTGCGCTGGCGATCTTCGCCACGCCGTGGCTGTTTGATGCTCCGCTGATTGCAGCCGGTGCCGTGACCGCTGGTGCCATCGTCTATTTGTGGTGGCTGTTTCGTCGCGGGCGAGTCGACGCGCGTTGGCTGTTGCCGGTGGCTTCGCTCTATGGCGTGTTCGCTGCCGTTGCCGTGTGGCTATATTCCGCCATGTGACCAGGGGAACTCAGTCGCGGTGCGAGGCACTGCGGTCGCGGCCTGCACCCAGCCTCGTGTCGAGCTTGCCTGCCAGTTTCTTGAATACGCGAGAGAACTTGCCGCGCTTGGTCTTGCGCAGCTTCTCTTCCTCGCTGGTGAGCCAGGCGATCTGGATGACACGCCGCTCGCCCTCGTAGGGCAGGTGACCATGGAAGGAGTTCTCGCAGCGCTTGAAAACAGCGAATTCACCGTACAGCGGGGTCAGTTCGGGTGCGACGAGACTGTCGATGTCGTCAATCTTGTGCAGGAAGCGCAGGCAACCGTCGCTGCTGTCGGGCCATTGGGCGTTGAGATAGATCAGCGCGGTGGCGATTTTTGATTTGCTGTCGGTATGGATGGTGCCGTGGCGCTTGTTGAGCAGGCGGCAGATCGTCACCAGGGTTGGGTATTGGGCCAGATTGTCGATACCCAGGCGCTTGCCGATGGCTGCGGCGAATGCGGGCGCGGTCATGTTTTCGATCAGGGTGTTGACCGCGGGCCCGCAATCACCGGGATCGTAGGGGAAAAAGCCGGCGCTCGCGTAACGCGGAAAATCACGCGCCAGATCAGCACGGGCCTCGTCGGGCAGCTGGCCATGAGCCACCATGAACGGAAAGGGCTGTTGCAGCACCGTGGTATCTGGGCGATCGAGGCGGGCGGGATCGATCAGGACAGGGGCGCTCATCGGGCAGTCAACTCCGTTGAAATGGCGTCTATTGTAACCGTGGGTGAGGCCTTGCGATGCGTGCGGGTCGTTGTTTGATTCAGTCAGGGTAAGGTGGACAGAAACGCCGCCTCCGCCTATCATTTCAACCCGCCCTGACCCTTTCCCTTCCAAGCTCCACAAGCCAGCAAACAGGCGGCTTGCGGACTTTGCTGCATCTAAAAGGCGGTTACCGTATGCCTATTCCTGCTCTGCTAGCCCTCGACGATGGCAGCGTCTTTCATGGTCATGCCGTGGGTGCGATCGGCGAAACCGTTGGCGAGGTGGTGTTCAACACGGCCATGACCGGTTACCAGGAGATCCTCACGGATCCCTCGTACTCGCGCCAGATCGTCACCCTGACCTATCCCCATATCGGCAATACCGGCGTCAACGCGGAAGACGTCGAATCCTCCGGCGTGCATGCGGCCGGCCTGATCGTGCGCGATGTACCGCGCCGTGCCAGCAATTGGCGCAGCAGCGAAAGCCTGCCCGACTACTTGCGCCGGCATGGCACCGTGGCGATCGCTGGTATCGACACGCGTCGTCTGACCCGGATCTTGCGCGACAAGGGCGCCTTGGGCGGCTGCATCGTGGCGGGTGAGCAGATCGACCTCGACGCAGCCCTGGTCAAGGCGCGAGCCTTCCCGGGTCTGAACGGGATGGATCTGGCCAAGCTGGTCAGCACCGCCAAGCCATATGCATGGAGCCAGGGTATTTATGACCTGGACTCCACCGCCTTCCAGCAGCCTGCTGCGCGCTTCAAGGTGGTGGCCTACGATTTTGGCATCAAGTTGAATATCCTGCGCTTGCTCGCAGAGCAAGGCTGCGAGGTCACCGTGGTCCCGGCACAGACGCCGGCGGCTGACGTGCTCGTCATGCAGCCTGATGGCGTATTTCTCTCCAATGGTCCGGGTGATCCGGCGGCGTGCGACTACGCCGTCGCTGCCGTCCGCGAGCTGCTTGAGGCGAGGATTCCGCTGTTTGGCATCTGCCTGGGCCACCAGTTGATGGGCCTGGCGCTCGGCGGCAAGACGCTGAAGATGAAATTCGGTCATCACGGCGCCAATCATCCGGTCAAGGACCATGATGACGGACGCGTGCTGATTACCTCGCAGAACCATGGTTTCGCGGTCGACCCGGTAACCCTCCCGGCCAATGCGCGGGTCACTCACACGTCGCTGTTCGATGGCTCGCTGCAGGGCTTCGCGCTGACCGATCGGCCGGCGTTCTGCTTCCAGGGTCACCCGGAGGCGAGCCCCGGCCCGCTCGACATCGGCTATTTGTTCAACCGCTTCGCCGCACTGATGCAGGAGGCCCGCTGATGGCCAAGCGTACCGATATCAAAAGCATCCTCATCATCGGCGCCGGTCCGATCGTTATCGGCCAGGCGTGCGAGTTCGATTACTCGGGTGCGCAGGCCTGCAAGGCGCTGAAGGAAGAGGGCTACCGGGTGATCCTGGTGAACTCCAATCCTGCCACGATCATGACCGACCCGGAAACCGCCGACGCGGTCTACATCGAGCCGATCAACTGGCAGACGGTGGAGCAGATCATCGCCAAGGAGCGCCCGGACGCATTGCTGCCCACGATGGGTGGTCAGACCGGTCTCAACTGTGCTCTCGACCTGGCCGACCACGGCGTGCTGGAGAAATACAACGTCGAGCTGATCGGCGCCAAGCGTGAAGCCATCCGCATGGCCGAGGATCGGGAACTGTTCCGCGTGGCGATGGCCGAGATCGGGCTGGAATGCCCCAAGGCCGAGGTCGTGCGCACGTTCGAGCAGGCGCTGGAAACCCAGGCCAAGGTGGGGTATCCGACCGTGATTCGGCCCAGCTTCACGCTCGGTGGTTCCGGCGGCGGCATCGCGTACAACCGCGAAGAGTTCGAGGAAATCGTCAAGCGTGGTCTCGAACTGTCGCCGGTGGGCGAGGTGCTGGTCGAGGAATCCGTGCTTGGCTGGAAGGAATTCGAGATGGAAGTGGTTCGCGACACCGCGGACAACTGCATCATCGTCTGTTCGATCGAGAATCTCGATCCGATGGGCGTACACACCGGCGACTCGATTACCGTGGCGCCGGCGCAGACCCTGACCGACAAGGAATACCAGCGCCTGCGCGATGCCTCGATCGCGGTGCTGCGCAAGATCGGTGTGGATACCGGTGGCTCCAACGTCCAGTTCGGCATCAATGCCGAGGATGGCCGTGTCGTGGTGATCGAGATGAACCCGCGCGTGTCGCGTTCATCCGCACTGGCCTCGAAAGCGACCGGCTTCCCGATCGCCAAGATCGCCGCGAAGCTGGCTGTCGGCTACACGCTGGACGAGTTGAAGAACGACATCACCGGTGGTCTCACGCCGGCGTCGTTCGAGCCGTCGATCGATTATGTGGTCACCAAGATTCCGCGTTTCGCGTTCGAGAAGTTTCCTTCCGCCGACGCGCGCCTCACCACCCAGATGAAGTCGGTGGGCGAGGTCATGGCGATAGGTCGCACTTTCCACGAGTCGCTGCAGAAGGCGTTGCGCGGCCTGGAGATCGGCAAGACCGGTCTCAACCCGACCGGCCTGGATATCAGTACCGAAGCGGGCGTCGCCACGCTGAAGCGTGAGCTGCGCGAGCCGCGGCCGGATCGCGTGTTTCATCTGGCCGATGCATTTCGCGCGGGGATGTCGCTGGAAGAGGTTCACAGCCTGAGTCGGGTCGATCCATGGTTCCTGGCGGCGTTCGAGGACATTGTCCTGACGGAGGCCGAGGTGATGGCGCAGGGCATCACTGCGCTCGATGCGCCGCGCGTACGCGAACTCAAGCGACAGGGCTTCTCCGATGCACGCGTGGCCGAGCTGCTGAATACCGATGAGGCTGCTGTGCGCCATCTGCGCCACACGCTCGGCGTGCGCCCGGTCTACAAGCGCGTGGACTCCTGCGCCGCCGAGTTTGCCACCAGCACGGCCTACATGTATTCGACCTACGAGGAAGAGTGCGAGGCTGCGCCGACCAATCGCGACAAGATCATCGTATTGGGCGGTGGTCCGAACCGCATCGGTCAGGGTATAGAGTTCGATTACTGCTGCGTGCATGCCTCGCTGGCGCTGCGCGAGGATGGTTATGAAACCATCATGGTCAACTGCAATCCAGAGACTGTTTCGACCGACTACGACACTTCCGATCGGCTCTATTTCGAGCCACTGACGCTGGAGGACGTGCTGGAAATCGTCCACGTCGAGAAGCCCAGGGGCGTGATCGTGCAGTATGGCGGGCAAACCCCGCTGAAGCTGGCGCGCGCGCTGGAAGCCGCCGGTGTGCCGATCATCGGCACCAGTCCCGACAGCATCGACCTGGCCGAGGATCGTGAGCGTTTCCAGCAGATGATCGAGAAAATCGGACTGAGGCAGCCACCGAACCGCACCGCGCGCAATGCCGACGAGGCGCTCGCGCTGGCGCGCGAAATCGGTTATCCGTTGGTGGTTCGCCCAAGCTACGTGCTTGGCGGCCGCGCGATGGAAGTAGTCCACGATGACGCCGACCTGTCGCGCTACATCCGCGATGCGGTGAAGGTGTCCAACGATTCGCCGGTGCTGCTTGATCGTTTCCTTGATCACGCAGTCGAGGTGGACGTCGATGTCATTGCCGATGCCGAGGGCAACGTGCTGATCGGCGGCATCATGGAGCACATCGAAGAAGCCGGTGTGCACTCAGGCGATTCGTCATGCTCGCTGCCGCCGTATTCGCTGACTCCCGCGATCCAGGACGAGATGCGCAAGCAGGTCACCGCGATGGCGCGGGAACTGAAGGTCATTGGTTTGATGAATACCCAGTTTGCCATCCAGGGCGACACGGTATTCATCCTGGAAGTGAATCCGCGTGCGTCCCGCACAGTGCCGTTTGTCTCCAAGGCAACCGGTGTGCCGCTGGCCAAGATCGCGGCCCGCGTGATGGCGGGTCGTTCACTGCCCAGCCTGAATGCAACCCGCGAAGTGATTCCGGCCTATTACTCCGTGAAAGAGGCGATTTTCCCGTTCCTGAAGTTCCAGAACGTGGATCCGATCCTTGGCCCCGAGATGCGTTCCACTGGCGAGGTGATGGGTGTTGGCCGCAGCTTCGGTGCCGCCTTTGCGCGTGGTCACGAGGCCGCCGGGATCAAACCGCCGACGGTGGGCAAGGTGTTCCTGTCGGTACGTGACAGCGACAAGGACCGTCTGTTGCCGATCGCCAAAGAGGTCATCACCCGCGGTTTCAACCTGGTAGCCACCGCGGGTACGGCAAGCTATCTGGCCGAGCACGGTGTAGCCTGCGAGCGCATCAACAAGGTGCTCGAAGGGCGCCCGCACATCGTCGATCTGATCAAGAATGGCGAGATTGTGTATATCGTCAACACCACCGAGGGCAAACAGGCAATTGCCGATTCGTTCTCGATCCGGCGCGAGGCCTTGCAGCATCGCGTTACATACTCCACCACGGTGGCAGGCGCTCGCGCGCTGGTTCACTCGCTGGACTTTCGCAGCGATGGCCAGGTGCATAGCCTGCAAGAGTTGCACAAGGAGCTGACCGCATGAGTCGCGCGCCCATCACCAAGGCCGGATCGGAGCGACTGCGCGCCGAAATGGAGCGTTTGAAGTCGGTTGATCGGCCGCGCATCATCGCCGCCATTGCCGAAGCTCGTGCCCATGGCGATCTGAAGGAAAACGCCGAGTATCACGCGGCCCGCGAACTGCAGAGTTTCACCGAGGGCCGCATTGCCCAACTGGAAGCCTTGCTGTCGACGGCCGAGGTGATCGATGTCACCCAACTCAATCCAGGCAATCGCGTGGTGTTCGGCGCCATAGTGGATCTGGAAGACGAGGACAGCGGCACGGCGGTGACGTACCAGATCGTGGGAGACCTGGAGGCCGATATCAAGCGGCAGCTGATCGCTGTGTCCTCGCCGATTGCGCGTGCGCTGATCGGCAAGAGTGCTGGCGACAGTTTCGAGTTCACTGCGCCGAATGGAGTCAAGCACTACGAGATCGTGGCGGTTCGCTACGCCTAGCTGGCTCTGGGAAAATACTCGCGAGCCGCTGACGTTCCTGATAGCCCATTGGGGCATGGCAGGGCGGATGCAGCTATCGGCCAAGGCCCCTACGGCCGGAATTCGCCGTTGCATCAAACTCTCGCAGCGGAGGCATGGGCATTCCCGGGGAGTGCATCGCCGTTGTTATTCGACCCTTTTGGGAATGCAAGAGTTACTGCCTCAACGTGCGGGTGACATGGCTCGGTACTTCCTGATGCTGCCTCGCATGTGCCTTGTGGCGGAGATTGGCCGATAGCAGCCTGCTGGCTGCGACTGCCCACTACAATACGTCCTCGCTTTGCTACTGAAGACTTGATGTGACGGCTGTAGGGATTTTTGCGGCGGCGCCGGATTCGGCGCTGGCGGCGTTGTTTGTGCCTTTCGATACTTCGGAGCTGGCCTTGCCAGCGGACGGGCGCGTGCTGCTTTTGCGCGCGCGCGCGGGAGTGCGGCTGTGTGAGTTGGCGCAGCCGGGCTGGCTGTGCGAACAGGGTTTCATGCCCTTTGCGGACGAGCTGACGCGCACCGGCCTGCATGTGGGCGAGCCTGCGCCGGGTGAGCGGTTTTCACTGGTGATGGTATTGCCACCGCGTCAGCGCGACGAGGCGCGCGCCCTGTTCTCGCGGGCGTTGAGCCTGTTGGCGCCGGGTGGCACGGTGCTGGCCAGCATACCCAATGCCGAGGGTGCGAAGTCGGGCGAGGGTGATCTGGCGAAGCTGACCGGCGCCGTGCAGCACCTGTCCAAACACAAATGCCGAGTGTTCTGGAGTGCGCCACAGCCGGAGCAGGTCGACCAGACTCTGCTGGCCGAGTGGCTGGCGCTGGACGCCCCGCGCGAGATCGCCGAGGGCTATGTCAGTCGTCCCGGGTTGTTTGCCTGGGATCGCATCGATCGCGCGTCGGCGCTGCTGGCTTCACACCTGCCGGACGATTTGCACGGGCGGGTGGCTGATCTGGGCGCGGGTTACGGCTACCTCGCCAGCCGAGTCGTGGCGCGTTGCCCGCAGGTGCAGGCGGTCGACCTGTACGAGGCCGAGGCGCGCGCGCTGGAGCCGGCGCGGATCAACATGGACCACGCGCAGCGCGCTTGCGGGCGCGAGCTGGCGGTGACGGTGCATTGGCACGATGTGACGTGCGGCCTGTCGCTCAAGTACGACGCCATCGTCAGCAATCCACCGTTCCACCAGGGCCGTGCCGACCTGCCGGAGCTGGGCCGTGCCTTTATCACCAGCGCGGCCGATGCCTTATTGCCGCACGGGCGACTATGGCTGGTGGCGAACCGGCATCTGCCGTACGAGGCGATACTGGCGGCACGTTTCAGCACGCTGCGCAGCGTGGTAGTGCAAGAGGGTTTCAAGGTGATCGAAGCAAGCGGGGTGCGCGGATGAAACTGGTCAAGATGATTGCGAACCTGGGTTACGGCAGCCGCAAGGATGTTACCCAGCTGTTCCGCGCCGGCCGCATCACCGCCGCCGATAGCGAGGTGTTGTACGCCGACGACGTGGTGCCGTACGAGACCATTCGGGTCGATGACGAGCCGCTGGATCCGCCGCAGGGGCTGGTGATCATGATGAACAAGCCGCTCGGCGTGACCTGCTCGCGCAAGGACCCGGGGAGGGTGGTTTACGATCTGCTGCCGCCGCGCTTCAATGTGCGTTCGCCAGTGCTGTCCAGCGTGGGCCGGCTCGATCGGGATACCTCGGGCCTGCTGCTGTTCACCGACGATGGCGCCTTGCTGCATCGGATCATTTCGCCCAAGGCGCAGGTGACCAAGGTGTATGAGGCCACCCTGGCGCAGGAGCTGCGCGGCGACGAGGGCGCCCTGTTTGCCAGCGGCACGCTGATGCTGGAGTCCGAAAAGGAGCCGCTGGCTCCAGCGTCTCTTGACGTGCTGGGCCCACGCCACGCCCGCCTCAGCGTGACCGAAGGCCGCTACCATCAAGCGCGCCGCATGTTTGTCGCTGCCGGCAACCACGTCGAGACCTTGCAGCGCATTTCGGTGGGCGGCTTGACCCTGGGCGCGCTGCCGCTGGGCGAGTGGCGCACGCTGAAGGCGGACGAGGTCGCGTTGATTTTCGAGGGTTAGCCGCGGGGGTGTACTACCCGCAGGAGCGTGCTCCTGCTGGGGCGGCGCGGCTTTACAGCATGTGCACGGCGGTGGGGATCGTGGCGCCGAACCATTTATGTCGCTCATCGCGACAGCTGGGGCTGCCCATGGCGTACTTGCGGCAAATGCTGGGGCGATCCTCGTAGATCGTGCAGCCTGAGGTGTTGGGGTCCACCGCGACGCACCAGCCGTCCTCACCCTTGGCCAGCGTCTCCATGCCGTGTGTGTCACGGTCGATCAGCCACTCAGGCACATGATCTTCGGGCATCAGCACAACGGTGAGGCGACAGCACACGGCTTCGCAGGTCGTGCATTGCACGCTGGGGTCAACGCTTTCAGCGTAGGGGTCGGGGAGAATATTCACCCCTCAGCATGGCAGCATTGGGCGCTGCGCACCTGAACCGGCTCGCGCTGGCTGGCGGCTTCAGCCCTCCTTGTCGATCCACAAGGCCTGCCAGCCTGCCGCGCCCAGCCGTTGCAGCGTCTCGATATTGCGCCGGTAGATGGCGTCGGTATCGCTCATCACCTCCATCGCGCGCTCGATGCTCGATTCGCGCAGCAGATGCAGGGTGGGCCAGGGCGAGCGGTTGCTGTAGTTCTCGATGGCATCCGGCTCACTGTCGGCAAACTGATACTGGGGATGGAAGCTGGCCACCTGCCACTCGCCTTCCAGACCCAGCGTCTGCACGGCCGCATCGGCTACGTCGAGGAAGTCGTTGTAGTTGAGAAAATCGTTGAGCACGAACGGATGGACCAGCAGGCCGGTTTCGCATTCGTCTGGACTCAGCGCGTTCAGCGACTGCAACTCGCCACACAAGTCGTCGAGCAGAGTGTCGGTGTCGCACGCCTGACTCACGCGCAGGCGCAGCTTGCCCTGCACTTGGGGCGCACGGGCGAACGGGCACAGGTTCAGGCCGATCACCGCCCGCTCCAGCCAACGCGTGGTGGCGTCCAGGTAGGGCGCGTCCCCGGGCAGGGCGTCGGCATTGAGGTGGTTGGCGGGGGGCGAGGACATGGGGGTTCCAGTGGGCGGGCGCTGGCGACTATAGCGGGCGGCGGTGGACGTGGGCGCAAATGACTGGTGGTCAGCTTCGCAAGGCATGGGGTTTGCATTGAATTTCGCCCCAATGGTCGAGGCCGACGATTTGGGTGCCGGCTTCGAAAAACTGATCTAATGGCGACCCTCGACGCGGCAGGCCTGCCCATCTGGCAGGCTCAGCGGGACGGGTCGGTGATTCATGCCTCGCCGTGTTGGTGCCGTTTTACAAGGATTCGCTCGTGGATGGTCTGATCGGTGGTGACACAGAAGCCATGCGGGGAAGCAACCTCGGCAGTCACGACGTTGGTTTCGTCGCGGGCATGCAGCGTGCCGTCGATGCGCTGCGCGTGTCCCTGCGACGCGCCAGTCCGGGTCCGCTACGGCCCAACCCCCACCTGCTTTCTGCGGAGGGTGCACGCGCCGCTGCGCGTGTGACAGGTGGGTGCGGAACTGCGGCGACACCTGCCAGCCGCCTGCGGGCCCGCCAGAATTCAGGGCGCGTCTACATGATGGCGCCGGCGCGATGGAAATCCGACGCCTTGTCGGCGCACCGCCTTGTCGATTGGGCCGCGCTGGCGCCGACGCCGGCCCAGTGGCGGGTTTCTCGGGAGCTCGCCGCGCCATTGCCGGTGGCGATGCTTTCCTGGTCGGAGGTCTTCGCGGCGTTGCTCGGGTCCGTGCCGAGGGGGCGCTGGAGTGCGGGCAACGTTTCGGCGCGGTCTCTGATTGAAGCGCAGATCCGTTCGCGCGGCCCATGGTTCACACGGACACAAGTCGTTCTGGGCTGGCAGGGGCGGTGCGTCACTTCGCGTCATGTGGTGGCAGGCTTTGTCTCGCTGGTTGCAGTTGCCGTGCTGATGGGGTCTGGTCGGATGCATTCCTCGGCCATGCCGATCTCGAACGCGATGCTGGCAGCGCCGGCATCGGCTGCACCTGTTGTCGCGCCACCCACGGTGGCCGCGGCGAAGATTCCGCCTCCACCGGTTGCCATCGCTCCTGTGGCGGCTCCTTTGCCGACGAAGGCGTCGGCAGAATCATCCGCCACCGCAGAAACCGGTGACGTGCTGCTGGCGGATGTCAGCGCAATGGATTTGATGATGCCGGTCGCTGAACCCGATCTGGACATCACCTCCCGGCACAGCCTGTGGGCGCAGGTGGGCAAGGCCTCCGGCATCGATCCCCTGTTGTTGTATAGCGTCGCCCTGGTGGAGTCGAAGGCGCTGTATCCCGACGGCAAGGTGGCGCCCACGCCGTGGCTGTTCCGGGTCAATGACCATCTGGTGAGTGGTGACCGTCACCACGTGCAGTTGGAGATGGCGGCGGCGAGCCAGTTCGGTTCGGCGGTGCAGGATGTCGGCATCATGCAGGTCTATTACCCGATGCACCGGGACGCCGTGCACGACCCACTGACCCTGCTCAACCCCCGCACCAACATCACGGTGGCAGCGAAGATCCTGCGCCAGGGCATGCGCCAGACCAGCGATCGCGTGCTTGGTGTGGGTTACTACCACAGCCACACGCCCTCGCTGGCGAGGAATTACGGCACGGCGGTACTGACGGTGTACCAGCGACTGAAAGGGGTCTATCGCCCGCGAGGCGGCCGCCAGCTGGTGGCACGCTAGCTACTGGCGGCTCGCCGGGCGGGGGTGGGGGATTGCATGGGGCGGTGATCGCCCGGATATAAGCTGCACGCTCTCCTCCGGTGTCACCTGCCATGTTCACGCTGAACTTCGATAACGCGTTTGTGCGCGAGCTGCCCGGCGATGCGGAGCAAGGCCCGCGTTTGCGACAGGTCGAGGGTGCGCTGTATTCGCGCGTCGGCCCGAGCCCGGTCACCACACCTCGCTTGCTGGCCCACTCGGCGGAGATGGCGGCGGCGCTGGACCTCAGCGAAGCCGACGTGGCGTCGCCCGAATTTGCCGCGGTGTTTGGCGGCAATGCCTTGCTCGACGGCATGCAGCCTTACGCTGCCAACTACGGCGGCCACCAGTTTGGCAACTGGGCCGGGCAACTGGGCGATGGTCGCGCCATTTCACTGGGTGAGGCCATCAACCGGGCCGGGCAGCGCTGGGAGCTGCAGCTCAAGGGCGCTGGCCCCACCCCGTATTCGCGCAGCGCGGATGGGCGTGCGGTGCTGCGCTCATCGCTGCGCGAGTTTCTGTGCAGCGAAGCGATGCATCATCTGGGCGTGCCGACCACGCGGGCGTTGAGCCTGGTCGATACCGGCGAGCCGGTGGTGCGCGACATGTTCTACGACGGCCACGCGGCGCCGGAGCCGGGGGCGATCGTGTGCCGCGTGGCGCCTTCGTTCATCCGCTTCGGAAATTTCGAATTGCCAGCCTCGCGTGGCGACATCGCGCTGCTGCGGCAGTTGGTCGATTTCACCATTCGTCGCGACTTTTCCGAACTCGACGGGCAGGGCGAGGCGCTGTACACGGCGTGGTTTGCCCTGGTGTGCGAGCGTACCGCCACCATGGTCGCGCAGTGGATGCGGGTCGGCTTCGTGCATGGCGTGATGAACACCGACAACATGTCGATCCTCGGCCTCACCATCGACTACGGCCCGTACGGTTGGGTCGACAACTTCGATCCGGACTGGACCCCGAACACCACCGACGCGCAGCGTCGTCGCTACCGTTTTGGCCAGCAGCCGAATGTGGCCTGGTGGAACCTGAGCCGGCTGGCCGGTGCGCTGGCGCCGTTGTTTGCCGATGTCGCGCCGCTGCAGGCCGGGCTGGATCACTACGCCGCCACCTATGCCGCGGCGGATCGGGCGAATATTGCGGCGAAACTGGGCCTGGCCGAGCGCCGCGATGACGATGTGGCGCTGATGTCGACCCTGCACGAGTTGATGGTGGCGGCCGAGATCGACATGAGCCTGTGGTTTCGCGCGCTGGCCGATATCGACCCTGCCGCACCCACGCTGGAGCCGCTGCGCGAGGCGTTCTACGACGAAGCCAAACAGCGCGAGTCGGAACCCGCCCTGCGCGACTGGCTGGCCCGCTACGCCGCCCGGCTGGCTGACGATTCGCAATCCGCTACGCAGCGCCGTCAACAGATGCATGCGGCCAATCCCCGTTATGTATTGCGCAATTACCTGGCGCAGCAGGCGATCGACCAGGCTCTGCGGGGTGACGCGAGCGGCATCCATGAGCTGCTTGAGGTGATGCGTCGTCCTTATGACGAGCAGCCGGGCCGCGAAGCGTATGCGCAGAAGCGGCCGGACTGGGCCCGGCACAAGGCGGGTTGCTCCATGCTGTCATGCAGTTCCTGAGCCCGCACGGCAGAAAGGCCGGCATGGCCGGCCTTTCTCTGTAATTGTTGGTGCCCTCGAGACGATTCGAACGTCCGACCTGCCCCTTAGGAGGGGGCCGCTCTATCCAACTGAGCTACGAGGGCAGCGCGGGGATTTTCGCATGGATCATCGTGTGGTGCGATCCGTCACGGTGACGATCGCAAGCTTGCTGAGGCTGGCCGCTCCGGCGGGGGAAAAGCCAGCCTGCTAGAATAAACAGTTTAAACGCTCTCAACTTCACGGCGCCGGCGGGTGTCACCCAGTTTCAGGAGTTACGTATGCACCATGCAATCCTCAAGTCGCTCGGTATCGGCAGCGAACATTCCGGTGGCTACCTCGGTCACGGCGAGTGGTCCAAGACCACCGATGCCGGGGTGCTGCAGCCGGTGAATCCGGCGACCGGTGAAGTGATCGCCACGGTGCATGCGTCCAGCGCTGCCGACTACGAAATCATCGTCAAGCGTGCCCAGGAAGCGTTCAAGGTATGGCACACCACGCCGGCCCCGCTGCGCGGTGAAGCCGTGCGCCTGTGCGGCGAAGCCCTGCGCAAGCACAAGGATGCACTGGGTTCGCTGGTGGCGCTGGAGATGGGCAAGATCAAGGCCGAGGGTGACGGCGAAGTGCAGGAGATGATCGACATCGCCGACTTCGCGGTGGGCCAGAGCCGCATGCTGCATGGCTACACCATGCATTCGGAGCGCCCGGGCCACCGCATGTACGAGCAGTACCACCCGCTGGGCATCGTCGGCATCATCAGCGCGTTCAACTTCCCGGTCGCGGTGTGGGCCTGGAACGCGATGCTGGCGGCCGCGTGTGGCGACATCTGCATCTGGAAGCCGTCGCCGAAGACCCCGTTGACCGCGATCGCGACCATGAAAATTTGCAACGACGCGCTGAAGGACGGCGGTTACCCGGATCTGTTCTTCCTGTTCAACGATGCTGGCAGCACGCTGGCGCAGAACTTCGTCGACGACAAGCGCGTGGCCCTGATCAGCTTCACCGGTTCGACCAAGGTTGGCCGCATGGTTGGCGAGCGCGTGGCGCAGCGCCTGGGTCGTTCGCTGCTGGAGCTGGGCGGCAACAACGCCATCATCCTTGATGCATCGGCCGACCTGAAGCTGGCTGTGCCGGGCATCGTGTTTGGCTCGGTCGGCACCGCCGGCCAGCGCTGCACCTCGACCCGTCGCCTGTTCGTGCACGAGTCGATCTACGACAACGTGCTCGACACCCTGGTCAAGGCGTACAAGCAGGTCGAGGACAAGATCGGTGATCCGAACCTGCCGACCACGTTGATGGGTCCGCTCAACAGCCAGGATGCCGTGCAGGGCTATCTGGCCGCGATCGAAAAAGCCAAGGCAGCCGGCGGCACGGTAGCCACCGGCGGCGCCGCGCTTACGGATCGGAAAGGGCACTACGTGCTGCCGACGATCATCACGGGGCTGAAGAATTCGGACGAGGTGGTGCAGTCGGAGACGTTCGCGCCGATCCTCTATGTGATGAAATTCAGCACCCTGGACGAGGCGATCGAACTGCAGAACGGCGTACCGCAGGGCCTGTCCTCGTCGCTGTTCACCGAGAGCATGAAGTCAGCCGAAAAGTACCTGTCCGCGGTCGGCTCGGATTGCGGCATCGCCAACGTCAACATCGGCACCTCGGGTGCGGAGATCGGCGGTGCGTTCGGTGGCGAGAAGGAGACCGGCGGTGGTCGTGAGTCGGGTTCGGATGCGTGGAAGGTCTACATGCGCCGCCAGACCAACACCATCAACTACTCCGATTCACTGCCGCTGGCCCAGGGCATCAAGTTCGAGTTCTGAGCGACCCCCCGGTCACGGGCGGTTTGCCGCCCGTGACCGGCTCGCTAGAGTCACATCGTGGTACCCCGTTTTCCGGGCCGTGTTCCCTTCGATGAGTGAGCGATCCGATGAGTGAGCAACCCCCTTATCGTCCCGGCCCTTCGACCAGTTCGCTGGCCGTGGTGAGCCTGGTTTTCGGTATTCTCGGCTGGTGCGTGCTGCCGTTTGTCGGCGCGATCGTGGCCATCATCTGCGGACATCTGGCACGGGCGGAAATCCGCCGGGCCAGCATCGACAACCGCATGGAGGGCGATGGCATGGCCATCGGCGGCTTGGTGCTCGGCTATCTGCAGCTGGCTTTCTGGTTGTTGCTGATGATGGCGTTTGTCGTTGCCATGGTTCTCGGTGTGACACTTTGGCATTGGCACTGAGGTGGTGATGATGAGCGGCGGGCAGCCTGTTACCCCCTTCGATTTTCGTGGCTATCGCGTGGTGGTCGCCGGCGGCAGCAAGGGCATCGGCCGCAGCATGGCGCTGGCGTTTGCCGGTGCCGGCGCGTCGGTGTCGATCTGCGCACGCGGCGAGGCAGCGCTGCAGCAGACCCGCCAGGCGATCGCCGCTTGCGGCGTCACGGCACATGCACAGCGTTGCGATCTGGCTGATGCCACAGCGATCAATTCGTTCGTTGAAAATGCAGCCGGCGCGTTGGGCGGCATCGACGTGCTGGTCAACAACGCCAGTGGCTATGGCTTCGGCGACGACGATGATGCGTGGCTGGCCGACTTCAACGTGGACCTGATGGCTGCCGTGCGCGCCTCGCGGGCCGCGCTGCCGCACCTGGCGAACTCCAGCCACGCCTGCATCCTGCACACCAGCTCGATTGCGGCAACGCGCCCGCGTCCAGGCGGTCCCTCGTATGCGGCGATGAAGGCCGCATTGAGCCACTACACCATGTCGCAGGCGTTGGCCTTGTCCGATCAGCGAATTCGCGTCAATGCCATTGCGCCCGGTTCCATCGAGTTCGCCGACGGCCTGTGGGATCGCTGCAAGCGGGAGGAGCCTGAGCGCTATGCCGGCGTGCTGGCCAGGATTCCCTTCGGCCGCTTCGGTATGCCCGAAGAGATCGCCCACGCTGCGTTGTTCCTGGCTTCGCCCTGGGCGGGCTGGATCACCGGGCAGACCTTGGTGGTTGATGGCGGCCAGATGCTCAATGGCTGATCAGTACGCTACGCTGCAGTCATCGACGCGCTTCAGCGACCGCGTCGATGACTATGTGCGTTTTCGTCCGGACTATCCGTCTGCACTAATCGAGTGGTTGCAGCGCGAGCAGGGTGTGGATGCCGGTTGCCGAGTCGCCGATGTCGGCGCTGGCACCGGCATATCCTCGAAGATGCTCCTCGACGCGGGTTACCAGGTGACCGCCGTGGAGCCGAATGCGCCGATGCGTAGCGCGGCCATGCGCTGGTTGCGGGATTATCCCCGTTTCGACGCCATCGACGGTCGCGCCGACGCCACCGGTTTGGCTGATGCCAGCGTGGATCTGGTCACCGTGGCGCAAGCCTTCCACTGGTTCGACGAGGCCGCGGCGCGGCGTGAGTTTGCCCGCATCCTGCGTCCCGGCGGGCTGGCGGCGATCTGGTGGAACTCACGTCGGCTCACCGGCACCCGCTTTCTGGAAGGCTACGAGGCTCTGCTCAAGGCATTCGGTACGGACTACAGCAGCGTGGCCGAGCGCTATGCCGACGACGCCCGGATGCGCGACTGGTTTGGCGCCGGCTTTCACGGTGCAGCCTCTTTCGCGCATGGCCAGAAACTGGATTTCGTGGCGCTGCGTGGGCGGCTGACCTCATCTTCGTACGCGCCGCCGCCGGGTCATCCGCAGCACCGGCCAATGCTGCAGGCCTTGCGTGAGCTGTTCGACGACTGCGCCGAAGACGGCACGATAAACTTCGATTACGACACCCGCATTTTCGCGGGCCAACTGGTTTGACCATGTACGACATCCTGCGCCCGCTGCTGTTCAAGCTCGATGCCGAAACCGCGCATCGCCTCACCCTGTATGGCCTGGGTGTGGCGCAGCGCAGCGGCTTCGCCCATCTGATCGCGCAACCGCCGGAGGACCTGCCGACCACGGTGTTCGGCATCACCTTTCCCAACCCGGTCGGGCTGGCCGCCGGGCTGGACAAGAATGCCGAGTATCTCGACGCGCTCAATGCGCTCGGCTTCGGTTTCATCGAGGTAGGCACGGTGACGCCGCTGCCGCAGCCGGGCAATGACAAACCTCGCATGTTCCGCCTGCCGCAACACGAGGCGATCATCAACCGGCTTGGCTTCAACAACGGCGGTGTCGATGCGCTGGTGCGCAACGTGCAAAAGTCCAGCTACCACGGCGTGCTCGGCATCAACATCGGCAAGAACAAGGACACGCCGAACGACAAGGCCGTCAACGACTACCTGGCCTGCCTGCACAAGGTGTACGAGCACGCCAGCTACATCACGGTGAATATTTCCTCGCCGAATACCAAGGGCCTGCGCGACCTGCAGGAAGAAGCCACCCTGCACAAGTTCATCTCGATCCTGCGTGCCGCGCAGGAGCGGCTTGGATCGCAGCACGGTCGACGCAAGCCGATGCTGCTGAAAATTGCACCCGACCTGACCGAAGCCGAATTGGATTCGATCGCCGAGGTGCTGCTGCGCACCGGCATCGACGGGGTGATCTGTACCAATACCACGATCGATCATGCCGCCGTTGCCGACGACCCGCGTGGTGGCGAGACTGGTGGCTTGTCCGGCAAGCCGCTCTTCGCGCGTTCCACCGCGGTGCTGGCCGGCATGCACCAGCGCTTGCAGGGGCGTATTCCGCTGGTCGGTGTTGGCGGCATCCTCGATGGTAGCGACGCCGCCGAAAAGCTCGACGCCGGGGCCGCGCTGGTGCAGGTCTACTCGGGGCTGATTTTCCGCGGGCCGCATCTGATCGCCGAATGTGTCAACGAGATCCGTCGCCAGCGCGCCGCCGCGCGGAAAGAGAGTGGCCATGCAGGTTGAACGGATGGACATGCCAGCGGAGCGAGTGGACATGGGTGGCTACACACTGACCGAAAATGCCTCGCTGGCCACGCTCAACACCTTGCGTGTCGCCGCGCGCGCCAGCTTGCTGGCCGATATCCGAGACGCGGCCAAGCTGCCCGAGCTGCTCGATTTTCCGGCAGTGCGCCGCGGCCGGTTGCTGGTGTTGGGCGAGGGCAGCAACATGCTGTTCACGGGCGACTTCAACGGCACCGTGTTGCTCATGTCGACCCGCGGCGTGCAAGTGGAAAGCGACGGCGACGGCACACGCATCGCGGTCGCGGCGGGTGAGTGCTGGGACGATTTTGTGCGCTGGACGCTGGGGCAGGGCTACGCCGGGCTGGAAAACCTGATCCTGATCCCCGGCACCGTGGGTGCGGCGCCAATCCAGAATATCGGCGCCTATGGCTGCGAGGTGGCCGAGTTCGTCGAAAGCGTGGAGGCCTGGGATATCCGCGAGCGCCGCGTGGTGATGCTCGATCATGCCACCTGCGCGTTTGGCTATCGCGACTCGCTGTTCAAGCGCGAGCCGGGACGCTACATCGTTACCGCCGTGCGCTTCGTGCTGCCGCGCAGCCGGCCGCTGCGCACCGACTACGCCGGCATCGAGGACGAGCTGCGCCGGATGGGCGTGGACAAGCCCGCGCCATTCCACGTGGCCGAGGCCGTCGTGCACCTGCGCACGCACAAGCTGCCCGACCCGGCGGTGATCGGCAACGCCGGCAGCTTCTTCAAGAACCCGATCGTCGAGGCTGCGGTTGCGGCGGCGCTGATCAGCGAATACCCGGAGATGGCCGCCTGGCCGCAGCCGGATGGCCGCAGCAAGCTGTCGGCGGGCTGGATGATCGAGGCTGCCGGCTTCAAGGGGCTGCGCGAAGGCGATGCCGGCATCTCCAACCGTCATGCGCTGGTGCTGGTGAACCACGGTCACGCGACCGGGCCGCAACTGTGGTCATTAGCGCAGCAGGTGATGCTCGGTGTGCGCGAAAAGTTTGGTGTGCAGCTGGAGCCGGAGCCGGTGGTGATTGGCGCCGCCTGATTTGCGCTTCCGCCTTGCGCCCTCTCCACGCAGAGGACAGGGTCGGGGTGAGGGGCGCACAGGGTCCTGCTGAACCGACGAAATGCCTGGAATCATTCACCCTCCTGCCGTGGGCGAGTTGATTTTCCCATGCGTGGCCAACGGCGTGCGTCAAGGCAATTTCGCGTCGTCTCTTGCGCCTTCTTGTGGGCCTCGCATTCCGTCATCGGATCTGGATTCATCCCCGAATCCGGATTCATCCCGGCTGTCGCAGCAAGGGGGCGTCAACAGATCAACGTGCTTGCTCCTATTTGATGGAAGGGGACTTTACGGCTCCACCGGCCGCTCCAGATTTGGCAAGAACACCGTGATCAACCCCATCAGCGGCAGATACGCGCACAGCCGATAGACGTATTCGATACCGTGCACGTCGGCCAGGCTGCCCAGCACGGCGGCGCCGATGCCGCCCATGCCGAAGGCGAAGCCGAAGAACAGGCCGGAGATCATGCCTACGCGGCCGGGGATCAGTTCCTGCGCGTAGACCAGGATCGCCGAAAACGCCGAGGCCAGGATCAGCCCGATGATCACCGTCAGCACGCCGGTCCACATCAGGTTGGCGTGTGGCAGCAGCAGGGTGAACGGTGCCACGCCGAGGATCGAGACCCAGATCACCCACTTGCGCCCGATGCGGTCACCGACCGGCCCACCGATCAGCGAGCCGGCGGCCACCGCGAACAGAAAGGCGAACAGGTGTACCTGCGCACTCTGTACCGAGACGCCGAATTTGTGGATCAGGTAGAAGGTGTAATAGCTGCTGAGGCTGGCCAGGTAGAAATACTTCGAGAAGATCAGCAGACCGAGAATCGCCAGCGCGCCGATGATCCGGTTGCGCGGCAGGGCCAGCGCCGTCGGGTGGCGCGACGTCGACTGGCTGCGGGCCACATGGTGCGCGCCGTACCAGCGCCCGACCTGCAGCAGCACCACGATCGCCAGCAGGGCGGCCAGCGAGAACCAGGCCACGCTGCCGCGGCCGTGCGGTACGATGATCCAGGCTGCCAGCAAGGGGCCAAGCGACGAGCCGGTGTTACCGCCGACCTGGAACAGCGATTGCGCCAAGCCATGCCGACCACCCGAGGCCAGTCGCGCCACCCGCGAGGATTCCGGGTGAAACACCGCCGAGCCGGTGCCGACCAGGGCAGCGGCCAGCAGCAGCACCGCGAAGTTCGGTGCCACCGCCAGCAGCAACAGGCCGCAGAGGGTGAAGCCCATGCCGGTCGGCAGCGAATACGGCATCGGCCGGCGGTCGGTGACCATGCCGACCAGGGGTTGCAGCAGCGAGGCCGTGACCTGGTAGCTCAGGGTGATCAGGCCGATCTGGGTGAAACTGAGGTGGAAGCTGTTCTTCAGCAGCGGATAGATCGCCAGGATCAGCGACTGGATCATGTCGTTGAGCATGTGCGCAAAGCTGATGCCGCCCAGTACGCCGTAGGCAGTGCCCTCGGCGTGGGGCGGTGGTTTCACCTGCTGCGGACCGCCTGGTGGCAGCAACGGCAAGATCGACTCGTCGACGCGGGTATCCATGTGGAAAACCTCGGGGGCGTGGGGTGGCCGCCTTGTGTGGCCGAAGGCGCCACTTTAGAGTGGCTGGCAAAGGCCCGCATGCATGATTGGGTCATGTTGTGTTGAATTCGGGCCAAAGGCTGTCGCCATGCGCAACACCCGCGTTACTGACTACGAAGACACGCCACGCGAGGTCGTCACCACCGGCAACGATTATCCGCCGCATTACGTGCTGCCGCGCCACGCGCACAAGCGCGGGCAGTTGTTGTACGCCGCCACCGGCGTGATCACGGTGATCACCGACGAAGGCAGCTGGGTGGTGCCGCCGCGTCGGGCCGTGTGGCTGCCGGCCGGCGTCTCGCACGAGGTGCGCATGAGTGGTGTCGTGTCCACGCTCAGCGCCTACGTGAGCCATGCGACCGCGGCGAGATTGCCCGGTCATTGCCGGGTGATCGAAGTGTCGTTGCTGCTGCACGCCTTGCTGCTGGAGGCGGTGGATCTGCCGGTGGAATACGCGCTGGAAGGTCGTGATGGTCGGGTGATGGCTTTGTTGCTGGATGAGATCGCGGCGATGCCGGCGCTGGCCTTGAGCACACCACTGCCGCGTGACCCGCGGCTGTCCCGTCTGTGTCGTGCACTGATCGTGGCGCCGGCGCTGGAGGTCGACATCGACGCGATGGCGCACAAAGCAGGCATGAGCCGGCGCAGCTTCACCCGCCTGTTTCGCCAGCAGACCGGCATGAGCTTCAGCGCGTGGCGGCAGCAGGCCTGTCTATTGGCGGCGCTGACCCGCATGGGCAACGGCGAATCCATCACCGGGGTGGCGATCGAGCTCGGCTACAGCAGCGCGAGCGCATTCACCGCGGCGTTCCGCCGGATACTTGGGGCGCCGCCCAGCCGCTATCTGCGCTCGGACGCGCGGCTGTCCCCGGGAACGATGGAGGCGCCGAATCCCGTGCCGAGCCATGGCGTTGCGACAGCGTTGGCATTCGGGTGAGGCTACGGAGGCCCGAGCCACAAGGTCACGGCGCGGCAGGCACGGTGGCCATCGTCACCTGTCGGTCAAAAGAACGTTGCCTGCCGCAGCCTCGATGCAACCGTGATCGCCAGGCCCGGTCGTCACGGTTGCTGCGCTACTATCAAGGGCTGCCCTCCAACCCGACCCGCGTGTATCGATGAACAGCCACCCCAAACCTGAAACCTTGTCGGTCCAGGCCGTGTCGATTGCCGCCAGCGATGGGGCGGCACCGGTGGTGGACCTCAACGACAGCGGGCTGTATATCCATCGCGAGTTGTCGCACCTGCAGTTCAACATCCGGGTACTGGACCAGGCGCTGGACGAGCGCACGCCGTTGCTCGAGCGGCTGAAGTTCCTGCTGATTTTCTCGCGCAACATGGATGAGTTCTTCGAGATCCGGGTGGCTGGCCTGAAGGGCCAGATCGCGCTGGATCACGAACTGATCGGTCCGGATGGCATCCCGCCGCGACGGGCGCTGGCCGAGATCAGCGAGGTCGCGCATCGGCAGATCGAGCGACAGTACGCAATCCTCAACGAGCGGATGTTGCCGGAGCTGGCGGAGAAGGGCATTCGCATCGTCCGCCGCACGAAATGGACGCACAAACAGAAGCTGTGGGTACGCCGCTATTTTCGCGAGGAAGTGGCGCCGCTGGTCACGCCGATCGGGCTGGACCCAACTCATCCGTTTCCGCTGCTGGTCAACAAAAGCCTCAACTTCATCGTCCGCCTGGACGGCGTCGATGCGTTCGGTCGCGACTCGGGCCTGGCCATCGTGCCGGCGCCGCGCATCCTGCCGCGGTTGATCCGCATGCCACCGGAAATCTGCGAGGGTGGCGACAATTACGTGCTGCTGTCATCGATGCTCCATGCCCACGCCGACGAGCTTTTCCCCGGCATGCAAGTACTGGGTTGCTACCAGTTCCGGCTGACCCGCAATGCGGATCTCACGCTGGACCCAGAGGATGTCGAGGATCTGGCGCTGGCGCTGCGCGGCGAGCTGTATTCGCGACGCTTCGGTGATGCGGTGCGGCTGGAGGTGGCCGACAATTGCCCGAAGGATCTGGCCCAGTACCTGCTCAAACAGTTCGGGCTCAACGAGTCCGAGTTGTATGAGGTGAATGGGCCGGTCAACCTGGCGCGGCTTTTCAGCATCGCCAACAACGTCAGTTACCCCAAGCTGCAGTACCCGCCTTTCACGCCGGTGTTGCCAAAGGCGTTGCAGCATGTCGAGGACATTTTTCAGGTCGTAGGCAAGCAGGATGTGCTGTTGCTGCATCCTTATGAATCGTTCTCGCCGGTGGTCGATTTCCTGCGCCATGCGGCGAAGGACCCGCAGGTGCTGACGATCAAGCAGACCTTGTATCGCACTGGCGCCAATTCGGAAATCGTCGATGCGCTGGTCGATGCCGCGCGTGCCGGCAAGGAAGTGACTGCGGTGGTTGAGTTGCGTGCGCGCTTCGACGAGGAATCCAACCTGTCGCTGGCATCGCGGCTGCAGCAGGCCGGCGCGATGGTGATCTACGGCGTGGTTGGCATCAAGACGCACGCCAAGCTGATGCTGATTCAGCGCCGCGAAGGCAGCGAACTGGTGCGTTATGCCCACATGGGCACAGGTAATTACCACAGCGGCAACGCGCGTCTGTATACCGATTACAGCCTGCTCACCTCGGACGAGGTGTTGTGCGACGACGTGCACAAGCTGTTCAGCCAGCTCACCGGCATGGGCAAGCTGCTGCAGATGAAAAAGCTGCTGCATGCACCGTTCACCCTGAAGAAAAGCCTGCTGGAGATGATCGCGCGTGAAACCGCGCATGCCGCTGCCGGCAAACCGGCGCGTATCATCTTCAAGATCAATGCGCTGACCGAGGCAAAAGTGATTCGTGCCCTGTACAAGGCCAGCATGGCTGGCGTGTCGGTCGATCTGATCGTGCGCGGCGTGTGCTGTCTGCGCCCCGGCGTGGAGGGCGTTTCGGAGAACATCCGCGTGCGCTCGATCATCGGACGTTTCCTGGAGCACAGCCGCATCTACTGGTTCGCCAACGACGATGAGCCGCAGATGTACCTTTCCAGTGCCGACCTGATGGAGCGCAACTTGGATCGTCGCGTCGAGACGGCGTTTCCGATCGAAGGCAAGAAGCTGCAGCAGCGCGTGCGCAACGCGCTGGAGCTCTATCTGACCGACAACACCAGCGCCTTGACCTTGCAGGCGGATGGCCAATACGTCGCATTATCGCCTGTCGAGGGCGATAATGCGCGCAACGTACAGGCCGAGCTGCTGGAGAGCATCTGCGGCACCAGCGGTCGCTGAATCAGGCGGTCAGGCCGGCGACAGCCCTGCTCAGCGGAGGCATGTCCTGTCAGGCAGGCTCATCAGCAGCGGACGCGTTCCTCGTCGGTATCCCACGCGGGGCTCCATTATTCCGGGTGGCCTCTGCCGATGGGCTGGCGGTATCAGCGATTCCGCCGCTGCGTGGTCGAAACGCTTCGTGGCGTCGCGCGACCCCTTCCATCGCACAAGGTCTCGATCATCGGGCCGCCCGCATCGCGGCACTGCCGGTGGTGATCAGTCGCCTGGGGTCTGTTCGTTGAGGCGCCGGTAGATGGTGCTGCGACTGACGCCCAGCTTGCGGGCCGCGGCGGCGACATTGCCCTCGCAACTCGAAATTGCCACGTCGATCGCCTGTTGCTCGATGGCATGGAGGCTGCCGTCGAGGCCAGTCGTCGAGAGAGCGGAGACAGCGTGCGGATTTCTCAGCTCGTCCGGCAAGTCATCCAGGGTCAGGGTGGCACCGACGTCGCCCAGCGCCATCATGCTGCGCAACAGGCCCACCAGTTGGCGCAAGTTGCCGGGCCACTGCCGGCTGGCCAGCTTCTGCACAAGCAGCGGGTGCAACTGCATCGGGATCTGTTCGGCACCCAGCGCGCGCCACAGCTGGGCGATCAGTGAGGCCAGGTCGACATGGTCATGCAGCGCCGGCAGCCGCAAGGTCGACTGCGCAATGCGGTAGTACAGATCGGCGCGGAATTCACCACGCTCGACTGCGGCCGAGAGGTCGCGATGGGTGGCCGCGATCACGGTGACATCGATGGGGTGGGCGCGGGTGCCGCCAAGCGGGGTAACCTCGCGTTCCTGCAGTACGCGCAGCAGTCGGCTCTGCATGGCCAGCGGCATGTCGCCCAGTTCGTCCAGAAACAGCGTGCCACCGTCGGCCTCGCGCAGCAGGCCCGGCGCGCCGTCGCGGCGGGCGCCGGTAAATGCCCCTGGCAGGTAGCCGAACAGCTCCGACTCGATCAGGCTCTCGGGCAGCGCAGCGCAGTTCACCGCGATGAACGGCGCCCCGGCGCGCGCGCTGCGCCGGTGCAGCTCGCGTGCTACCACCTCCTTGCCGGTGCCGGTCTCACCCTGCAGCAGCAGCGGGATATCGGCATTGAGCAGGCGCACACTGCGGTCGATCGCCGTGTCCATCTCAGGCGAGAACACCGCCGCCGGCGAGCGCACCGGCTTGATCCGCGTGTTGCGCGATACGCGTGTGCTGACTCCGGCCTGGCGCGGCGCATCGCGCCTGGCATGCACCATGTCGCCGCTCTGGCAACGCATGCCGGCCACGCTGCCGGGACGCGGCAGCGCGGAGGCGAACAGTTCGTCATAGCGGCGCTGGCCCAGCTCGCTCCAGTCCATGCCGAGCAGACGCAGCGCGTGCCGGTTGGCGGCCACCAACCGGTGCGCCTCGAACACCAGCATGCCCTCGCGCGCGGTGCCCAGCAGCGCCGGGTCGGGCTGGATGCGCACGATGTCAGCGCCGTCGAAGTCGCTCTCGAACAGCCGGTGTTCGATCTGCTCGACCGCCAGCTGCACCATTCCCAGTGCGTGCAAATGGTGCACCGAGGCCTCACCGGAGAGATCCAGCACGCCGACCACCTGGCCGTGCGCGTCGAAGATCGGCGAGGCCGAACAGCTCAGCACGCGATGCGGCGCGTAATAGTGCTCGCCACCGCGCACCTCCACCGCGCAGCGCTCGATCAGTGCGGTGCCGATCGCGTTGGTGCCGGTGGCGGCCTCGCTCCACGGCGCCCCTGGCCGCAGCGACACGCGCGCGGCCTTGTGGAGGAAGTCGGCATTGCCCAGTGCATCGAGGATAAAGCCGTCCGGCGCCGTCAGGATCACGATGCTGCCGGCGTGATTTGCGCTGGCGTACAGCGCCTCCAGTTCGGGCCGACACACGCGGCGCAGTACCTCGTGCTGCTCCTGTCGCTCGCTCAGCTGGTGCCGTTCGACCAGCGCCACACTAGGCGGCGCTTCGGCCACCAGGCCCTGCTGGCGACAGCGCTGCCACGACGCAAGGATGGTGTCGGAAACCAGGCCACGCGGTTCCGAGCCACTGTCGAAGAAGCTTCGCCGCGCGGTGTTGATCGATTCGATGAAGGCCGGGTGTCGCATGCGTTACCTCGAGTGTCGCAATCTGCGACACCTTTAGAAGGGGGTGTCCAGATACAAAACACATGGCGCAGCAAAGTGCAATCCTCGTGCCCTTGGTGTGCGTGCTGCACTGCGGCGATCGAAAATATTTTCCCTTTCGTTGCGGCATTTGGTCGCATGACACAGTGCAGCAATGCCGATGCACCGCTTGCTGCTGGCATGGCTCCTGCTCTTGCACCTTTACCTATCCAACACACGGAGCACACACCCATGACCAAGCTTGATCAGCAACATCTCGCCGTGCAGGTTCCCTTCAAGCAGCGCTACGGCAATTTCATCGGCGGCAAGTGGGTGGAGCCGGTCAACGGCAAATATTTCGACAACGTCACGCCGATCACCGGCCACCCGTTCTGCGAGATCCCGCGTTCCGACAAGGACGACGTGGAGCTGGCGCTGGATGCCGCCCACGCGGCAAAGGACACCTGGGGCAAGACCTCGGTGTCCGAGCGTGCGCTGATCCTCAACCGGATCGCCGACCGCATGGAGCAGAACCTGGCCGTGCTGGCGCACGCCGAGACCTGGGACAACGGCAAGCCGATCCGCGAGACGCTCAACGCCGATGTGCCGCTGGCGATCGATCATTTCCGCTATTTCGCCGGCTGCATCCGCGCGCAGGAAGGCTCGATCGGCGAGATCGACCACGACACCGTGGCCTACCAGTTCCACGAGCCGCTGGGCGTGGTGGGGCAGATCATTCCGTGGAACTTCCCGCTGCTGATGGCGTGCTGGAAGCTGGCCCCGGCGCTGGCCGCCGGCAACTGCGTGGTGCTGAAGCCGGCCGAGCAGACGCCGGTGAGCATCCTGATCTGGGCCGAGCTGATCGGCGACCTGCTGCCGCCGGGCGTGCTGAACATCGTCAACGGTTTCGGGCTGGAGGCCGGCAAACCGCTGGCGTCGAGCCCCCGCATCGCCAAGATTGCCTTCACCGGCGAGACCACCACCGGCCGCCTGATCAGCCAGTACGCCAGCCAGAACCTGATCCCGGCCACGCTGGAGCTGGGCGGCAAGTCGCCGAATATCTTCTTCGCCGACGTGGCCGACGAGGACGACGACTTCTTCGACAAGGCGATCGAGGGCTTCGTGCTGTTCGCTTTCAACCAGGGCGAGGTGTGCACCTGCCCCAGCCGGGCGCTGATCCACGAATCGATCTATGACAAGTTCATGGAACGCGCACTCAAGCGCGTGGCGGCAATCGTCCAGGGCAACCCACTCGACCCGTCGACGATGGTTGGTGCGCAGGCTTCCAGCGAGCAGTTGGAGAAAATCCTGTCGTACTTCGATATCGGCAAGCAGGAGGGCGCCAAGGTGTTGATCGGTGGCGAGCGAAAGGCACTTGCGGGCGAGTTCGCCAGTGGCTACTACGTGCAGCCGACCGTGTTTTTCGGGCACAACAAGATGCGCGTGTTCCAGGAGGAAATCTTCGGGCCGGTGGTGTCGGTATGTACCTTCAAGGACGACGCCGAGGCGCTGGCGATCGCCAACGACACCCTGTACGGCCTCGGCGCCGGTGTGTGGACGCGCAACGGCACCCGCGCGTACCGGTTCGGCCGAGACATCCAGGCCGGCCGGGTGTGGACGAACTGCTACCACGCCTATCCGGCACACGCCGCGTTCGGCGGCTACAAGCAGTCCGGCATCGGCCGCGAGAACCACAAGATGATGCTCGATCACTACCAGCAGACCAAGAACCTGCTGGTCAGCTACTCGCCGAAGAAGCTCGGCTTCTTCTGATACTTCAGCGCGCAGGGATGGCCGCGTTGGCGTCCCTGCGCGACTGAGCATCCGGCACGGACGCAGGACGGGTGCATGGCGCGCCCGTCATTCCAGAGCGACTTTACGGGGCCATGCCCCGCACGTGAATCGTTCGCGGCGATCGCGCAGGGGAGCGGCTTGCTCTTTTTGTCCTGGTTGATCGCGGCACAGCCATGCATTCCGACAATCACCGTGGCGTATCAATCGACGCCGGACGCAGTAAATCATCAAGGGGAGAGGGGCGTGAAGAAATTCGCAGGAAGTAGTGGCAAGCGGCAGCGCCGACGTGTTTCGCATGCGGGGCTGTCGGTTGGCATCGCGCTGCTTGGTTTGGCCGTCTGTCCACTGACGGCCAACGCCACCTCATTCAGTGGCGACAACTGGAAGGTTGACATCAGCGGTTTCGTCAACGCCTTCTACACCACGGTGAGTTGCAACGGGTCGGCAGTGGGCGGGCCGGCATTGGCCTCTTCGGCGGTTGGCTGTGGCGGTCAGCAGAACCGGACGACCATCGGCAATGGCCTGCTGCCGGATGCACTGATCACCAAGTTCAGCACGCAGCAGGAAGGCATCGACATTGCCGCGCAGATGGGACTGATGGTGCACACCGCCACCGCCGACGGATTGTCGGCGAACAATGGCATCGACGTGCGTCAGGCGTTCTTTACCCTTGGCACGCCGGACTTCGGCACGGTCAAGTTCGGCCGTGATTACGGCATTTTCGGATCCAACGCGATCCTTACGGACATGACGTTGCTGGGGGTGGGTGCACCAGTCCAGGCAACCCAGCGCGGACGCGTGGCGCTGGGCCATATCGGCGCGGGTTACAGCTATCTGGGCAACTACGGCCAGATCGTCTACACGACGCCCGGAAGTAGCGGTCTGAGCTTCACCGGTGGCGTGTTCAGCCCGGTCAACAATACCGGTTTGTACGACGCCCGCTCCGCCCCGCAGGTGCAGGCGCAACTGTCCTACACCCAGGGTGGCATGAAGGCCTGGATCGGTGCCAAGACGCAGCGCTTCTACGCGATGGTCGGCACCGGCGCACTGCCGGCCAGCTTCACCATGACCGCCGGGGAGCTTGGTGCCTCGTACACGCTCGGCAGGTTCAGCGTGCTGGGCAATGTGCAGTCCGGACGCGGCGTCGGCATCCTCACCGATGGCGATCAAGGGGACGTCAAGGGGACCAACTACCTCCTGCAGGGCACGCTCGGGATCACTGAAAAGCTCAAGCTCGGCCTGAGTGGTGGTGTCAGCCGCAACCAGGACAACCTGGCCAGCACCGCCCATTTCAAGTCCAACAGCAACGTCACCGCCGGTGCCTACTACGCGTTGACCCGGAGCGTGACGCTGGATTTCGAGCTCAGCCAGACCCGCTCGAAGGATTTCGCAGGGAACACCGCGCACATGAATGGCGTGGCTCTTGGCGGCATCCTGTTTTTCTGATCGACACCACCGACTACGAGGGAGAATTCCATGAAACGTATTACCACGCTGCGCCAATCCAGCCTGTTTGTGGCGATGCTGGTTATCGCCGGCGGTGCACTTGCCGCCGACTACACCCCGGTAACCAATGCCCGACTTGACGCTGCAGCGACAGACAACGGCTGGCTGATGTACCGCCGTGACTACACCAGTTCCGGCTACGCGCCGTTCGACGGCATCAACACCGGCAACGTCACGGGGCTCAAGGAAGTCTGGGACTACAAGACCGGCTTCAACCAGGGACATGAGGCACCGCCGATCGTCAATGGCGACTACATGTTCATCACCACACCGAAAAACGAACTGCTCGCATTCCAGGCCAGCACCGGCAAGCAGTTGTGGAAATATCAGCACGATCTGTCCCATGTGGGCCTGAAGACGGTCTGCTGTGACGTGGTCAATCGTGGCGTGGCATTGTATGGCGATAACGTTTACATGGCCACGCTGGACAACTACGTGGTGGCGCTGGATGCGCGTACAGGCAAGACCGTCTGGAAAAAACAGCTGATTCCGGCTGACGTCGGCTATGCCATGACGCTTGCCCCGCTGGTCGTCAAGGGCAAGGTGATCGTCGGTGAATCCGGGGGCGAGTACGGCGCCCGTGGTTTCATCGTGGCGCTCGATGCCAGGACCGGCAAGCAGGTATGGAAGCAATACACCGTGCCGTCGCCGGACCAGCCAGGCGGCAAGACCTGGCCCAAGGGTGCGTACAAGACGGGTGGCGGTGGCGCGTGGCTGACGGGGAGCTATGACGCGGCGACGGACACGCTGTTCTGGGGCGTCGGCAATCCTGGCCCCTGGCTGGCCACGCTGCGTCCTGGCGACAACCTCTACACCGACTCGGTGATCGCGATGAATCCCGCCACCGGGAAGATCAAGTGGAGCTACCAGTACACCCCCAACGACACCTGGGATTACGACGGTGTCAATGAAACGGTACTGACCGACATCGATTATCAGGGCAAGTCCTACAAGGCCATTGTCAGCGCCAGCCGCAACGGCTGGTTCTACGCGATTGACCGCATCAACGGCAAGTTGATCTATGCCAGGAAGTTTGCCACGGCCACTTCGGTCAGCGGATTCAAGGACGGCAAGCCAGTGACCGATCCGGCCATGCGGCCGACGGTCGACAAGGAGGTGTTCACCTGTCCCAGCTTCCTTGGCGGCAAGAACTGGTGGCCGATCTCGGTTGATCCGATGACCCACATGGCCTATGTGCCGACCATGCATACCTGCATGACGATCAAGGGCACCACCGTGGGTTACAAGGCTGGACTTCCGTTCCTGGGCGAAAAGTTCAAGGTCGTCGCCGACCCGACGTTCAAGAACATGTGGGGGGAGGTGCAGGCGATTGACGTCAATACCGGTGAGCAGGCATGGCGCTTCCCATCGGCCTTGCCGTGGAACGGCGGCATGCTGAGCACGGCAGGTGGCCTGGTGTTTTCAGGTAGCGCAGACGGCCACCTTTACGCGTTCGATGCCAAGACGGGCAAGGTGTTGTGGAAGAGTGCGCAGCTGAGCTCCGGCGTGGAAGGCGTGCCCAGTACCTGGAAGGTCAACGGCAAGCAGTACGTGGGTGTGTATGCGGGCTGGGGTGGTGCTACACCGATCTGGGGTGGCGACATGGCCAGCGACCCGCGTGTGGCCAATATCCCGGTGGGTGGCCATCTGTACGTGTTCGCGTTGTAACGGGAGCTTCGATGATGAAAAAATCTCCGTTTCAACCGAGTCACCGAAGTATCTGGCTCAGTGCGATTGCCGCCGTACTCTTGTACGGCGGCACCGCGGCGGCGGCGGGCTTTTCTGTCTGCATAGACAAAAGCAGTCCGACTGCCGCGGTGGATGCCAGGCTTGCCCGGGCCGTCGCGGCGCAGCAGGGCAGTACCTTGCACGTGCATGAGTTCGACGGCAGTGGCGGCGACGAAGGTTTCGGCCTGAAGGACTTCAACAAGCTGGCAAAGGACAGCTGTTCGCTGGTGCTCGGCTTTCCCATCGATGCCGACCAGCATGCTGTGCCACCCGGCCTGAAGGCCACCAGGCCTTACGGGCATACCGGATACGTGTTGGTTACAGCCAAGGGCAGCAAGGCGGTCACGCTGAATCAGCTGCCTGAGGATAGCATCGTCGCTGTCACCTATCAGACGACGCCAAACCTCTACTTCGCTGATCACCCCAACCTGCAAGCGGATGTCCACCTGACCAACGATGCCGCACTCAAGGCGCTGGAAAAACATCAGGCGAGCGCGGCGATGCTGTGGCGACCGACCGTGGTGCGCTATCTGGCTGAACATCATGAGGCGGGCCGTTTCAGTTATCACTTCCTTGACGAGCCCCATGCAAGCTTCAACCTGGTTGCGCTCTACGACAGCGATCACGCTCAGTCAGCTGTGGACTTCCAGAAGGCCATCACGGCGATGTCCACTTCCGGTGAGCTGGCGCGGTTGCTGGCACCGTATGCCCAGCCAGGCGAGGCCGGGCCGTTGCGCAGGGACACATCGGCCATGCTGCGGCGTTCGCATGGACGCCACCGAAACGTGCATGGATGTGCTGAGGGAAAACCGCGCCAAATGCACAGGGCAAGGCACCGGAGCCTACCGGCGCTGTTCACCTTGGCGCAGGCGGAGAGCGGCCATAAGAAGTTCATCGAGAATTGTGCGCGCTGCCACGGCCCCGAGATGGAGGGGCGGGCTGGACCGGCGCTCAAGGGTCCCAACTTCGCGTCGCCCAAGGCTGATTTCCACGTAGGCGATATTTTCACCATTCTCACGCACAACATGCCTGCCAGTGACCCAGGCAGTCTGCCGCGGCTGGACTATGTGGAAGTGATGGCGTTCCTGCTGCAGCAGAACGGGTACCCGGCTGGCAAAAAGGCGCTCTTGTACGACGAGGCGATGCGATCGAAAGTGCCGCTTGTCTACCATGAACGATAGACGTGCGGTTGCGCGGCATATGGCGCTGGCTTGAGTGCAGCCCCACGCTCCAGCCAACGGTGCGAACTTTTCGCGCCGTTGGTTTCGCCTGAATCCAAGGGAGTTAGACGTGTCACCACGGTCCGAGTACTACACATTCCGTACGAGAGCGAGGCTGCTGGTTGGTCAGGCGGTAGTCGTCCTGACCTTCTGCGGGACAGCCTCGCTCCACGCGACCGTGGCAGCGGATGTTGCCCCGCCCGCAGGCCCACAAAGCACGCCGGTGTTATTGCCGGCGGTGCAGGTGAATGCGAGCCGGCTGGATATTCCGCCGTTCGACATCCCGGCCGCGCTCAGCGTGGTCAGGGTGGCGCCAGCGGAAGCTGGCCAGGCGGGCGTCAACCTGTCCGAGACGCTGGTCGGGGTGCCGGGCATCCTCGCCCGCGACCGCCAGAACTACGCGCAGGATGAGCAGATCTCGATCCGAGGCTTCGGCGCACGGGCCACCTTCGGTGTGCGCAGCATCCGCGTGTTCATGGACGGCATCCCGGCCACGCTGCCGGACGGCCAGGGCCAGGTGTCGCAGTTCAACCTCGACAGCGCCGACCGGGTCGAGGTGCTGCGCGGGCCGTTCTCGGTGTTGTACGGCAATGCCTCCGGTGGCGTGGTGCAGCTGTGGAGTGCGGACGGCACGCCCACTCCGGTGACCACGCTGGGCGTGTACGCCGGCAGCAACGATACCTTCCGCTTCGGCGTCGACACGCGCGGCACGGTGGGCAGGGTCGACTACAACATCGCTGCCTCGCAATTCCTCTCCGGCGGCTACCGCCAGCACAGCCGCGTGCGGCGGCAGTCGGCCAATGCCAAGTTCAACATCGATCTGGGCAAGCAGCGCAAGCTCACCCTGGTGCTGAACCGGTTTGACCAGCCGGTCGCGCAAGATCCGCTGGGGCTGACCCGCGGCCAGGTCGATGCCAATCCGCGCCAGGCTACCGCCGTGGCCAGCCAGTACAACACGCGCAAGAGCACGCGCCAGAACCAGCTCGGCCTCATCTACGAGCAGCAACTCGATAGCGCCGACCAGCTGCGCGTGATGGCTTACTACGGCCAGCGCAGCATCATGCAGTTTCTGTCGATTCCTCCGGGGGCGCAGAAAAACCCGTTGCAGTCGGGCGGCGTGATCGCGCCCGACACCAGCTATGGCGGTACGGATCTGCGCTGGACGCATCGTGGCGAGTTGGCATCACGTGCGTACGAGTTCGTTTTCGGGACCAGCGCCGATTATCAGCGGCAGCATCGCCTGGGCTACGAAAACTTCGTCGGCCGCGCGCTGGGCGTGCTCGGCGCGGTGCGCCGCAACGAGAACGACAACGTCAACAACGTGGCGCAGTATGCGCAGTGGTACTGGCACTTCAGCCGGCGCTGGTCGCTGCTGCTGGGGCTGCGGCATGACGAAGTGCGCTTCACGGAACACGATTTCTACATCACCGCGCGCAACCCGAACGACAGCGGTCACGTCAACTACCTCGCAACCACCCCGGTGGCCGGACTGCTGTTCCGCCCGGCGGCCAATTTGCGGTTGTACGCCAGCTTCGGCCAGGGCTTCGAGACGCCGAGCTACAACGAGCTGGGCTACCGCAGCGACGGCCAGGCCGGGCTCGCATTCAACCTGCGGGCGTCGCGCAGCCGCAACCTGGAAGTGGGTGCCAAGTGGAAGATCACCCCGGCGCTGGAGTTCGACAGTGCCGCGTTCCGTGCGGACACCAGCAACGAGCTGGCCGTGGCCACCAACGAGAACGGCAGGGCCACCTACCAGAACGTGGGCAGCGCGCGTCGGCAGGGGCTGGAGTTTTCGCTGACCGGCGAGCTGGCCGACAACTGGCGCATGGTGGCCGGCTTCACCCACCTGCAGGCGCGCTTCCGCAGCGCCTTTCGTACGTGCACGGGCACGCCATGCGCCGCCGCAGCCACGCCGGTGGCCGCCGGTGCGCGGATTCCCGGCGTACCGGACAACTACGGCTCGTTGCGCGTCGAGCATGGCCGCGATCTGGGCTGGCGCGAGGGGCTGACGTTCACCGGCGTCGGTGCGGTTACGGTCAATGACACCAACACCCAGCATGCGGCCGGCTATGGATTGATCGGGCTGGACACGAGCTACACCTTTGCGCTGGGGGCCGCCACGCGGCTGCAGCTGAGTGCGCGGCTGGACAACCTGGCCAATCGCCGCTACATCGGCTCGGTGATCGTCAACGACGGCAACGGACGCTACTACGAGCCTGGCCCCGATCGCACCTGGCTGCTCGGCGCCAACCTTACCTTCTGACCGGAGAGTGCCATGCCCGAAGTGGAGCGCGTTGCCAAGGTGCTCGCCACGCCGGTGGCGCAGGCGCTGATCGAGCGCCTGCGCCAGCAGCACGGCGCGCTGCTGTTTCATCAGTCCGGCGGCTGTTGCGATGGCTCTTCGCCGATGTGCTATCCGCAGGACGATTTCATCGTCGGCGACCGTGACGTGCAGCTCGGTGAGATCGCCGGCGCGCCGTTCTACATGAGCCCCGCGCAGTACGAATACTGGAAACACACCCAGTTGATCATTGACGTGGTCGAGGGGCGCGGCGGCATGTTTTCGCTGGAGAACGGGCAGGGCGTGCGTTTCCTCACCCGTTCGCGCCTGTTCACTGACGAAGAGATCGAGCAACTGATACAAGACGGCCGCTTCTGAGCGAAGCGGCCGTGTGTGGCGGGCACGCCGATGGGCGCTATTTCAGATGCCGGTTCATCCAGCCGACCCAGTGTCGATACACGTCTGTGGTGCGCACGATGTCCTTGGGGTAATGGGTGTCGACCGGGTAGGCGTAAAACTCCACTTCCACGCCGTTGTCGCGCAGCGCATGGTACCACTCGTAGCTGTTCACCAGCGGCACGTTGGGGGTCACCGACATCGCCCATGATCAGGGTAGGTGCGGTGACGTGCTGGGCGGCGGAGATCGGTGACTGTTCGCGCCAGATGGCGTGGTCCTTGGCGGTCCACGGCGAGCCGTCGAAGAAGTAGGTGTCGCCGGTCTGGTAGTAGGAGATGGCGTAGTCCATCACCCAGTCGGGTCGGCGCGGCGCCGGATACGGCGGCCTTCCAGACGCTCGGGTAGTGGCCGGTGAGCCAGGTGGTCATGTAGCCGCCGTAGGACCAGCCGGTGACGCCGACGCGGTCGCCATCGACCATGCCGAGTTTATGCTCCCCCTGGGCTGGCCATGTTGGCGGCAAACTGAGGGCTGGTGATGGATCGTCTGGCAGCAATGGAAACCCTGGTGGCGGTGATCGAGTCAGGCTCGTTTTCCGCGGCGGCACGACGACTTCATGTCGGCCAGCCGGCGGTATCCAAGACGATTGCCCAACTGGAAGCGCGGCTGGATACGCGGCTGCTGGTGCGATCCACGCGCGGGCTGGCACCGACCGAGGCCGGTCAGGCGTTCTACGAGCGGGCGCTGCGCGCGATCGAGGAAGCGGACGAGGCCGATCTGCTGGCACGCGCTGCCGGTGCTGGCCTGGTCGGCCGATTGCGCGTCTGCGGGGCGGTGACGCTCTCGCGGCTGCACATCGTGCCGCACCTGAGGCGCTTCCTCGACGCCCATCCCGGGCTGCGGATGGAGCGCCGCCGGGTGGCCGAGCAGCTGGCGCGCCGTGCTCGGCACACCGGCGTACTTCCAGGCGCATGGCACGCCAGCCTCGCCGGCCGAGTTGTCCAGGCACCAGGCGGTGATCTACGCCCAGCCGGGTTTCGGTGGCAACTGGACGTTCCGGCGCGACAGCGTCGAGCTGCCCGTGGTTCTCCCTGCCCGGATCAAGCTCACGGCGGCCGAGGGCGTTCGCGCGGCGGTGATGGCTGATCTGGGGCTGGCGATTGCTTCGGAATGGATGTTCGGTCCCGAACTCGCCCGTGGCGAGGTCGTGCGCGTGCTTGCCGACTGGAGCCTGCCGCCTGTCGACCTGTGGGCGGTATTCCCCAGTGGTCGTCTGGTCAGCGCGAAGGCCAGGGCCTTCGTCAGCTTTGTCGAGGAGACGCTGGCATCGGCGTCGTACGGGGTCGCCGCCGAGGTCGAGCCACCACGCTGATGCCCTGGCGCGTCGTGGCGGCGGCAGTCACCGCGCGACCGCAGTCGCCGTGTATCCACACCGATCACATCAGGCCAACGGAGTACGATGCACCCGTCCTGGCTCAAACCAACGAGGTCGCCTTGAACGCATCGACACTCTTGAACGCATCGACACTGTGGTGGGGCATGCTGTTCGGCTCGATCGGGCTGGGCTTCTTCATCTACGGCAAAAAGCAGCAGGCAGTCGTGCCGTTGGTCTGCGGCGTCGCACTGATGGTGTTCCCCTATTTCATCAGCGGCACTGCATGGCTGGTCATCATCGGCGTCGCATTGATGGCGGTGCCGTATTTCGTGAAGGTCTGACGCCAGCTGGATTGCTCATTGGGCGGATGCCTGCTTCGTTCCCAACCAGCACCTCGTATGATGCGCGTGCTCGCCGCCGAGGTATTCGCCAGACCACTCGCAGGGGCCCGCAAGCGGGTTCCTGCGAGCTACGACTGCTTCTGCGCACCCCGTCCGTTTTGAGCACGCACGAAAAAGCCGGCGCGTGGCCGGCTTTTTCGTCGATCTTCAATCTCGTGGTGGAGCGGATGGGGATCGAACCCACGACCTTCGCGATGCGAACGCGACGCTCTCCCAGCTGAGCTACCGCCCCACGTGAGCGGGGCATGTTACCAGCGTGCAAGGCGATTCGCCAAGACCCATGGCGCATCAGAAGTGGCTTGAACTCAGCCCGGCAGCAGGTTGAGCAGGCCATCGTGCAGCAGTTCGCGGCGCCAGCCGTCGAGGAACTCGGGCCACTCGGTGGTGACCGCGTATTCCTCCAGTACCTTGCGTGGGCAGAGCAGGCCCGGGGGCAGGTCGAGCTCGACGGCGCGCGCATCGACCAGCTGTTTCATCGCGCCGAGTGCCTGCTTGGCCGCACCTTGCGGATGGGCAGGGATGCTGGCGGTGGCGGCGATGTCCTCGGCCGTGATGGTATGGGTGACCAGCTCGAACAGGTCGTTGCGCTGGGCCGAGCGCAGCGCGCGCTGGCCACGGCAGCGTTGTTCCAGGTCGGCCAGGCTGGTGGGTGGCTGCTGGGCCAGATTCATGGCCAGGTTGTCGTCGAGCAACCACGGGCGTGGCACATCGAGGCGGCGGGCGCTGCGGTCGCGCCACAGCAGCAGCAGGCGCAGCCGGGCCTGCTGGGTCACGCCCCATTCGGCCGCGCCGCGCATCGCGCGCTGCGGTTGCGAGTCACCATCGCGATGGCTGGCGCGCGCCTTGAGACGGGCACAATCCTCGGCATGCCATTCGCTGCGGCCGTGTTGCTGCAGTCGCGCGGCCAGTTGTTCGTGGATGCTCTTCAGGTACACCACGTCCAGCGCGGCGTAGCTGCGTTGCGAGTCGGTGAGGGGGCGCTGCAACCAGTCCGAGCGGGTCTCGCCCTTGTCCAGATCCACGCCGATCAGCTCGCCCACCAGCGCGCGATAGCTGATGCCCAGGCCCATGCCGACGAAGGCCGCGGCGATCTGGGTGTCGAACAACGTGGCGGGGCCGTCCGGCAGTAGCGGCGAGAGGGTTTCCAGATCCTCGCTGGCGCTGTGCATCACGGTCACTGCCGGGTCGGTGCCGAGCAGCGGCTGCAGGCAGCTGCCGATCTCGAACGCGAGCGGGTCGATCAGTGCGTAGCGGCCGTTCCAGCCCAGCTGCAGCAAGGCCAGCTGGGGGTAAAACGTGTTGCGGCGCATGAACTCCGTATCCAGGCCGATGGCGGCGTCCCTGGGTACCCCGGCCAGCCAGGTCTGCAGCGCCTCGCGATGGTCGATCCAGTCGACGGCAGGTGTTTCGGGCAACGGCATCATTGATCCTCGGGAAAGGTGGCGGGCTTGGATCGCACTGTCGGCGGGTTTTGCCCGTAGTCAGCAGCGCACGATAACAGGCGGCACGCTACCGCGAGTATCGCCACGGCCCGGGATGCTGATGCGCGGCGGGTCAATTCGTTCCGCTGGGTGCACTAAACTCCACCCATCAGTCGACGATGCACCGTGCCATACATGCCGGGCGCCACTCTGGCTGCAGCGGTCGATATTTCACTGGCTCCGAGGACGCTTATCCATGCCAAGCAATGCAACTCTGCGCGGTCAACGCTTTTTGGGCGGTGCGCTGGGTTTGGCCGTGCTGGGTCTTGCGCTGACCTACCATTTTTTCCCGCGCTTGTTCCATGTTGACACGACGCTCGCGCCGCAGCGCGCAATGTCACTTGGTGGGGTGTTGCCGCGCGGTGAGCCACCTGCGCAGCGTACAGCGACGATCAACGAGCTCAATGCCGGGCCGCCGCTGGCCCTGGCACCCACCGCGGTGATCGTGGCCCGCAGCAAAAAGAACGCGCGCCTGCCAGATCAGAAGCATGCCGATTCTCCCGAGGTAAAGGCGTTGCTCGTCCGTGCCACGAAGGCCTTGCATGCCGGTCAGTTGGCGGGTGATCCGAACAGTGCCGCGGCGCTGTTTGCCCAGGCGCTCAAGGATCAGCCTGACAGCCGTCTTGCCACGCAGGGATTGTTCGACGTGCGTGCCCGGCTGGTGGCGGAAATCGATCAGGACATCGCCGCGGGCGACGCCGATGCCGCCAGCGGATTGCTTGACGTGCTGCGCAGCCTGCCCAACGCCGAGCAGGAAGTGGTGCAGCTGGAAGCGAATCTGGCCACCCTGGCCAAGGTGCGACCGATGCTGGCCCAGGCGGCCGCGTTGCTGCAGCAGGGCAAGGCCGAGTTGCCGAAGGGGGGCAATGCGCTGGATCTGTATCGCAAGGTGCAGGAGCTTGATCCGCAGAATGCGGTGGCCGAGCAGGGCATCTTCCAGGTGCAGCGCGCGGTGCTTGATCGGGCACTGGCGGCCGTGGCGCAAAACGATTTTGCCGGCGCCGACAAGCAGCTGGCACAAGCGCAGGCGATCCGGCCGGGCTCGCAGCAAATGCTCGACGTGCAACGGCGCGTGGAGAACATGCGCGAGCAGCGCGCAGATGGTGTGCTCGCGCAAGCTCGTTCCGCGCTGGATGCCGGCAATATCGACCTCGCCCAAAAGCTCGCTGACCAAGCGCGAGCGATCAGCCCAAGTCTGTCCGGGCTGGACGATTTTGACGAGAAATTGGTCAATGCGCGTCTGTACGCCAGCTACAAGCCGGGCCAGGTATTCACCGATCGCTATGTTGACCTGCCAGGCAAGACGCCAGCGATGGTGGTGATACCCACGGGCCATTTCGAAATGGGGGCGCCGGACAACAAGCAGGGCCGCATCGAGGCAGCCATGCCGCAACACGAGGTGACCCTGGCCAAGGGCTTTGCAATGGCGCGCAGCGAAGTCACGGTGGGGCAGTTCCGCGAATTTGTCCGTGCCAGCGGTTATGTACCCGACTCGGTCAAGCTCGGCGGTGCCAGCGTGTACGACGAGCGCAGCGGCGCGATGCGTGACGATGCCGGCGCCAGTTGGGAGGACGACTATGCCGGTCGCAAGGCCAGCGACGACCTGCCGGCGGTCAATATTTCCTGGAACGATGCCGCCGCGTACGCTGCGTGGCTGAGCCAGCGTACGGGCAAGGTTTACCGCTTGCCCAGCGAGGCCGATTACGAATACGCCATGCGTGGCGGCACCACGAGCCGGTATTGGTGGGGCGTCGGCGTGCCCGACCGCAAGGTGGAAAACCTCACCGGCTCGGATGACCGCTCGCGCAGCGGGCGCAGCTGGAGCAACTCGTTCCGGGGTTACCGCGATGGCTATTGGGGGCCGGCGCCGGTGATGAGTTTTGCCGCCAACCCGTTTGGTCTCTACGACATTGACGGCAACGTCTCCGAGTGGGTCGCCGACTGTTGGCATGACAACTACATTCGCGCACCGAACGACGGCAGCGCATGGGTCAACCCCGGTTGCAGCGCGCGGGTGCTGCGGGGCGGCTCGTGGGGCAGCTCACCCGAGCAGGACAGGTCATCCTATCGACAGGGTGCGGACAGCGACGTGCGCAGCGGCCGGGTGGGCTTTCGCGTGGTGCGCGAGCTGTAGCCGTGTCGCCGGATACGGCAGCGCCATTCCAGACGCCAGGGCGGTTGCCGAACCTCGCACTGTATGGCGCCGGCTGGCTGCTGCTGGGCCTGTGGCTGGGCGTCAACAGCGTACTCGGGCATCGCGGCGAGCTGCCGCCGCTGCCGTTGTGGCAGCCACTGACCTGGGAGCTGAGCAGCACGCTGACGGTCGGCGCGCTGGCGCTGCTGGTGTTCCGCTTCGAGGCGCGCTTCGCGCTGGGCGGCGGGCGCACGCTGCGGCAGCTGCCGCTGCATGCGCTGGCCGCGGTGGCGTTCTCGCTGCTGCATGTGGCTGTGATGGTCGGCCTGCGCAAGGGCGTCTATGCGCTGGCTGGCGGACACTACGACTTCGGCGGCGCCGTGCCGCTGTTCTACGAGTTCCAGAAGGACGTGATCACCTACGCGGTGATCGTCAGCGCCTGCGTCTGGCTGCGCACCCGTCGCGAGCGCCATCAGCGCGAGCTGGACGCGCTGCGACTGGCGCGCGAGCTGAGCGAGGCGCGGCTGGCGCAGCTGAGCGCCCAGGTCGAGCCGCACTTCATGTTCAACGCGCTCAACACCATCGCCAGCCGCATGCACGAGGACGTGCCGGCCGCCGATCGCCTGCTGGTGGCGCTGGTCGACCTGCTGCGCGCGGCGCTGGCGGGCGCGCAAAGCCCACATGCGCGGGTAAGCGACGAACTGGCCTGGCTGCGCAGCTACTGCGCGCTGATGAGCGAGCGCCAGCCCGGCTGGCTGCAGGTGCGCATCGACGCCGACCCCGCGGCGCTGACGGCGCGGATGCCGCGCCTGCTGCTGCAGCCCCTGGTCGAGAACGCGTTCCGGCACGGCCTCGTCGACGGCCGCGGCACGCTGCGCGTGACCCTGCATGGCGTGGCCGGCGAACTGCACTGCACGGTCAGTGACGATGGTGCGGGTTACCGTGCCGGACGCGAGGGGATCGGCCTGGCCAACGTGCGCGAGCGGCTGCGCCTGCTCTACGGCGAGCGCGCTGCGCTGGAGATCGCCGCGCGGTCCGAGGGTGGCACCATGGTTGCGGTGAGGCTGCCGCTGGAGCCGGCCGATGCTTGAGGTCGCCATCGTCGAGGACGAGGCGCCGGCGCGCGTGCGGCTGAAGCGCCTGCTGGCTGCGCATGCCGATGTGCGCATCGTCGGCGAGGCCGAGGATGTGACCGGCGCGCTGGCGCTGCTGCGCGCGACGCGCCCGGCGCTGCTGTTCCTCGACGTGCAGCTTGGTCGCGACGACGCCTTCGTGCTGCTGCGCCGCCTGCCCGAGCCGCAGCCGCTGATCGTGTTCGCCACCGCCCATCACGAGCACGCGCTGCGCGCGTTCGAGGTGGCGGCGGTCGATTACCTGCTCAAGCCTTTCGACGATGAACGCTTGGCGCGTGCGCTGGCCCGCGTGCGGGCGCGCCTCATCGACACGGATGCGCTGCCCGCCGACGAGGAGCTGCGGCGGTTGCGTGCGGCTTGGCAGCCGGTACCCACCCTGACCCGACTGGTGGTGCAGGACCGCGACAGACGCATCGTGGTGCCGCTGACCGACCTGTTGCGCGTGGCCGCCTGCGGCAACTACGTCGAGTTGCACACCGCCGAGCGCCGCTACCTGCTGCGCATGCCGCTGGCGCGGTTGGCGCAGCGCCTCGATCCGGCGCAATTCCTGCGCGTGCACCGCGGCCACCTGCTGCGCGCCGACCAGATCGTCAGCGTCACCCCACGCGCCCACGGCGACGCCGAGCTGCATCTGCGCGATGGCAGCAGCCTGGTGCTCAGCCGGCGCTTTCGCGAAGCGCTGCCGGCGGACCTGCGCGGCTGCGTCCCGCCTGCGTCAGCGGCAGTCCCGCCCGTCACATAAGGCTGGTGTTGACGCGCAGCGCTGGCAAGCTGGGCGCATCGTTCGCGGGTGGCCAGGGGATCACGCATGGATCGTCGCCGTTTTTTGCAGAGTGCCGGCATGGCGTCGTTGCTGCCGCTGATCGGCCCACGCCTGCTCGCGCCGGCGTGGGCCGGGTCGGCATCGGCCAGGTTGCATACGCGAGTGCGCCCCGGCGATCCGGGCTGGCCAACCGCGGCACAGTGGGAAGAACTGCGGCAAGCCGTCGGTGGTCGGCTGATCGAGCTGCAGTCGCCGCTGCATGCGTGCCTCAAGGCGCCCGACAACGCCGCATGCAAGGCGATGTTTGCCGAGCTGCGCAATCCGTTCTACATCGGCGACCAGCCGGAGCTGACGCAGAGTTCAGGCTGGTTCCGCGCGTGGACTTCGCAACCCAGCGTCTATGCCGTGGCTGCCAACAGCGCCGCTGACGTGGTCGCAGCGGTCCATTTCGCTCGCACACACAATCTGCGGCTGGTGGTCAAAGGCGGCGGTCACAGCTATCAGGGCACCTCCGACGCAGCGGACTCGCTGCTGATTTGGACGCGGCATATGCACGCCATCGCCTTGCACGATGCCTTCGTCGGTCAGGGCTGCGCGGGCACGCAGGCGCCGCAGCCGGCGGTGACGATCGAGGCTGGCGCGATGTGGGCTGATGCCTACCACGCGGTCACCACGCAGACCGGTCGCTACGTGCAGGGCGGTGGCTGCACTTCGGTCGGTGTCGCCGGACTGGTGCAGAGCGGCAGCTTCGGCAGCTTCTCGAAGAACTACGGCACCGCCGCGGCGGGCCTGCTGGAAGCCGAGATCGTCACTGCCGATGGCGCCGTGCGCATCGCCAACGCCTGCACCCACCCCGAGCTGTTTTGGGGAATCAAAGGCGGTGGCGGTGGCAGCCTGGGCGTGGTGACCCGGTTGACCCTGCGCACGCGCGCGCTGGCGGAGCACTTTGGCTGGGCCAGCGCCAGGATCAAGGCCTCGTCCGCAACGGCCTTTCGCGCGCTGATCGGCCACTTCGTGGATTTCTACGCCGGGCATCTTCTCAATCCGCACTGGGGCGAGAGCATCAAGCTCGAGCCGGACCATACGCTCGACATTTCGATGGTTTCGCAGGGGCTCGACAGCGCGCAGGCGCGGGCGGTGTGGCAACCGTTCTTCGACTGGGTGGCGAAGTCGCCGCGTGACTTTGTACTGGTCGAGGCGCCGAGCATCGGCAGCGGACTGGCGCGGCACTGGTGGGACGTCGATTATCGCAAGCAGCACTCGCCCGATTCGATGGTTTCCGACCCACGTCCCGGCGTGCCGTCCTGGCATGCCTGGTGGTCCGGCGACGGTGGACAGGTGGGCGTGTACTGGCACGGCTTCGAGTCGGCGTGGTTGCCCGCCACGCTGCTTGAGAAATCCAATCGGCAACGCCTGACCGACGCCTTGTTCGCGGCCAGCCAGCATTGGGAAGTCCAATTGCACTTCAACAAGGGGCTGGCCGGCGCGCCTGCAGCGGAGGTGGCCGCGGCGCGCGATACCGCGACAAACCCGGCGGTGCTGGAGGCCTTCGCGCTGGCGATCATCGCGGCGGGCGGGCCGCCGCCCTTTCCGGGTAACCCGTTCCATGCACCGGACGCGAAGCTGGAGCAGGAGCACGCTGCCAAGGTTGCCAGCTCGATGGCAGTGCTGCGCCGGGTGGCGCCGCACGCGGGCGCCTACGTGTCCGAGAGCAACTATTTCGACAAGGACTGGCAGCGCTCGTTCTGGGGCTCGAACTATCCGCGGCTGGCGGCGGCGAAGCGCACGTACGATCCCGAGGGACTGTTCTTCGTGCACCACGGTGCGGGCAGCGAGGCCTGGAGCGACGACGGCTTCACGCGAGTGGATGTGCCGGCATGATGCCGTCGAGGCTAGACTGCGCTCACCGCGCGCCACGCGCCTGCCGAGGATCGCCGCATGAGCTGGGGACACCGACCGCAACCGGGTGAATGGCTGGTCAACAGCCACATCCTCGACGAAGCCGCCGCCGCGATGATGAAGTCGGTGAAGGTGGTGCGTCTGCACGACGTGCCCTACGTCGGCTCCTGCAACAAGCGCGGCGACACGATCTACATCGACCATCAGCTGCCGCCGCAGTTGGAACATCGCGGCAAGCTGTTCGACATCGACCGCTTCATCGTGACGCACGAAGTGGTCGAGATGCTGTTCGAGCACGTGCTGCATTTCCAGTACCGCGACGCGCATCAGTTTGCGCTGCGCGCCGAGCGCGCGCTGGTCGAGTCCGACGGCCTGCCGTGGGCGGTGTACAACCGCTTCTGCAGCAAGTGGATCAAGCGCATCGGCGAGCGCAAGGTGTATCCGAACCCGCCGCCGGACATCGACCTGCAGCCGGAGATCGACGAGAACGACAAGACCACGCTGCGCCGCATGGGCGCCACACGCGCCGCCCGCAGCGGGCGCGACACGATGGCGAAATAGGCTGCGCTCGTTGATCAGATCACCAACAGGGAGGGCGCTGGCCCTCGACTTACTTAGCGAGCGGTGGGGATGGATGTCACTCCGATGCTTGCGCGATGCCGTCACCAAAGCTCTGCGCATGAAAAAGCCCGCGGCGGGGCGGGCTGCATTTCACGCGCTTTCATTACTGCTGATTTCGGCAGTGTCGCCAGAAATCCCGTGTTGGCACCGATGATAGGAGTCGGTCCAAAATTGGCCTCTATGCGAGGGTGTGTGGTGGAAGCAGAGTGCCCTACGTTATGCGTGGACTCGGATGGGGAGCGTTTCAAAAGAAAACCTGATTCCCCACATCACGCATCCAACGTCGCCAGCCGATAACTCAGCGGCGGCGTGCGCGCCGAGGCGACGATGCGGCGCGGCACCAGGGCGGCCAAGTCGAAGCGACGATTGAAGCGGTAGCAGAACTCGGACAGATGGCACTGCAGGTACTTCGGGCGCAGCGCATGGTAGGTGCCATGCAGCGCGTTCTTGACGTTACCCAGCATCGTGTTCACC
>Ga0307375_10000135_pt1 | contig 98924 bp, 73 predicted proteins | sample TR1MG_FD_202531 | JGI IMG/M metagenome (GOLD analysis project Ga0307375, IMG submission 202531) | Soil microbial communities from Risofladan, Vaasa, Finland - TR-1 | ecosystem: Environmental > Terrestrial > Soil > Coastal area > Acid sulfate soil | place: Finland: Risofladan, Vaasa | collected... | reverse complement strand
GCTGTTCCTTCCATAACCGTTACTTATGTAAAGATCCTTGAATCCGTCATTGTCAAGGTCGCATAACAGGGGGGACCAACTCCAGTTGGTGGCAAAAATATTGGCATATTGCCCTATATCAGTAAAATACCTTCCCCCGTAATTGATATGCAGCATGTTACGGGTTGTCTGGTTGTAGAATCCTGTTTTCTTCAGTATGCTGTATTTATCATAATTATCAGGGCCTGCAACAAGTTTATTCTCATAATTATCTTCCGGATCCATATCAAGCGTGAACATGTCAATAAATCCATCATTATTGATGTCACCTGCATCATTACCCATAGAGGAGAGCGATATATGGTCAAAATAGTTCTCCAGTTCCTCACGAAAGGTTCCATCCTGCTGGTTGATATAAAAATAGTCCTGCTCAGAGTAATCGTTACATATATATATATCAGGCCATTTGTCGTTGTTGAAATCAGCAATTGCAAGTCCCAGTCCGAAATTCATGATATTGGTTCTCATTCCGGCCTCTTTATTGGCATTTACGAATTTATTACCAGTGTTTTTATACAGATTATGCTCGAGGTTTGGATCATGCATTCTTTTTTGAGCTGAATCAGTGTGAGCATATTCTTCAAGTGAGTGATTAATTACAAAAAGGTCAAGATCACCATCCTTGTCATAATCAAAGAAAGCGCTGTGGGTTGAATAAGATGGATCATCAATCCCCCATGCAGATGCACTTTCAGTAAATGTAAGATCGCCGTTGTTTATATAAAGGAGGTTTTTCCTCTGCTGTGGTCTGCTGTCAGTGGAGCAGGCAATATAAATATCAATCCAGCCATCTCCGTTTATATCAGCCATTGATACTCCATTATTCCACCTGCCACCGCCTGTAGCCCTTGATTTTGTTGTTATATCCTCGAACCGGAAATTGCCTTTATTGAGATACAGTTTGCTTTGAATAAAATTGCCACAGAAGTAAATATCAGGCAATCCGTCATTATTAATATCCCCGATACCAACCCCTGCACCATTGAATAAATAACCATAGTCAAGGATATTAAATTCTTCACTTTCGTGGATAATATTTTTAAAATCAATACCTGTCCTTTTGGGAGAGAGAGACGTAAATAATTTATCTTTTTCCCTGGTGCATGAGATATTATTTAATACTAGGAGAATGATAAGAGAGCAGACAAAGGAGAAACGACTTCGTATAATACTCATCTTGAATTAAGTTTATAAGTCACAATTCCCCTGTTACTTATTCCGCCCAGTATATAATGAGTGTTTTTGACTGTGACGGTTTTTATCGATTTTATATCACCGATCATTATGAAACCAGAGACAGTCTGAGGTACATATCTGAAGTTTCCCTTACCGTTACCTTTGAACAGCTGTCCATAATTGGCATCAATAACCCCAAGTCTGACACATGCTGCATTCTGATTACCTGCAAGAATAAGATCGAGATTTCCGTCCTGGTCATAATCAATGGTCTCGATCGCAAAGACAGGAGCGTACTGAGCCTCGACAGGCAGTGTCATTTTAACAAACCTGTTGCCATCGTTTCTGTAATAAACCGTACGCAGTTCAGTGACTGAAAGAACTGTTGCACCTTTAAGATCGCCTTCCTGGAAAATATCTGTTAACTGAGCATCAGCATATGTTTTGTAATCCTGGAATTTTCTTCTCAGGACAGGTATCTGCGCAAGCATTTCATCGCGGCTTGGCCATGGATATGATTTGCCATTATTATAAGAAGTTATTACCGGATCTACTGACCCGTTATTGTCGAAGTCTTTAAATGTCATTTGCAACGGCTTCTCTGAAGAGCATTTGAACTGCGAGTTAGTGCCCCAGTTGCCTGCCACAAGGTCCTGGTCTCCATCCTTGTCGAAATCAGCAAACAGCATTCGACTCCACAATCCGCCGTCAGATTGTGGAAAGTATGACTTTGTTGCCTCTGTGAAATTTTTCCCTTTGTTATTTATGAACACGCGGATAGGCATAAACTCACCGCAAATAACAAGATCAGGCCAGCTGTCTTTGTTCAGATCAACCCACGAAGCATCTGTCACCATTCCGCCTGAGGATAATTCAGGGATCATAATATCAAGATTATTGCTGAATTTTCCTGTGCCGTCGTTTATGAGAAGGAATGATTTCTGAGGCTTTGGATACTCACCAGGGATCATTCTGCCGCCAACAAAAAGATCAATATCTCCATCCTTGTCAAAATCGGCAGTTTTAACGCATGAAGTTGATGCAGGCATTGGAGGAAGAGCATCAATCCTTCTGGCAAAACGGCCTGAACCACTGTTAAAATAAATTCGGTCCTGTAAAGCAGGATCCGTTCTTGAATAATCACCATAACCTCCACTTGCAACGTAAAGATCCTGATCTCCGTCTTTATCTGCATCGAAAAATACGGCATCTGCATCTGTACAGTTCAAATCTTCCTTGTAGTTGAAGAAAGGTGAGGGTCTGAATTTTCCATCAGCTGATTGAACAAAGAGCTTCCCGGGATTTTCCCTGGCTCCTCCTGCATAAACGTCTGGCAACCTGTCTCCGTTCACATCGGCAACAGCCATTACAGGCCCTACGACTGAAGGCATATAATGCAGCAATGTCTGACGTTTGAAATCATTAGTACCGTATTCAAGATGTTCATATGGAACAATCGATTCAACTTCAGAGAAAACTGTCCTGCTCCGGACATTATTCGCAACAGGATATTTGGTCCCTGATTCTTCTACAATGATTATCTGGTTCGCCCTTGTTCTTTTCAGGTGACTTATTCTGCCTCCCGGCCATTCGATCCTGATTGAATCAGCATAATCCCAGTTATTCAGGCCAAAGTGAAGGTTATTTGTCACTGTCGACTGGTAACCGTGAGTTGGCATTTGTTCAAGATACTGAACATTTCCACCCGAATACAGGTATACTTTGCTTCCAAGGCCAAGGGTGTTTTTCCCTGATCCTTTTAGTCTTATAGTCAAATAGTTAGCCCTGGGGTTTGTTTCGCGCAGCATGTTCCTGTAAATCGAGGCCGTTTCATTCTGGTTTGATATTACCAGATCAAGGTCACCATCATTATCAAGATCAGTATAAGCAGTCCCTGTAGAGAACCCTTTTTTCTCTAATCCCCATTCATCGGTTTTTTCAGTGAAAGTGAGGTCTTTATTATTCCTGAAGATATAGTTGTGGACGGGAGTTGATTTCATGAATTTTGTAAGGGCAAAGGTATCAGCTTTTTCCCTTGACCTTGCTGCCTGTCTGAAATAGTCATTTTTTTGTTTAAGGAAATCGCGGTCTGTATAGTCTCTGAAATAACCATTTGAAATGAAGAAGTCCTTCCATCCATCATTGTCAAAATCAGCAAAAAGCGGAGCCCAGCTCCAGTCTGTATTGGATAAACCGGCAAGCTGACCTATTTCACTGAATGTGCCGTTGCCATTGTTAACCTGCAACATATTGCGCATGCTTGAGTGATAGTATCCTGCCATTACTGCAAGGGCATATTGAATATAGTTGTCAGGTCCATAGAGAAGTTTGATACGCCTGTTGTCGGCAGGCAGCATATCAGCTGTAAAAATGTCGGGCCAGGTATCATTGTTGAAATCAGCTATCTCCAGACCCATTGCTGACTGAGATATGTGTTGTATATAGTCGGTAAGTTTATTCGTAAATGTGCCATCCTTGTTGTTGATATAGAAGTAATCAGGTTCGATATAGTCATTGGTGACATAGATATCAGCCCAACCGTCTTTGTTAAGGTCACAAATGTTAACTCCGAGACCATAACCCATCGCATTTGATATTATTCCGGCTGACAGAGTTACATCAACAAAACGGTTGCCATCATTCCGGAAAAGTTTATCTCCGGCATAAGGATCATTCACTGACCGGGCATCCTCAAAATCCATTCCTCTGATAACTATAACATTGGTTGCTACCATGAACATGTCAAGATCACCATCAAGGTCATAGTCAAAAAATGCACCAACCGTTGAGTAGGTATCGTCATCAAGACCATACTCCCTGGCTCTCTCATCAAAAGTCAGGTTGCCTTTATTAATATAGAGCTCATTTCTTCTTTCTTCCGGTACTCCTTTTCCTGAGAAACAAACATAGATGTCCAGGAATCCATCTCCGTTAATATCAGCCATGGTAACCCCTGTTTTCCATCCCTTCCGGCCTTCAACACCTGAACTCCTTGTTATATCCCTGAATTTCAGATCACCAAGGTTCTGGTATAGTTTATTGTATCCCATATTTGAAATAAAGAAAATATCTTCGAGACCGTCATTGTTAAGATCACCAACTGCAACACCTCCACCATTGTAAAGATTCTCATGAGTAAGTGCATTTGCCTGCCTGTTTTCAGTTATGATGTTCTTAAATGTTACTCCGGATTTTTGTGGAGGCACAGGCTGGAATAACTTAACGCCCTGACCAAATGAATTTTGCAGGGATGAATAAAGAAAAATGTATATTAATGCTTTTATAAAGATTTTACCTCTGATGTTTTCCATGTTCCTTGTTCCAAATTACTTCACAGTGTTACGTCCAGAGACATGCTCCCTCTGCCCTGAGCCCTGATGCAAATATAACATGATTTTTTAACCGGCCGAAGTGAGTTCAGCCATAAGCCATATTGTATATGCAACCATTGGAGTCCAGTACTCAGATATCTGCCAGCTGCCATTTCCTATCTCAGGCTGATCTACAGAGCTACCTCCCAGTCCGTTAAGAACTGCTCCAGGTATCACGGGAGTATTTGGAAGAAACGTGCTTCCCGGAAAATGTTTTGGATGATTATATCCTGTTCCTACAACAGTTGAGCTGTTAAATGGATTTATTCCCACTATCCAGTCAAGCTGTCGCTGGGCCATGTATTTCATTTTCGGATCATTTAAGATCTGCGATGCCTTTAACAGACCAACCCCGGCTGATGCAAGGTTGGAGTTTATGCCGACCCACCAGCTAAGTTCGGGCTGCATAAAATATCTGTACCAGTATTGGCCTGCCCTTCTGTTTCCCCCCGGGTCCTTTTCACTGAAAAGTCCGAAAGGTACTATCCCAAAGTTGTTCCTTGAACTAATAACACCTAAATAGTGGTTTGCATAGTTTGAGATTATTTCTTTCCAGGATGCAGCATCATTGTGATCGGGGAACATCTTAACCATGTCGCACAGGGAAATGATCTCAAGACAACCTTCCCAAATGTTTTTATATGGTTCATTATTGTCAGTTGAAACTCTGAAGAAACCGCTTATTTCATTATCATTACCTGTTACCTGTAGTTTCTTAAGTATGCCAGCCTGTGAAACTGCAAAAGTCTTATACTTTTGATTACCTGAGGTCTTGTACATTTCAAGAGCTGCCTGTATTGAAGCACCTATGATACCGGTTTTACTGTTATAGGTTTTGGTAAGACACCAGTCAAAACATTTTTTTGCAGCAGCAAGACATTTCTCTGAATAAACATTGTCGGTTGACTTTGTGATCCTGGCCATAATAGCTTCAGCAGTTACGAAGTTATACTGTCCTACAAGATCAAGCGGATCTGTATGAATTACCCTGTCATCATTTGAACCGAAAATAAGCATATCGGCGGTTGATCTCCCTGCTGTAGGCTTAACGAATTTAAGTTCACCTCCCTCGGGCCCAATTTCATTGTCTGTCCACCTGTTGCTATCGGAGTGCTTCTTTACATCGCCTCCCACATAGCTCATAATGTAGCCCTGTGGTTCCTGCATTTTAAGGAAGTACTGATTGCCCCAGAGAAGTTCTTCAAGTATTTTGTTTCTGTTATTATCCGCCTTTGAATCAAGCTCATAAGTTTTTGAGAGTCCTATCATTCCGTATATTGTAGCTCCAACCCACTTTCTCAGATCGCTTGCATCATGCCATCCTCCCGACACATCCTGGTGTTTGCCGTTATCCATTCTTATGCCATCATCGGTATGACATGGAGTAAGATACCCGGTTGTACTTGCTCCGCACCTTTGCATTGAAAAATACCTGACTATCAGATCCATTGCCGGCCTGTATGCTGATGAGCTTACAGAAAAGGGGAATGACCGTAGTGTATCAGCCTTTATATAATAATGCCCCTCCTTTTTTACAGCACTGAAATCGCCTGTTGAGTAATCACCAAAATCGCCTTTTGTCGGTTTAAACGATCCGGTGTAAACTATTTTCATTGAAGGAATATCAAAAACATCAAATTTACCGTTGACAGTTCCTTTTGTGACAACTGTCTTTGAGGAACCAGGCAAATAGCCTGCATGGTTAATAAGCAGATCAACATTAAGATCCCTGGAAATCTTTTGTGCTGATAATCCTGTGTTAGCCGAAGCAATAAGCGCTATGCCAATCAATTTAAGTATAATTTTATTCATGATAATAAGAGTTAATTATTGTTAATATGGTCTGTTTTCAGGAATTTCTTATATTTAATACCGCAGGATATCTTAAATTAGCTTATTACCACTAATATATAATATTCCCGTCTATCTATGACATTCAGAACCCAAAAACCGTAACAATAACCCTATGAAAAAGATTTCCAGATTAATTCCGTTAATTTTCCTCATGCTGATGTGGCAGATAAGTTCTTATGCTCAGTATTCTGAGGATGCAGTCTTCCAGGTAAAAGGATTTTGTGTGAATGCACCATCTCCGCAGGGGCTTGACAGGTTTGTTAAGTTTATCGGCGATGAACTTGCACCAAGAGGTGTAAATACACTGTTGCTGCTTGGTGATTATAACTATCAGCTTGAGAGCTATCCACAGCTTGCCGATTCAAACGCACTGTCCAAAAGAGATGTCAAGAAAATTGTAGCAGTCTGCAAAAAATACAATATCAGGATTATTCCCCAGATAAACATGATAGGGCATCAGTCCTGGGCAGGGCATCTGGGAAATCTCCTTACTTATTTCCCGGAGTTTGATGAAACTCCTGAGGTTGAAATGCCGGAGAAGTATGTATGGCCTAACGATGACTTCTTATATTGCAAAAGCTATTGTCCACTGCATCCCGATGTTCACAAGGTACTTTTTGCAGTTATTGATGAGATATGTGACGTATATGAAGCTGACGCCTTTCATGGAGGTATGGATGAGATTTTTTACCTTGGTTCTGATAAATGTCCACGTTGCAAAGGCATAGACAAAGCTGAACTGTTTGCAAATGAGGTAAGACTTATAAGGGATCATCTCAAACAGAAAAACAGGGAGCTATGGATGTGGGGCGATCGTTTCATAAATGGGAAAGAGACAGGTCTAGGCTTCTGGGAAGCATCCTATAACTATACCTGGAGAGCAATCGACATGGTACCCAAGGATATTGTCATCTGCGACTGGCATTATGAAAGACCCGATCAAACACCTGTTTATTTTGCAATGAAAGGTTTCAGGGTTGTAACATGCCCGTGGAGGACACCCCCGACAGCTGTTATTCAGGCAGAAGATATGGCCAGATGGAGGAAATATGCAACTCCTGAGATGAAACCCAGATATTACGGTATGGTACTTACCACATGGATGGATAATGGTGGATTTATGGATGGCTTCTACGGTGATATTTCAGGCCGTGCAAAGGGTGCCGTTCATCCGCGCAATGAAGCCTATACACCATGGGATACTTTCAAAGCCATGTATAAGAGGATTGATGAACTTGAGAAAGAGAAATAAAAATTTTAGTTCAGTTAACCAATTATATGATTGTTATGAAAACACGAAATATATCATTAACATTAATATTATTGCTGGGATTCAGTATCTATTCATATTCTCAGGAAGATCCCGGTAATATTTTCCAGGTAAAGGGATTCTGCATCGGCGCTCCAAAACACTCAGGTGTTGACAGGTTTGTAAAATTCATTAATGATGAACTGGCACCCAGAAAAGTAAATACACTGGTCCTGCTGGTAGGTTATAACTATCAGTACAATAGCTATCCACAGCTCCAGGACTCCGGTGCTATGTCGAAAAAAGATGTAAAAAAAATTGTTGAAGCCTGTAAAAAGAACAAGATCAGAGTCATCCCTGATATAAACCTGCTGGGACACCAGTCATCAGGCAACAGGCTTAACAAGCTTCTTCAGAATTTTCCGGAATTCGACGAGACTCCCCATATCAAGATGCCTGAAAAGTATGTCTGGCCAAATAAGGATAATCTCTATTGTAAAAGCTATTGCCCGCGACATCCTGAAGTACATAAAGTAATATTTGCTGTTGTTGACGAGTTATGTGATGTCTTTGAAGCTGATGCATTCCATTCAGGAATGGATGAGATATTCTACCTTGGGGATGATAAATGTCCGCGTTGCAAGGGAGTTGATAAGGCAGTTCTTTTTGCTGATGAGGTAAATCTTGTCAGGAACCACCTGAAAGAGAAGAACCGTGAACTGTGGCTTTGGGCTGACCGTTTCATCGATGGAAGATCAACAGGTCTTGGTTTCTGGGAAGCTTCCTATAATTATACATGGAGGGCTATCGATATGGTTCCCAAAGATATAGTTATGTGCGACTGGCATTATGAAAGGCCTGATCAGACTGCTGTCTATTTTGCTATGAATGGCTTCAGGGTAATAACCTGCCCCTGGAGAACTCCTTCAACAGCCGAAATACAGACTGAAGATATGGCACGCTGGGTAAAATATGCAACTCCTTTGATGAAGCCACGGTATTACGGAATGATGCAGACCTGCTGGACAAGCACCGAGGGATTTATTGATGGGTTCTACGGAACAATTAATGACCGGAACAAAAGGGCTGTTCATCCAAGGAATGAAGCATATACACCATGGGATACATTCAAAGCCATGTATAAGAAAATTGACGAACTGGAAACCTCAAAATAATATTACGGTGCGCTGCACCTACAAATATTGCGCAGCTACGCTGCTAAAAATATTACGCAGCTACGCTGCTATCAGAATGATATGTATTTAAGAATCCCGGAAAATTGAGGTGCAGAGCACCGTAATATTTGTAGAAAGAGGGAATGCGGTCATATTAAAAGGTGCAGAGCACCGGAATATTGAAATAAAGATTTGAGTTATGTTATCATTTGGAATAGTCATTCAATTTGTTAAATAAAAAACCAGAATTATGAAACCCAGAACCATTTTGTTTTTTTTATTAATGTTGTTGCTGCAGATCGATATTATTTCTGCTGCTGCACCGGAGATCATAAGGATCAGGCAGAGACCTGATACAGTAGGTCTATACGAGAAATTTGAGGTATCCATGGATCTGAAATGTGAGTTTGTGAATCCATTTGATCCTGGTGATATTGATATCCAGGCTGTATTTACTGCACCTTCGGGTAAAAAATGGAAAATTAACGGTTTCTATTATTTCTCAATGGGAACTCTCTGGAAAGTCAGATTTTCACCCGATGAAACAGGAAAATGGAGTTATATAATCACTGTTAAAGATAAGAACGGAACTGTAACCGGCTCCCCTCAGACGTTTGTAGCCGTACCATCAAAACGCGATGGTCCGATAGGAGTCGCAGATAACAAAAGATACCTTGTACACAGCAATGGAAAAGATTTTTATGGTGTCGGGTTATGGTACAATGATGGTTATGAAGGATTTGATGCAGGACGAGTTGAGGCAGCTGAGCTTGACAGGTTAAAATCGCTGGGGGTGAATTTTATCAGTACATTCATAACGCCTCTTGAAACATGGGGTTCCGGAGTTGGACGGTACGATCAGAATATAGCCGGTCGCCTTGATCAGCTTCTTGAGATGCTCGAGGAGAGAGATATGATTCTGAGTCTCAATGTGTGGTTTCATTCCTATCTTTCGGAAACAGTCTGGGGAGGCGGCAATGTGAGATGGCAAGTTAATCCTTATAAGCAGATAACCGAAGCAAAGGATTTCTACAGAAGCGAGGAAGCATGGAAATACCAGGAGAAGTTATACAGGTATATGATTGCCAGATATGGATACAGTCGGTCGCTTGGCTTTTGGTTCATCATCGATGAGGTCAACGGAACTGACGGCTGGGTAACAGGCGACAGCCTCAAAGCTGCTGAATGGATTGGGAAGGTGCATAAATATCTGAAAGCTAATGATCCATGGAACAGGCCGACAACAGGTACCAGGAGCGGTGGCATCAAGGAGTTCTGGCATGAGGGCTATCAGATTACAGATATTGCAGCCCGTGAGATTTATGAAGCCCAGGGATTTCCTATAAACAAGACAAGCACCATCGATTCAGCAAAAACTAATCCGCTTAAAGACAGTTATATAAATTATGCTGGCCAGAACCAGAAGCTATGGCATGGTTATGGAAAACCTGTAATCAACGGAGAAACAGGATATGCTCATACATTCTTTGAACCCAGTATGCCTGGCTATCTTGCACAGGTTCATAATGCAATGTGGGTAACGCTCGCAACAGGATCATGCATGATGCCTTTCTGGTGGTCACATTCAAGATTTATCAATGACAATGTTGTCAATAACCAGCTTACAAGCTTGAGGAGGTTTACCGACAGGATTCCTTTCGCCCATCTGACAGGTATAAAACCGGCTGAAGTAAAATGCATTAAGGGTGGGGATGTCTACGGGATGCAAACCAATGAATTGGTTTTCGGATGGGTTGTTAACCCGGATGGTGATGTTGCCAATGAGAAAATAACTGTCTCGGCGCTGAAAAATGGTAAATATAAGCTTTCGACCTTCCATACATGGCGGGGAATGTTCCTTGAAGATACTGAAGTTACTGTAACTGATGGAAAAATTACTTTCAGTCCTCCATATATGCATATCACCGGTTCACAGGCAAGATATATTGGTCAGGATATGGCTTTCATTCTGCAGTATATCCCGGAACCTGTTCAACTGCCCGTAAAAGCTAAAAGTGGAAAGGGAGGTTCGAAATAAGGTAGGTCACAAACTCACCCCCCTCCCGATAGCTATCGGGACCCCTCTCTACTTCGTAAAAAGGGGGAGTGGCAATTAGTCTGTATTTAATATCCCCCTCTTTGTGAAACAGAGAGGGGGAATCCTGAGCGTAGCGAAGGAAGGGGGTGAGTTCATGATCGATCAAGGAGGTATTTTCGATGTTAAATCTGGTTCTAATTTAGCCTAATTATTATGAAAAGCATACATGTAAAATCAAAGGTATTCCTGATTTCCCTATGGATATTGCTTATCCTTCCGGGAATTATCATTCCTCTTCAGACTGCCTCAGGGCAGAGAAAAAAATCCAAAAAAGAAGCACCACCTCCGGCTAAGCCAAAACTTGTAATTGCCAACAAGGGTGCCAGCCTTTACCGGATAGTACTTCCATCATCTTCATCTGATTACGAGAAACAGGCAGCCCGGGTCCTCCAGGATTACCTTCTACAGATTTCAAATACAGCCTTGCCAATTATAACAGCCGATAAACCAGGCAGCCCCTATGAAATTCTTCTGGGACAGAATGACAGGCTTGGTGAAAGAGGTATCAACATCGATTTCAATGAGCTTGAAGCTGACGGATTTGTTATAAAGACCGATAGTATGAGGCTTATAATTGCCGGGGGAAATTTCAAGGGTACGCTTTACGGCGTTTATACTTTACTGGAGAAGTTCCTGGGATGCAGGATGTATAGCTCTAAAGTAAAAGTGGTACCCACTATGGATGTTATTGCATTTGATCCAATTGATCTGAAGGAAATTCCTGTAATAAAATTCAGGGATGTTCACTACAGGGTTACTTATAATGAGGAATTCTCGGAATGGCATAAACTCGATCATGATGCCAGGGGTGGCAGACCGGCCTGGGGGTCATGGGTGCATACTTTCAACTCTCTTCTGCCACCTCAGATCTATTATAAGGATCATCCCGAGTACTTTGCTATGAGGGACGGAAAGAGACTTCCTACACAACTCTGCCTTTCCAATCCGGAAGTTCTGAAGATCGTAATACAGAACCTCCGCAAGCAGGTTGCTTCCAATCCTGATGCAAAATACTGGTCTGTCAGTCAGAATGATAACAGGCAATACTGCCAATGCGATGAATGCAGGGCTGTTGATGAAAGAGAAGGTTCACCATCAGGTTCAATCATACAGTTCGTCAACCAGGTTGCTGACCAGTTCCCTGACTTGATGATATCAACTCTTGCTTATGAATACGGCAGAAAAGCTCCTCTCACAATTAGTCCCCGTAAGAATGTGAATATCATGCTTTGCAGCATTGAGGCCAGACGTGATCTTCCAATAGATGTGGCCCCGGACTCGGCAAGCAAAAGTCTTGTTAAGGATGTGCAGGACTGGGGTAAAATTGCCAGCGATATTATTGTCTGGGATTATGTGATCCAGTTCACTAACCTTGTTAGTCCTTTCCCTAACCTCCAGGTATTGCAGCCGAATATTAAATTTTTTGCCGACAACAGAGTGACAGCAATGTTTGAACAGGGTAATGGAGATGGAGGTGGTGAATTTGCGGAACTCAGAAGTTACCTGATCTCAAAGCTTCTCTGGAATCCGAATGAGAATATAGATACTCTTATGAATGATTTCCTCAGAGGTTACTATGGTGCAGCTGCCGGACCGATACGGCAGTATATTGATGAGATGAAGGAAGCATTGCTTGCTTCCGGGATGCCACTACGGATTTTCGGTTCTCCTAATGAGGCATCGGTAAGTTATCTTACGCCTCCATTAATAATAAGGTATAAGCAGCTGTTCGATCAGGCTGAATTGTCAGTGGCTGCAGAACCTGAAGTCCTTGAAAGGGTGAGGGCAGCAAGGATGCCTCTGAATTTTGCTATCATGGAACAGTCGAAAAAGAATTTCACCGGTGATAATGGTGTATTTATGAAATCCGGCGATACCTGGGTTGTACGCCCTGAGATCCGGTCGATGGTCGATCCTTTTGTTGACCTTTGCATACGTACCGGAGTAACGATGATTAAAGAGTGGGGAACGACCCCTGAAGCTTATCGCTCGGCAATGTACCGTTTGTTCTACATGGGAAGAAATGAGCACCTGGCATTTGGTAAAAAGCTTATTGTAATGAGTCCTGATACACTTCTTCTGCCTGTTGCAATGCAGCCGATGCTTAATGACGGGATCCGCGGAGGCCACGATCCTGAATACAACTGGCTCTCTTTCCCGGGGAAAGACCTGGATGTTATTATTGACCTTGAGAAGCCTACGAGGGTACAGCATGTTGAATGTGCTTTCTACCAGCGGGCCTTCTGGCTCAGCATAGTTCCAAAGAGTGTTGAATTCTATGTATCAAATGACGGAAAGAAGTTTGAGCTTGTTTCTTCTGTACAAAATACACTACCAATTGACCAGTGGGATACATTCCAGAGGGATTTTATTGCCGATTTCATGCCTCGTGAGGTACGTTATGTAAGGGTTGTTGCTCACTCGATAGGTAATACGCCTGGTGAACATCCGGGTGCAGGTCGGCCTGCACGGACGCATATTGACGAGATTGTTGTGGAATAGTGAGTTTAAGAATTCTCACTTAGCCCTCTTTTCGGCAAGTGGGTTCGGAATGACATTCCAGCAAGGGTATATGGGGGATAGTGAAGGCGTTTTGCCACGCAAAACGCCTTCACTATCCTCATCCAATTCATGGATAAAAGGGGGAAAGTTATCTAAATTTAAGTTTGAATGGCAAAAAGGCTATGGGGCATTTACACATTCCCGCTCTCAAATTGACACTGTGGCAAAGTATATTTTAACCCAGGAAGAACATCACAAAGCAATGCCATTCAAAGAAGAATATTTAGGAATGCTTGTAAAGAACAATATTGAATTTAAAGAAGAATATCTGTTTGAATTTATTAATGATATTCATAATTGGGATTAAATATTGCGGTGCTCTGCACCTGTGGTCGTGTTATTCAATTGTTTTCTACAAATGTTATGCGGCTCTGCCGCTTAGTAATTGACTGAAAGGTACTGGGCAACATTATATTTGAAGATTCTGCAAATGTTATGCGACTGTCTCATAAGACTGATTTTACCCCCAACCCCCCAAGGGGGGCTTTTTAAGTTATTGGCTTTCAATAAGTCCCCCTCTGGGGGACCGGTCCCGATAGCTATCGGGAGTTATCGGGATAGGGGTGGGTTAAAAAAAAGAGGCTTTTGATACAGCCGCTTAGTATTGATTGAGAGGTACAGAGCAACATTATAGTTGAAGTTTTCTTAATTGTAGTGAGAGCCACAAGGTGTGGAGCACCATAATATTTGTAGATAAATGTTTGTCGCGGAGGACAAAGGTGCAGCGCACCGGAATATTATTAAATTATTGAAATTTAATCCATTAGCAAACAAGTTTTTGGAAAGAACAAATAATATCCATTTAGGATTAAAACTCGGGTGATGCAACGCTGAAAACAGAAGGGAGATTACCTTCGGTGAGTTCGTTCCTTCCATTATTATCAAGCATAACGCAACCTTCTTCTTGCAGGAGTCATCAAACTTTTAGGGGAGACTATTTCTGATACATCCGGCTAAATTATTTCAGTTTTTGTATTCTAAGAGTTACCGTTGTTCGAAATATAAAAAATGTAAAAAAAAATTAACAAATGTTAAATATTAGTTAAAAAAAATTTGTTTTTATTAAATCAGTTTCTAATTTTGAGTTAAATAATGGCATCTATACTAACTGATGCCCTAAAAACTAAACCCTATGATGATAAAAAGAGTTTACAAAAATCTGAAGTGCATCATGCTTCTGCTTTTGTGGCTGGCCTGCTCTACAGCGGTGCTGGCACAGCAACGGCAGATTTCCGGCTCCGTTAAGGATGCCAATGGTGACGGTTTACCTGGCGTAAGTGTTGTTGTGAAAGGAACAACTACGGGTACAACTACAAATGCTGAGGGTAGGTTCAGCATAAGCGCTACGAACGATGCTACCCTTATTCTTTCATTTATCGGCTATGTCACACAGGAGGCTGCTATTGGCAACCGCGCTACTGTTGACGTAACCCTTGCAGAAGATGTAATGCAGCTTGGCGAGGTTGTTGTAACCGCTCTCGGTGTCGAGAGAAGTCAGAAAGCACTGCAGTCTTCAATCACTAAGGTACCGGGTATGTCACTCACACAGGCCCGTGAAAACAACCTTGGTAGTTCAATACAGGGACGTGTTGCAGGAGTTAACGTATCAACTGCTAATACAGGTCCTGCGGGATCATCGCGTGTAATAATCAGGGGAGCCAAATCAGTCGGATCCAATAACCAGCCCCTGTATGTTATCGATGGTATTCCGATGGATAACACCCAGTTCGGACGTTCAGGTGTATGGGGAGGAACTGACTCTGGTGATGGTCTTACCAGTATGAACCCCGATGATATCGAATCAGTAACTATTCTGAAGGGAGCAGCAGCAGCAGCTCTTTATGGTTCAAGGGGTGGTTATGGAGTTATTAACATTACAACCAAGAAAGGTGCCACCAAGAAAGGCCTTGGAATTGAATTCAACTCCAACTATGTCTTCGAAAAGATAAATGACCAGAGAGATCTGCAGCATGAATACGGACCAGGTGGTTTGAGGTACTCAGTTCCAACTGATCCTACCTCAGAAAGAATATGGTCAACAGCAGAAACTCAGCTGGAGGCATGGGGCTGGGGATCAGGTTCACAGTGGGGACCCAGGATGGATGGCCAGTCTGTTATGCAGTTTGACGGTGTAATGAGACCTTACTCTTATGCAGGCGATAACTGGAAACGTTATTTTGAAACAGGTAACTCATGGACCAACAACCTTTCAATTTCGGGAGGTGGCGACAATCAGACATTCAGGTTCTCATTTTCAGACCTGAAATCCAACTTCGTGATTCCAAACTCAGGTTTCTACAGGAAAAATGTTTCTCTCTCAACCAACGGAAAGTTTGGAAAGAGGCTTACATTCAATGCTAAGGTGATGTACTCGAATGAGAGGATGAAGAACAGGACGATGGTTTCCGACTCACCTGGTAACCCAATCAGTGCAATGTGGCTTTTGCCAAACACTTTAAATATTGATAACCTGAAAGGCGATCCCAACAAATTGGGTGCAGTACCTGTGGGAGTTACCACACCTGACCTCAAAGTCGCCGGTGAAGAGTACCAGCAGGCTGACAATAACTGGCAGCAGAACCCATGGTGGTGTGCATACCAGTTCAAGAACGAAAACATCAGGGACCGTTTCATCACATCCGGGAACATGAGATATGATATCACCGACTGGTTATATATCCAGGGCCAGGTAGGTATGGACTGGTACACAAGGAACAACAGCCAACTTGTACCCCAGGGTACAGGATATCTGCGTGGTGGTTCAAAGAACGAGACCTCAAACTTTGTAAGGGAGGTCAACCAGGAGTTTTTATTGGGTGCTGACAAGGAATTTGGAAAGGTCAGGGTTAATGGATTCTTTGGCGGCAATAAGATGGTTCATGAATATGAAGCTATAAATGCTAATGGATCAACCTTTAACGTACCATTCTTTGAATCTGTAAACAATACACAATCACAGAGTTTTGGATATGGATATAACAAATCAGGGATTAATTCCTTGTACGGTTCTGCTGAAATAAGCTATGCAGGTTACCTTTACATCACTGCAACAGGAAGGGAAGACTGGTTCTCAGTTCTGAACCCTGCCAATAACCACATGTTTTATCCCTCTCTGGGAGGTAGTTTTGTTTTCAGTGATGCTTTCACGCTCCCAGATTGGCTCAGCTTTGGAAAGTTAAGGGCAGCATGGGGACAGGTTGCTACCGCAAACGTAGGGACTTATGCAGCATCTGTAACATACGGTCTGACAGGACAGGGTCACCTCGGTATTCCGATGGCAGGATTCTCCGGCGGAACCAATATACCCAACCCCAACTTAAATCCAGCTTTGTCATCAGAGATTGAATTTGGTACGGAAATGAGATTCTTTAACGGAAGAGCCGGACTTGAATTCACATACTATTCACAGAAGACAACCGATGATATTCTTTCCGCAACCATCTCAAGAGCATCGGGATTCCAAACAACCTCTGTTAACATCGGTGAGTTGCAGAATAAAGGTATTGAACTTTTACTGACCGGTACACCTGTTCAGGGCGCAATCACGTGGGATATCTCATTTAACTTTGCTCATAACAAAAACGAAGTTATTGCACTCAGTGAAGGTGTTTTAGAGATGTTTGTTGAGGAACCCCGTACCCGTACCGTTGCCGTCTATAATATTGTTGGTCAACCGTTCGGCATGATAAAAGGATTCAAACAGCTTATTGATCCTGCTACCGGTAAAAAAGTATATGATATTAACGGTATTCCGCAGAGAACAGCTACTTACGAGGTACTTGGAAACGGTGTGGCAAAACTCACTGGTGGTATGAACAACTCCCTTTCGTGGAAGCGGATAAAACTGGATGCACTTTTAGACTTCAAGTTCGGAGGCGACATCTATTCAGGGACCAACGTACGTCTGACCCAGGCTGGTTTCCACAAGCAGACTGTAGCTTCCCGTGAAGCAGGAGTTGATGTTGAAGGCGTTTACCAGACCGGAACAGCCACCGACGGTAGTCCAGTTTACTCACCTATTTCACTTAACACAAAAACTGATCCACTTAATTATACGGGATCATACTGGAGCAACTACGGAGAACGTACCCAGGAGAACTTCATGTACGATGCTTCATTTGTCAAGCTGAGACAGGTATCGCTTGAATACAGCCTGCCTGCAAGTATAGTTGATAAGACACCCCTCCAGACTATAGCAGTTTCATTTGTTGGAAGGAACCTGGCAGTAATTTATAAGAATATTGAGAATATTGATCCGGAAGCAGGTTATACAGATAGTAATGGACAGGGACTTGACTACTATGGTATGCCTGCAGTCCGAAGTTATGGATTTAACATAAGGCTGGTATTCTAACCTAAAAACTTGATTAAAATGAAACATATATTAACACTATTTTTAAGCGCACTGTTCATTCTTGCAATAACAGTGAGATGCGATACTGATGAGCTGCATGATATGAACATCAACCCGAATGCAGTTCAGCAGATCGATATGAACTACTTTATGACTTCTCTTTTGCTCAGTGTGTCGAATAACGGTCTTCGCGACGACAGGTATACTGACTGGAGGACAAACCTTGGGACCTGTGCGACTGTTGTCCAGCAACTTGCTACGACGGGAACCGGTAATATAGGTTCAGATGGGGATAAGTACATGGACAACTATCCGGAAGGATTTAATGCTCCATGGGACCATTTGTTTAACGGCGACCTCAGGCAGGCTACTGAGATAATTGTACAGACAGGTGAAGGAGGATTTTATGAGGGCAGGATGATCAACACACGTTGTGTTGCAAGGATACTGAGAGCATTTAGTTTCGGTCGTCTGACCGACTGGTACGGAAGTATTCCTTACTCGGAAGCAAATCAAGGTCTTGATGGTATTTTCCAGCCGCACTATGACAAGCAGAAGCCTATTTATATGGACCTGCTGAAAGAGCTGGATGAAGCATGTGGTGCATTCAATGCTTCCGATGCCGATTACTCAGGATTTAAAGCTGCAGATTACGTCTACAATGGCGATGTGACAAAATGGAAGAAATTTGGATACTCACTGATGCTGAGGATGGCAATGAGGATATCAAATGTTGACGCAGCTACGGCAGCTACATATGTAAATAAGGCTGTTGCCGGCGGAACAATGACAGACAACTCTGACAACTACGCTTCACCCATGTCAATCGGTCCGAGTGAATGGGCAAACCAGAACGGGATATCGCGCGGAATGTGGCCTGGTGATGGAGGTTCATGGGGAGGTCTCCTTCTCAGCAAAACACTCGTTGACAAGCTGAAGGGACCTAACATTGCCAGCACTGCTGATGATGATCCAAGGCTCACAATCTTTACAAAGGGGCCAATCCAGTGGACGGCAAGTGATCTTGGAACGGTACTGGAAGCTGATCCTACTAAGTGGGAAGGTCTGCCTAACGGACTTGATGGAGGTATGCTCGCCACTATCTGGGGAGAATCAATAACTCCATACGAGCATTACTGTGCTATGAACCCATTGATGTTGCAGGATGATGAGGTTTATATGTCAATACTGAATTCCGCTGAATGTGAATTCCTTAAAGCAGAAGCTGTAGTCAGAGGTATTGGTTCAGTATCAGGATCAGCACAGTCTCACTATGAAGCTGGTGTGAAGCTTGCACTGCAGCAGTATGATGTATATGATGCAACATTTGTGGTAACTGATGGCCAGGTAGCTAGTTATCTTGCAACATATCCTTATAACGCAGCAACAGCTCTTGATCAGATCGGAACACAATTGTGGCTGAGCAAGTGGATGAACTGGTGGGATTCATGGTCAGATGTGAGAAGAACAGGATTTCCTGCTCTGACAGCAACCAATTACCCGGGTAACGCTACAGGTGGTGTTGCTCTGAATAGACTTACCATCCCATACTATGAATCCGGCGGGAATCCTAACTATGCTACAGGTGCCACAATGCCTGAGACACTTACAACAAAGGTTTGGTGGGCTGGCGGTCCTGAATAGCAGAACAAGATTTGTTTAATAATCAAATGATAGAGCCCCCGGAAATTCCGGGGGTTTTTTTTGTTTACCAGCATGTTATTTACGGTAATTTGGAGAAAATGGGAAGGATTCCTTCGTCCTGCAGTGGCGGGACTACTAATGACAACATTTTATAAGATATACATTATCAGTTAATTGTAATTTTATTATCAATTTCAGAATGGTAGATTGCATATTGACCAGGAAATGCAAATGAAGAAGTTGGTTTTGGGAGGGGGAGATCCTTCATTCCGGTTTCCTGAAAATCGAGTTAAAGGAGTCACTTAGTTGCAGACATTTCAAATGGGATGTCTTTAATAGGTATCAGGATATCACCGGGGAGATCCTTCATCCGCCAGCTGGCGGATTCAGGATGACAGTCTCGTTTTTGGGTAATTGTGGAAGAAGCGGCGATCCGGGACAAATTTTCATTTATAATTGAATGGTAATCCGGATCGCCGCTTCTTCCACACACTCTCTAACAAATAGCGTGTCATCCCGAGCGCAGCGAGGGATCTCCCTTATAATACACAAGTGTTACTTCAAGCAGTGCTAAATAACGCAAGTGGAGATAGTGAGGAATCTCCCTCGTGCTTTAGTAAATCCTGCCATATTAATTACGATAAATGGAGAATACGTAAAGGATTCCTTCGTCCTGCTGAAACAGGACTCTGAATGACACTATACTTTCGGATTATTATCTATTATAGATTAAATCCGGCATGGGTATTGTCTTTTAATGAGGCTATTTAAAATTGAGATAAAACCAGAAAGTATATCGCAGATTGGGAGGAATCGCTGAACCGGATATGGACTTTGTCCGATCAATTTTCATCAGAGATGAGACATAATTATAGTACCTGGTTTCGGTTTCCTTGCTGATCTTAAGATTATTCAATTCAGGAGGAAGAAGCCCCATGTTTGATCTTATAAATAATAATGCCTCCTCCAGATATCTTGGAGTAACTGTATAATTCAAATATTCAGACCGTTTTATATTATCAATGATTCCACTAATGTTTTTATCAAGCATGAGCCATGCCATTTGATATTCAAATGCCCGTCTGTTGTCAGGATTTGACTTCAGCAGGGAAGTAATATTAATATAAGGATCTCTTATTCTGACAATAAAATTATCCTTAGGCATTATTCTTATCTTTTCTCCTAATTCCGGATCTGATTTTATTAGTCCGGGATCGGCTATCATTAATTCATATTTTTTTGCCAGATTCCTGTAATGCAGGGTTCTCTTTAATACTTTTACATACCTTTCAGCAATTTTGTAATGTCCGTTGAGCAGCTCTGTTTTTATAAGCAACTTAATATTTTCAGGACGATACCCCTGGATTACCATTGATTCGAAAGCCCATCGGTGTGCTTCATTTATGAGACCAAGGGCATAGTAGAAATATACACCCCGGTACATCTGACCAATAGGTATCTGCGAGTTCCACTGGATTCCAAGAGCACCGGAACCATAATCCTGTGGAGCAAAAAACAGACGTTCACATAATATTCCGCTTTCAGCAAGGGCAGTATTATAATAGTATTGAGCAGTTAGATTCCTGGACTGTTCTTCTTCCTGTTGCCTGATTACTCCATTCCAGTCGCCTGCAATAAACTTCTTCTCAATATTGAATAAGTTTTCAACATCTTTATTGTAGATGTTTGACAACTGAATGATGGTCAATATTATTGCAAACAAAGGCAAGTATATTGAAATAAATCTGTGAAAATCATTTTTAATTTTTATTAAACCGAAAAGTTTTACCAGTACAGGAAGAAATGCAAAGAACAAAAGTAAAGCCCACAGATTTACCGGATGAATGAAAAAGTCTTTTATAGGAATTGGATAATAGAGGAGTTCAGTCCAGGGACGCAGAAAAATAATTCTCTTGAACAGGAGCATTGTGAGTCCGGCAATTGTCAGAATGACTAATACACTAACCACTTTCCTGTTTACAAGGCAATAAAGTGTATACATGCCCAGGTAAATCCATGCATAGGCACCGGTCAGATAGTAAAAAACCGGAAAAAAAATGAATATAATTATTGATCTGTATTTTCTGTCTGAAGAAATTGAAAATAAGAAATACAACCCGGATAGAAGGAATCCCAGGTTGTTATGTATCAGGTAATTAATATTTGTCTGGATAAGGATTAAAAAACAGGTTCCAAGAGTAGCAAGTAACAGAGCAAATGAATTGTCAGTGGAGATCTTTTTAATTATTTTCAAAAAAACAATTGTTATCAGAGTAAGAACTGCAGAAAGCACAAAAGATCCATAGAAGTTACTGAAATACAGTTGAGTCAGAAAAGTTCCGGCATATTGAAGTAATCCGCCTGGCCGTGAAATATATTGATAAAGAAAATCAGATGAAAAAACAAATAATGACAGATTTTCCTGGTAGAAGAAAATATAATTGCCGAACAGGTAAAAATAAAAACCGGAAAGAAGAAAGATCGATGCATATAAATAGTATTTATGACTTTTCCAGACTTTTATATCATCCCTTATTACTTTTTTCTTGCCTGACAGGTTCTTCTTAGCTGATGTCTTATTCATTACAATGGATATGTTTAATTATCAGATAGATAATCAGCATTACTATTAGTTTCCAGACCATTTAGCTTTTTCAGCAGCTTTATTAGACGCTCTTTCAAAATCACGAGGTCCATACTTGATTCTGCCTGTCACAAACTCCGGTCTGTTAAAGGTCTTTTCCATTCTTGTGTATAAAGTAGGATCTTTCTGCGGCAGAATAAATGGTTTTCCAAAATGATCAGGAGGATCAAAATAGGCGAAATAAGGCCTGGCAGTCAGTCCATCATCTCTTTTACTGCTAAAAACTATCCATTTACTATTTGATGACCAGCTATGATAACTTTCAGTCTCACTGCTGTTTACATTCATTCGCTCTGTTTTTTGTGTCATTAAGTCAAGAAGATAGAGGTCAGCTTCTTTGTGCCATATTGAAAAATTCCCATTATTATGAAGAGTGAAAACAAGGTATTTCCCATCAGGAGAAATTCTTGGAAACGAAATACTTTTATCAATTGAATCTGCATTAAAAATAACTTCAGCTTTCCCAAACGAGAATGCATCCTGGTCAAAAGCTTTTCGCACCAGATTATATTTTATTCTTGGAAAGTCTGAAGTGTCATTTGTCTGTCTTGCTCTGCAATAATAAAGGTATCTGCCATCAGGTGACCATTCAGGAAAAGTTTCCATATACTTAGCAGAGTCTTCCTCTTCAACAGTCGACATTTCATTCTTAATAATATTATATACTACAAGTGATGACGCCAGATCAGTAACTTCAATATTATACTCCTGAGATGCATGGAAACTTTGAACAATGCTATTTGAGGAGAAAGCTACAATTTCTCCGTTTGGATGCCATGCAGGATAAACAGCTCCGTACTTCATTTCAGGGGTTTTCAAATCTCTTCGGACAATCTTATCACCTTCAGAGAAATATGTGCCACCCTCAGAGCCTCTGACATGCAGAAGAAATTTATCAGGATCATTTTGACGAAAAGTATGGCAATTTACACAATTAGTATTAAGCACCTGATTCTCAACTAGAGAACTTTCCCAAAAGTTTTCAGTGCATCTTTGAATTATCTTTATATCTAAATATGCTTCATAACCTGGAAAAAGCAACCTGTAACATAAATAGGGATCAATAGGATCACTGACTACAACAAGATTAATGGGATTATATTTTTTGCTAAGACCTTGTTTATCTTCGGAAATAATATTCAGGCTTATTTTCCCTTCTTTTTCAGCTGATAGCAGCTTTTTCCACGACTTTTTGGGAAAGCGAATAATCCCATCTGCCGATTTTATAGAGAACTTATAACCATTCGAAGAAGAAGCTAACAGTCTGAAAGATTTTCCATCCTCATTAATTTTAAAATTCAGTGGAGCAATATTCTGAGGGATGGTCACACCCGAATAGTCAGGTTCAATAACCGGTTCCCGGTCAATAATGGAGATATTCTTATCGTGTGAATTACACCCTGCCGCCAGCAATAGTCCAACCACATAGACCAAAATTTTTGGACTCAGTATCTTATTATTCATGCTTTTCAGCTGTTTATGAAGTTTTCTGAATATATCTTAGTGAAATGTAATAAGCGAAAGTATGAATTAATTTTTAAAAGCTGCCTTGAAAAAAATTGTCATTAAGTTGATTGATAACACCTATATTCAATACTCCCATGCATCTGTCCTGAATGGTGCAACCGGCAAACCCTCCCTGCTAAAGAGGTTTCCCATAGCATCATTTGAGAAGCAAAACCTTACAGCTTCAGGCGACTTTAGTCCTTTAGCCTGGACAATCACTGTGTTTCCGTCAATTTTCGCAGTTGCAGGGATGAAGATCTTATCAGATCCTGAGATCTCAAAATGTTTTAGTTCTTCACCTTTCATTACCAGTCCGTCTGAAGCATTTGTGAATGTGATCATGATCTTGCTTTTTTCGATTTTCATCGATTCGTAAAGCGGATGTTTATATGTGATTCCCTTTATTCCATATGTATCACCCAGTGCCCATTTTGCAAGCCTCAGGCCAACATCCTGTTTATTGCGGGGGTGAATATTCCTGATATCATCAACAAGATCAGAAACAACTACCATTCCTGTCGCAGGGATATCATTCATTGTCTGCATCTGGGCCTCACGGATCATTGCTGATTTGGTATCTGCTCCATACGCATAGGGAGCAATCTGCACAAAGTAGAAAGGAAACTCTTTTCCGAAAACATTTCTCCAGTTGGTAATAAGAGTGTTCATCAGTTTGCGGTAGCTTTCATAATTTATTGTATTGCCTTCACCCTGGTACCAGATGGCCCCTGCGATGCTGAAGGGTATGAGAGGGTTTATCATGGAGTTGTAGGTCACACCAGGCTTGTTTGGCCACCAGTCGTACGTAAGAAGCCGGTCAGCTGATGATTTAAGAAACGGATCTGCTTCTATAAGGTCCGGTTTTACCCATACTTCCGCAGGGGTCCCTCCCCAGGCAACCTCAATTATACCTATGGGAATATTCAGATTCTTATGAAGAGTTCTTGAAAAAAAGTATCCGACAGAACTGAATGTGCGCATTGACTGAGGAGAGCATTCTTCCCATTTTGCAAAGCAGTTCTCCTGCAATGTTTCACTTGCCACTTTCTTTACATGAAACAGCCTGATATCCGGATAACTGGCATTTCTGATCTCCTCTTCGGCATTCATCAGGTTATGGCTCGCGCTCCATTCCATATTTGATTGCCCGGAGCAAATCCATACCTCACCGATCATCACGTTTTTCAAAGTTACCTCATCACCACTCTTAAGATTTACAGTATAGGGTCCACCTGCCTCAGGCGTTTTTAATTTAACACTCCAGAAAGAGTGATTTGAAATCTTTGTTTTTACAGTGTCATTATCCCAACTACCCGTTACTTTTATCTCTGATCCGGGCTCACCCCAACCCCATACTGAGGCATCGCTTTTTTGCTGAAGAACCATATTGTCGCCAATTACTGCAGGTAGTCTGATCTGAGCAAAAAGAGATGTTGTTAAAAGCAAGTAGCCAATTAAAAAAGATGTTTTATAACATAAATTCATAGTAAATTGATTTTCAAGCGATATTGGAATATGTGTTTATGATTGCCGATACTCATATAATTCTATTTTTTACTTCCAGGCATCCCCGGATCAGGAATATTCCAATATCCCGGAATATAGGGATACATTTCTTCAAGGCCATCAACAAGTTCAACTCCCAGACCTGGTTTATCCGGAATATCAAGGTATCCGTTTTTAACCACAATTTTTTCCTTGAACAATCCTTCTTTCAGAGGATTTGCCGTCATGTTTGTTTCCAGAAGGAATCTGTTTGGAATGGCAGCCAGCAAATGAGCATTAGCTATTGTTATCAGGCCATCCTGCCAGTTATGACCTGTAAAAAGTTTCCCTCTTGTATGAGCCATCTGTGCTATATACCAGTTCTCAGTCATCCCGGCATCATCACAACCTGACTGAATAATGTCGTATGCGCCGCTGTCGATCCATTCTGCCAGTTCATACCTGTTATGGCGTCCCTCACCACCAGATATTTTAACAGTCGGGAGCGCTTGATTAATTTTAAGATAATCGTTAATTACTCTTTTTGTCGGCTCCTCGAACCATAGAAATTTGAGTTCTTCAAGTACGGGACATATCTCCAGGCATTGTTCCACTGACCACCTGGTATTGGCTTCCTGTATGAGGTCGAAGTTGGGTCCGACTGCTTCTCTCAACTTATATAGATGGGGGATATAATCTTTCATTGTTATTCCCAGATCACCGAAACCACCGCCCATTCTGAACTTAAAGGCAGTATAACCAGCGTTTTTATGACTTAGCGCCTGTTTTATATGGCTTTCCGGCCCTATGTCAGTAAACTGGGAATCTTTTCGCCATGTGAATTCACCTCCGCTGGCATAAACACGAAGATGTGTTTGTGGTTCAGTATCCTGAGCCAGAATTTTATAAAGTGGCAGTCCTTCAGCTTTGCCTATAATGTCCCAGAGAGCTACATCCACACCTGCCCAGGCTCCTCTGGCTCCTCCTCCGGCAATTCCACCTGTAAGTATCTCCACATCGAAGGGATTTTTTCCAAGCAGAAAAGGCTTTATTACTTTTTCGGTATATAACTTCATCTCTTCAGGTCCGTTGTAACGGCTGCAACCAGCAATTCCCACAATACCGGCATCAGTGAATACTTCAGTGATGACGGTTGTGGTTTGCCATATAATACCATTATTGTCTCCATCTGTCCATTGTTCCTCAGGTTTAAGCCTGTATGACAGCAGCTTTACTTTTATATCTGTTATTTTGATATTCTGCCTTCTGATGCCATTGAGGGGGGATAATGTTCCTGACTTGCTTCCTTCATTGGAGACACAGCCGTTTAATCCGGCCAGTGCTGTTGATCCGGCAACAGCTGCGGTGGATTTAAGAAAGGATCTTCTTGTTGAATTTGTCATATTAGACTTCAGTTTATAAGTTAGCAAGTAAACGGATGCAACCGTGAAACCATAATATATAGTACCAAAGTTATAAACGAATTTACCACTTTGTTTTTATTAATCAAAAGATGGAAGATATTAAGAGGTGTATTCAAAAGACATTTTAACCACCCCGTTATGCCCGTCCTTGAAAAGCTAATCTTTATACACATTTCTGTTTAATGTTCTAAAGACTGTAGCATAATAGAATGAAAAACAATAAAAACGGAGATTGGATAAGATGCATGAGATTCCTCGCTGCGCTCGGAATGACAGTTCATTTTTAGTGGAGGGGAGGGAGAAACGGCGATTCGTCAAAAAAAAGGATTTCAAAATAAGTTATCGTTCGAATCGCCGTTTCTCCCTCTTTAACAATATATTAGCTTGTCATTCCGAGCGCAGCGAGGAATCTCCTTGACTATTTACAATTTCTCTGAAATTTGATTAACTGGTGTACAGTTTATCTGGGAGGTAAAATGTGTATAAAGATTAGCCTTGAAAAGGAGGGGAAATATTTGATAATTAAAGCATTAACTTTCTCCTCCTTTTGAAGGAGAGCCTGCCCCGCTTAGAGCGGGGAGTAACCCTGACGACAGTCAGGGGGGAGGTGGTTGACTTTTGAGACCGCCATATATTGGCACCAATTGCAAATTGGCGCCATCAAGCGTTGTGACGCTGGCGCGGATTTATAATCCGTGCCATATTTTGCCTCCAATTGCATACCTAAAGTTTTCGGGATGGCGCCAACCGGCATTGTGACTCAACACTTACATAATATTTTAATAATAAAGTGGTTGAAACTGGTTTCAGTATTTTGTTTTGGGTTTAACTACTTTGAATACTATCTCGGAATAGTTATCCCTTTCATACAATATTCCAATTCTGCCTGATGAGAGCGCAACAAGATCAGAATAGGCAGTGTAATTTCTTGATTTACTGATATCAGGTGATTTATCGATTATTTTCTTTTGAGTCCATGATTCCCCATCATTATAACTGAATCTCAAAGTAAGGTTGTCTCTGTTTATTGTATCCGCAGGATTTGAAAAAGCAAGTACGCTTCTGCCATTATATTTAGCAAAATTTATGATGCTTCCCTGGCATACCGGGTCAGGCAGCATATTATCGTAGAAGAAGTTTTTCCAGGTTTCTCCTCCGTCATCGCTTATCCCAACAATACGGGCCCTTATGTCTCCTTTCTGGTTCCTGGCATTTAAAATTAGCCTGTCGCCGGAAATTTCTGCAGCAGTTGCCTCATTGCTCCCGGGAATAGGTAATGTTTGTCCCAGTTTGAAACTTTTACCATGGTCATCACTATAAAATGTGTGGGAAGCATAATCTCCCCAGTCATTTAACGGCTCTCCTGCCGAATGGTTTGCTGCTATCACAATTCTTCCCTTGTACCTCCCTTCAGGGAACTGAAATGCATGTCCCGGTGTATTAGCATATGAGCGCCAATCCTCGGGGAAATTGTATGTCTTATCGACCTCTGGCTTTTTCAGGCGGTGGACACTTGTTGTTATATTTACAGGATCAGACCAGCTAGCTCCCTTATCAACAGAAGTAATATACCACACCTCGCGATATCCGTTGCCCTTTCTTATTTCTCCTTCATGATTATTACCCGTATTAAAGAAAAGGAATATTCTGCCATCCGGGTAATCAGGGTCGGTCAGATCAACAACCGGTGCAGGATTACCTGCCTGAAGAGAGTCATAATCAACAACTATCGACATCCGATCCCATGTCTTTCCGTTATCTGTACTTCGTCGCAGTACTATGTTAATATCACCGAAATCGGCACTTCCCTTTACTCTGCCCTCGGCAAATGCCAGGAGAGTACCGTCCTGTAATCCTATTATTGCCGGGATTCTGTAACTTTTATGGCCATCTGTTCCTGACACAAACACTTGAACAGCAGGCTTCTCTGTACACGAGAGCTGAATCAGCATTATAAGAAAGTACAGAACAATTTGCTTTTTCATGAATAATCTTCCTTCAGCCATCAGCGTTTCGCCTTTAGCCTTTTCTCATGTCTTAATCCTTTCCGTGATCTTTTTATGCCAACTTATGTCTTCCCACATTCCTTTGAACTGAGGATGTGTAAAGTTAGAGGTACAGATGAATTTATAGTTATCGTGACTGCGGGCAATGTCGACACAAATTTCAGCACACTCTTTTGTCCATTCCCAACCCAGTTCGGGATGGTCAAACCAGGATATTGGGCCCCAGCCTTCAGTATTCCCGCATACAATATTATTTCTTGCAGCATATGATGAGATATCATTGAGCCTTCCTTCCATCCATCCGACCAGTGATTTTTTATTTTCCTTCCAGTACGACTGAAGGTCTCTGTATATTTCAACGTAGTTCAGCGACTGATCTCTGGCGCCTACTTTATCAAGTCCGGGAATCTTACCTGTATGTGCGAACCAGATATGATAATCAAGTGCATCAAATTCTGAGAGGTCAATACGGTCGAGTTCCATTGATGAATCAAGTGAAGCATAGAAATCGAGGTCAGGATATTTCCCTTTCAGGGTTTTAATAACAGACCTGATGAAGTCATTATAATACTTCTGCTGCGCAGCATTTGAGTTTTTACCGCTAATGATCTGATCCGGAACATTTGCTTCGGGATTATCAAGCTTATATTGTTCAAGACCAGAAAGTCTGTTCATATTTTTTTTCAACCAGTCATACCCATGCCAGTTTGGGTATTCGTTCAGAAGATCGACATATATCACATTATTTAGCAGCTGGTTAGACTTAAGAAATGATAGAGTCTCATCCCATGCTCTCAACAATCCACCCTCTTCTTTGAATATCTCCTTCCGGTTGGTGCCATGTTGCATGAACCAGGTGGCAAGGCCAACCTTTATTCCATATTTACTGCATCTGGGAAGAAATTCCAGCAAGGCTTCCCTCGGTCTGAAACTCATAGTGTAGTCATTTCCCCACAGGGATGGCTGCCATCCGTTTTTTACTGAGCGGAATTCGTTTTCGTGTTTTCCGTTCGTATCAGCTGCCACAAACTGAGGCATTGCATCAATCCTTACTGCATTATATCCTCTTTCTGCCAGCCCTTCCAGAATACTGTCCCAATTCTCAAATTCGCCATACCTGTGATGCCTCAGAATCCAGCTGAAGTCCCACATAGCTATTGCAACCGGCTTTTGCAGGGTCGATACCCTCAGCGGTTTATTTGTACTCTGATTGGAATTCTGCAGGGCATAAGAGGATAGCGTACCTGGAATAGCCAATATTCCGGCTCCTGCAGATACCTGTTTTATAAAACTTCGTCTGTCAGTAGACATTGTTATGAGTTGATACTATTTTTTCTTCTCAATCTTTGTGGCTTTTAAAGATACCTGCCCGTCAGGAGTATCAGCTGTTCCAGTAATTGTTGAACCTTCCAGCTTGCCTTTTATGATTATTTCACTCCCTTCCACATAAAGAGACATAACAATATCTTTTCCTGTCTGCTTAACATAATTCAGGCTGATTTCACCAATACTTTCAAATTTCACTGTACCTGTTAGCTTTGTATCTTTTTCAGTAATAATAATAGTACTGTTTGTGTATTCTGGAGGGACATCATTTGCAACACACTTCCAGGAGCCAATAAGAGCACTTTTTTCAGGAGCAACAGATTTTGCAGATATCAGAAATATTCCGAGAACAAGGATTAAAATCAGTTCTTTTTTCATAGGGATATAGTTTTGGTTAAATGTTTTATAAAAATAGTCATATTCTTGAACAGAGCATATTATTTCTCTTATTTCAAACATCCTTAAAATCAATTGGCACAGGCTGCTTTTTGAATCCCCGTGTACTTAAGAAAAGATATATTATTCCTGCAATAAGCCATATGCCGCCTATTATTTTTGGGTTGCCAGGCAGGCTGATCCAAATCCACAGACAAAATGTAAATCCAGCAGCAGGGATAAGGAAATCTCTTAAGAAATTCCTTTTATCTGGTGGTGATTTGAACCAGAATTGGTTTATAGCTGCAATATTAACACCCATAAAGGCAACCAGAGCTGCAAAGTTTATCAGCTCTGCTGTCTTCTGATAGTTAAGCAAGAGCGCTCCTGTAACGGATAAGATACCAATAAGAATAATATTATAAACAGGGTTGTTGTTCTTTGTTCCAAGATGCGAAAAGAATTTCCGGGGTAATACATTTTCTCTTCCCATACCATACAGAAGGCGTGCAGCGCCAAGCTGTCCTGCCATTCCACTTCCAAGACAGGCAATAAACATTGTAATTGTCATTGCATTGAAAAGAGCAGCTCCTCCTACCCTGGCACAAACAGTCATAAAGGCAGTTTCTATATGTTCTGAAGGTATCCTGTCATAAAAAGGAATACTGCTGTCTGCTGCTGAAGTGAGCCACATTGTTTTTGCGGAGAGCTGTGCCAGGTACATTTGTAATGCACTGAAGAGACCCGTAAATACACATACTATTATTATTGCAAGCAGTATATTACGAGATGGATTTTTAACATCTTCTGCAAGAGTTGTAATGCCATCAAACCCAACATAAGTCAGAGCGACAAGAGCAGTACCTCCTGCAATTGAACTAATCTTAAAGGATGGCTTATTAATTATCGCTGATGAATCTAAAAGTCCATTCCATCCAAGTGTTGAAGCTATATACTTGACTGCAAGAACAACAAATGCAGTAATTATAATCAGCATTATATATAGCATGAACTTATTTGCTTTCATGCTGGAACGAACGCCAAGAAGATTAAAGCTTGATATGAATATTATAAATACTATTACTCCTAAGTTGTAGGGGATAGAAGGAAACAATCTCATGATCGAAAGAACCCCATAGACGGTATTTATTATTGGAATAATCAGATAACATAAGACCATAACCCATCCTGCAAGAAATCCCGCATGTGGATTTAATCCCCTGCCAACATAAGTAAAAGCTGATCCTGCAGAAGGAAATATGGCTGCCATACGGCCATAACTGATTGCTGTTAAAGACATTGCAATCATGCTCAATAGCAGGGTGGTCACCATGTGACCCTTTGATATCTGTGAAACAAGTCCGAAGAGTCCTACTGCTGCTACAGGCTGATTAAGCACTATCCCATAGAAGACGAGGTCCCAAAGACCAAGTACACGCTTGAGATGTGGCGCCTCTCCATTATTCCGGATAGTTGTATCGGCCAGTTCATTTCCCATTTATAACAGCCGGTTAATCTATTCAAAGACCAGTTTACCAAATGATTGTGGAACGTGAAAGTCAGGTTTTGGCTTATCTATCCTCGACCAGGTTATATAATGAGGATTAGAACTGTTTTCAGCGATCTTGTAGAAATTTGCTTTCCATACAACTCCTTTAGCAGGCCGGGATACTTTTGAATACTTCTCGAGCAGTGAAAAGGGTATTTTGTATTCCAGTGTCCAGGTAACCTGTTCTTTAATTTCCGGATCAATTATTTCAGGCAGGGAATGTGCAATCTCAATCATTTTTATCTCATTCTCCTGCAGCCTTTTGGATTCTTTTCTCGGGATTACATTATAATGCAACAGGGGTGTTCCTCCGCAATTAGTTTCAAGGTTGAAGTAAAGAAGAGGTAAATCTGAATCAGGAGAAAAAAAGAATTCAACTGCAGAATCTTTGTATACCGGACCGTTAATAGTATTGGTAATGCATCTTACATTACGGTCCTTTACTCTGAATATCAAGTAAATATTCTCATTATCATACATCATTTTTACTTCTGCTTCCGGCTTGAATTCAGGCAATGATCCCATATAATTTGAAATAAGGACAGGTTTTACCTTTTTCCACACCGGTTTGTCCCAGTCTGCATCTATTTTAACAGGTTTTTTAACCAATACAACATTGTACGAAGCACCTGTTTGTTCTTCTGGTACTGTTGATGAAGAATAGTTTATGTTGCAGATTAATACAATGCAAACTGAAAGAATTATTTTTTTCATATTAATATTTATTTTGCCACTAAGGCGCTAAGAAACTAAGTTTTACTAAGAAAATAAATATATGCAAATAATCATTCCTTAAAAGATTCTGTTCAGTTGGTTTAAAGCTGACTCAGCAATCTTTTCACCGGAACCGGGCTCGTACCTGGTTGAGCCGGGTGTAGTTTCATAACCTGTAATATAAGGCGTGAACCCTTTTGGGCCTTGTGTAAAAGATACTGCTGTCGGGAAATAGCCCCTGGTATCGTTGGTTATGCCGGTTACAATAGTATTTCTACATGGTGATTTCGCCTTGATATCAACTCCAAATTCATTGAAAAACTCACCAGGCAAGCCAACGAAAGCAATATCTCCAATACGAATTACCATCACCTCAAGGGAGTCAACTATATCCTGATCTTCACGCATCCCAATCCATCTTTTTGCATATGAAGCATCCGGTACCCCATCCTTCTGAATAGGAGGCATACCCTCTTTTTCCACTTTCTTCATCAAGGTCTTTGCCCATTCCAGTTGTTCATCTGAAATATTAATTCTGCTGAGAGGAACCATCTCCTTAGAGACCACTACCACATCACTGGAAACTACCACATCGTTTTCCATAGCCTCCAGGGCAGAAACACCGAGGAGATATCCTATCCGTTGGCACTCCTGGAATGTAGAAGGGAAGCCGACCCTGTAATCAACCTGAGTTACATTTCCACAGCATCCGTTACAAAACAGTGATAGAAAGTCTTTCCCCTTCACTCTTTTTATTGATTCGGCCAGATATCCGGGATAATCTGCAGAATATAGCCAGTTGCTTCCGGTTAATGTAGTAGCGTGGCAGCCAAAGTTAACCAGAACACCAGTAGGTTGTCCATGCTGCTCGAACGAGAGAGTAATTACTTCAGGGTCAATTGATCCCCATGGTTCTATTACAAAGCCTGGTTCGAACGTCTCCCAGCACATGTGAGTTGTACCATCTTTACATTTCAACCTCCGGTTATGTGATATTCTGCTTTCTTTACTCCGGCCAACAGAGAGGAGTGTAGGCTGCAGTCTTTCATTTGCAAGAGTTACTGCACCGGCTATAGTTCTAAGATACTCCTTTGCTTTTGGTGCGTCCAGGTTTGATGGTGGACCACTATGAGTATGTGTGCCCATGATCATAATGTTTTCAGGTTTTATGTCTGTTTCAGACGAAATAACATCCCGTAAAAAATTGACAGCTTCTTTTTCAAATGAAATAATATCAACTGTCAGAATTGCAGCCTTTTCACCTTTCCCGTCAGAAGCTACCAGCGCTTTGGCAAACAGAGAATCATGTATTCCCCGGGAAGCATAATCATCACCTCTGTAATTGCCCATGAGATCAAGTCCCACTTCAGGAGTGTAATTTAGTTCAGCAAGTCCGATCTTAATACCACTGCCGGACCTGTCAGGGTTGCAGGATGACAGAATGATCATGCTTATTGAAATTAAGCTGACATTAATAAGAGATCTGGTTATTCTTTGATATGATTTCATTCTATAATAGTTTTTATTTTTAAATATCTGAAAGGACTATTTCAACACTGTTTGTTGCACTCTCACCCGGTTCGAGCCAGGGTAATAAATGCTGTTCCTTCAGCACTACTCTGTTCCTGGTAGGCACATTGCAGGGTTCAAGACCGAGGACATAATCACCCTGCCCCATCATCTTCCACTGGGTAAACCACTTTAGCTGGTTAATATTGAATTTAATGTCAATGGCAATTCCAACCTTCTTATTCTGCAACCTGACGCCAGTGTTTCCATCATTGGCAGCTTTTAATTTATGGTAGTAAACATGTTCGGAAAATCCGGGTTGGGGTTTGGTAAAATTTCTGAACTCACTGATTGCCGATGCTGCCACATCAGTGGCAGGAACTGTCTCGACAGGATCAATAATCAGGCTGGCATCCTCACTTAATAAAGGATATCCCAGGTTGATATGGTACAGAATAGTATATGGTGTCTTTTTGTAACCATAGTTTGTCACTGTATCAGTAATTCTGATTGAGTTGCTGCCAATTTTACTCTCTATTTCTCTTTCAAGGCGCATTTTGGTGCCAAAAAGCTGGGCTTCTTCTGTTGTTCCCTGCAGTTTAATGTTGTAATCATCATCTGCCCAGTGTGAAAGGTCAGCAACAAGCTTGGCCGGAATTGTTGAGTATCTGCCGTGCAATCCAAGATCTTCATCACCATCTTTTACCGGAGGACCGAGCCAGGTTAAGCCGCATGTAGTCAGTAATCCTCCTGCAAAAGTCCGGAGCCAGCCCAGATTTTCAGGTTCATAGAAAGCAGGGTGTGTCTCACCATTAGGAGTGATATACACAAGGTTCGTCCCTTTGAAGGATGCAAAGGAGATGTCCATGCCCCTGTCAGGCAGAACTGTGTAGGTTAGTCCTGCACCTGTATTGACATCAATGGCTCTCATATTCAGCCCGGGGCCATCAGAAAGATTGTAATGCCTTGTACCTCCAAGCTGTGACCGGTTGCCAATGTACTGCAATAGTTCGTTTTTTCTCTTTTTCATATATCAGTGCATTTCTGTTTCACAAACACCTATTCCGCCCCTGAAATAGTTGAACTGCACATTTGGATGATCAGCCAGAAGAGACATCGGGACGGAGCTGTCCATAATTCTTTTACTTATCATCAGTGCAGTAAGTCTTTGTCCGAAAGCATTATCATGTGTTCCTGCATGCCATATCGATACCTTTTCTGCCTTCCATGTCTGGACAGGCCCGACAGTGATGGCCTGCACAGGAATACCTGTTACAACACCCCCGGAGCTGGTACGTGCATTCTGCATGCAGGTAACAGGGTGGAGGTCCACAACCCTGACCGTAAGCTGCCTGTATTCTTCAGGAACTGGAGGCGCATCAATATACCTGCCCTCTCTTTTTACCGGATCATTGAAGGCCCAATGCTTGGTGTCTCCCTGTCCCCCCTGCATTACTGCACATCGTATACCTGTTTCCCAGCTCTTGATATAATGAGCTAATTCTGCCTTAGGGAAATGCATATTTGAGTCTGGCATTTTGTATTTTATATCTATCCGGCTGAAGCAGAGGTCACGGTCAGCTTTTTCAAAAGAGAGAGGGTGTGATGCATCCATCTCTTTCCCGTTAATATACCATTCATCCATTCCCCAGAAATGTGCATTTGCAAGAGGTATCTTCAGTTCATTTACAAGACGGGCCACAAGAGGGAGTTGTTCAGTAGGACCTATGGGACCGCAGATGCCAACAGGATTGTCTGCTGTTGCCTGTTTCCATGCAGTAATATATTCAAGAGCTTCTGCCAGGTAGAATTCTTCAATAGTATCATAGAAATAAACCTTAAATCCTGGTCTTGATAATTGCTCGATATCTTTTGGAGTAAGCCTGGCTGCATCATTAAGGATTTCATCAGGAAGTGTAGTAAAATCCCACCAGCCGGGAGCCAGCATGCTAAGTTTACGACTCATATAATTACTTTGTTTTTAAGTATCTCCTTCAGAATATTTTCCTGTGGAAACCCATGTCCAAGGTGTTGTCTGAATCCTTCAGCATATGGTGTTCCTGCAGTGTGGCCTCTTTCGGCCGCGAAGCGCTTCATTGCCAGTATATATTCATCCATTTTGTGATGTTGCATGAGCCAGTTACGCTGACTGGCATGGCAGGCCAGCATCTGTTCCTTTATTCTGATTTCTTCTGAAATATCAACATGCATGGATGGCACAACAGGTTTTCCAAAAAGATCTTTCCCTTCCATCGGATCGCAATAGTAAAGATAAGGGATTGGCTCAAAAGCAGGTATGTCAACCTCCATATTCTTTACACCCGAAGCAAAACATGCAGCCTGTACTATCAGGCTTGTCAGCTCATGGTCGACCAGATAGTCTTGTGGACTGGCAGTAAAGACTATAGATGGTTTTGCAGAACGGATTACAGCAGTGGTTCTGTTTATTGATTCCCGGTCATACATTATATACAGATCCTCAAATTCGAGACAATGATAGGATGCATCAATGATAAGGGCAGCCTTAGCAGCTTCCTGCTTTCTTATGGAACTTATCTCTTCTCTTGAGAGTTCAGCTGTTCCTTTATCACCTGGAGCAAGAGTGACAATATGTATATCCCAACCGGCTTTTCTTAGTAAAGACAAAGTACCTGCACAAACCAGTTCAGCATCGTCAGGATGGGAGAATATACCCATTACTGTTTTATTCATAGTTGACAGCTATTTTATTTCAACCACTTGCCCTTTCCCAGCCGATTCATAACAGGCAGCCAGGATTTTCTGACTCCGGAGCCCAAGAGCAACATTGTTTGAAGGTTCTCTTTTTTCAAGAATGGCGCGGCTGAATTCTTCAATCTCAGCACGATATGTATTTTCGGGTTCAGGCTTTATAAATTCACCGCCAGCCTCATCTCTTCCCTGGGCTGCATTATATCCTGATTTATCATTTTCGATATATGCTGCCATTTCTCCGGAATCGCCCTGTCCAAGTGTTCCTTTTGCAATAATACTACCTTTCGATCCATAAAGTTCCAGTGAGTTCTTACTGCTGTTGTCGGGGATGCAGAAGAAGGTGTCAACGGTACCGATAGCTCCATTTTCAAAGAGCATGGAGACAACAGCGCTGTCCTCCGATTTGTATGGGTGAACAGTATTATTAATGAAACAGCTGACACTTTTAATATTTCCAAAAAACATCTCAAGAAGATCTATACAATGGCTGCCCATATCCATCAGCGAGCCACCTCCTCCGGTGGAGGGATCCTGCCTCCAGGCTCCTTCAATGGAAGGATACCAGCATGAGAGCTGTGCTCTTCCATAGACAGGTATGCCTATCCTTCCATCTTTTATAAATTTAAGTGCAGCCTGATGCTGAGAATGAAATCTCATCATAAAAGAGGTTCCCAGCATAATACCTTCCTGTTTGCATACAGAAATCATTTTCATAGTTTCCTCTACTGACATGCCAAGCGGCTTTTCGCATAAAACATGCTTTTTTGCCCTTGCACATTCAATAACATGTTCAAAATGCAGATTTACCGGCGTTGCTATGTATACTGCATCAATGTCTGATCCGATAAGTTCTTTTATGCTGCCTGAAGGTTTTGCATTGAAATGTTTTGCAACTTCCTCATTTGCTTTTGAATTAATGTCGAATACAGCAACAAGCTTTGCATAATCTGAATTCATAATCCCTTCAGGAATTGTCCTTCTTCGGGCAATACCACCTGAACCTATAACTCCCCAGTTTACTCTTTCTTTCATTGGAAATTTGTTAATTCGGTCTCAATCTTATAAAAATAACAAGAATAGTTTATCAATTGGTAATCCTTGATATCTAATTTTAGATGAAAGACCAATTAGTTATTTTATGTCTCAATTGAATAATTACATTTGCTTAATAGAAATGTAAAAATGAGTCACGAAAACCACCTTCTTCAGAAACGGATAACACTCTTCGATGGTACATCTATTGTATCTGGGGCAATGATCGGTTCAGGTATTTTTATTGTAAGTGCAGATATAGCAAGAAGTGTGGGATCGCCGGGATGGCTTATGATGGTATGGCTAATTTCAGGAGTGATCACCATAATAGGAGCAATCAGCTATGGTGAACTCGCAGCCATGATGCCCAGTGTAGGAGGGCAATATGTTTACCTCAGGGAATCATACCACCCTCTGATCGGCTTCCTGTTCGGGTGGACCACATTCCTGGTAATACAGTGCGGATCGATAGCTGCGGTGGCAGTTGCTTTTGCTAAATTTTCAGGGGTAATTTTTCCCTGGATCTCTGATTCTAATGTCCTCTTTTCTATTGCTTCTCTAAACATAACAACCACGCAGCTTATAGCCATTTTACTGATAGTGTTTCTTACCTGGCTCAATACCAGGGGCATAGTGACCGGTAAGACTGTTCAGAATATATTTACTTCAACTAAAGTATTGGCTTTACTGGGTTTTATAATCTTAGGTCTGTTATTTACCAAAGGTGTCAATAGCCTTTCAGCAGACAGAGATGCATTCTGGCATGCAAGTCGTATTGGGTCTGGTGGAGAAATTATTCCAATTGCAGGTTTTGCACTGGTTGCTGCAATAGGAACTGCTCTTGTAGGATCGCTCTTTGCTTCAGATGCATGGTATAATATAACTTATATCTCGGGTGAAGTTATTAACCCGAAGAGGACAGTACCGCTGAGCCTGCTATTCGGAACCCTCCTGGTTTCCGGATTATATCTTCTTACCAATTATGTTTATATAAGAATACTTCCTCTTCATGGCTCTCCCGATGGCTTTGATGCCTTAGCCAAAGGGATTCAGTATGCTACTGATGACAGGGTAGCAACATCTGCAATGAGTGTGATTATCGGGGATTATGCAGCTATCGTTATGGCAATATTCATTATGATCAGCACATTTGGATGTAACCAGATCATGATCCTCGCGGGCCCAAGAGTATACTATGCTATGGCAGTTGACGGATTATTCTTCAAAAAAGTTGGAAGTCTTAACTCAAAGGGTGTACCTGCGTTTGCCCTTATCCTCCAAGGAGTTTGGTCTGTGCTTCTTTGTTTATCAGGCACTTATGGCAATCTTCTTGATTATGTGATATTTGCTGTTTTGCTTTTCTTTGCACTGACAATCCTTGCCATATTTATTCTCAGGGTAAAAAAGCCTGAAATACCACGACCATACAAGGCATATGGTTATCCTTATATCCCGGCGCTGTATATTATAGTGACAGTCATTATAATGGTGATACTTCTTATCTATAAGCCAAACTATACCTTCCCGGGACTGGGAATCGTTCTGCTGGGTATTCCGGTATTTTATCTCTGGAAGAAATTCAACAATCCCAAATCAAGTAATGACGAATTGATATAAGAGTCTGGATATAAATGTTTGCATTATAATTTTGAACAAAAGAGGACAGTAAGATGTCACACAGAAGACACTAAGCATCATATATAAAATAACTTTGTGTACTTTGTGTTATCCCGATGGATATCGGGACTTTGTGCTCTCTGTGTTTAAATGTTTTTAATATGTTTCCGGAAGGATTTATAAAAAGAATTTCAAAACAGAAATATATTGAATCGGCTTTTCTTCTACGGTCATTGGAAGAGCCTTCACCGGTCAGTCTAAGGATCAATCCTTCAAAGTGGCCCCTCAAACCTGCTGAATCAATACCGGTGCCATGGGCTTCAAGTGGATATTATCTTGCTAAAAGGCCCTCATATACCGCTGATCCTCTCTTCCACGCTGGTTGCTATTACCCCCAGGAAGCTTCAAGCATGTTTATTGAAGAGGTATTTAAGCAATTTGTCGATAATTCAGAGCCCATTAAGGTACTTGATTTATGTGGAGCGCCCGGAGGAAAAAGCACCCATCTCTCAGATCTGATTGGTCCGGGTAATTTGCTTGTAGCTAACGAGGTAATAAGGTCAAGAGCGTCGATACTTTCTGAGACTCTTACAAAATGGGGAGCCGGAAATGTGATTGTAACCCAGAGCGATCCATCTGCTTTTGGACGACTTGCTGGCTATTTCGATGTTGTTCTTGCTGATGCTCCATGTTCAGGTGAGGGGATGTTCCGGACTGCAACAGCCCTGAATGAATGGTCGGAAGCAAATGCCACTCTCTGTTCCGAACGCCAGAAAAGAATTATACAGGATGTATGGCCTACTTTAAAAGATAATGGGTTATTAATTTACAGCACATGTACTTTTAATCCGTCAGAGAATGAGGAGAATATCAAATGGATTGAAGGAAGATACGAATCTGAGATCCAAAAAATAAATGTAAGTGATTACAGCAAGATTCAGGAAATTGATATTGGCGGAGTAGCAGGATATGGATTTTATCCGGACAAAATAAAGGGTGAAGGATTTTTTATTTCGGTCCTCAGAAAAAGGGGAGGAGAGAAAAACAGGCAGCACCATCCAGAAAAACAAGCTGAATTAAAACCATCGAAGCATGAAGTTGAATCGGTAAAATCATGGACCAACCTGAGTAATGAAAAATTAATTAAATGGGGTGATCAAATATGGGGATTGCCGTGCAGCCATGAAGAATACTATCAGCTCTTTCAGAATCTGAAAATTGTCAAAGCAGGTACTTTGATAGCATTTGTGAAAAGGAATGACTTTATTCCCTCACATGATCTTGCTTTAGCTTCCACATCAAGATCAGGTACTTTTCCTGTTGAAGAGCTTGGTTATGACGATGCAGTTGCCTATCTGAGGCGGGATAACTTAAAGATCACAGCAGGGTCAATTGGTTGGAATATTGTATCTTACAGGGGAGTTAACCTCGGATATATTAAGAACATTGGTAACCGTCTGAATAACTATTATCCTGTTAACTGGAGGATAAGGATGAACATTCCTGTCAACAGTGAACAGGACCTTATTAAATGGGAACAGGGTGATGTCCGTAATTCGTGAATTTCAGGTATTTGTTAAACCGGTTGGTGCTTTATGCAATCTTAATTGCAGTTATTGCTATTATCTGGAAAAGAGCTCCTTATATCCTGCTGTTAAGAAAATTCTGATGTCTGATGAGCTACTTGAAAAATATGTTATACAACATATTTCAGCCACTACTGATGAGCTCATTTTTTTTTCATGGCATGGGGGTGAACCGATGCTGGCAGGCATTGATTTTTATAAAAAAGCAGTATCTATACAAAAGAAACATCTTCCTCCCGGTAAGAAAATACTGAATGGGATCCAGACAAACGCGACCCTTATTAATGAAGAATGGTGCAGGTTATTCTCAGATGAAAAGTTCATTATAGGTATAAGCATTGACGGACCTGGTGATCTGCATAATCTTAACCGGCAAGACGGCAAGGATCATCCTACTCTTGAAAGAGTCATCAGAGGCATAAGCTTACTGCAGTCTAACGGGATTAATCCGGAATTGCTTTGCGTTGTTAATTCTGTTAATGTAAAACATCATCTGGTTGTTTATGACTTTTTCAGAGATCTTGGGGCAGAGTATATTACCTTTCTTCCCCTGGTTGAGCGATCGAAGGATTCGTCAGAGATTGTGACGAAGAATTCGGTACCGGCGCTTGAGTTCGGCAAGTTCCTTTCCCTTGTTTTTGACAGATGGATTGAGAATGATATAGGTAGAATAAAGATTCAGATCGTTGAAGAGGCAGCCAGGACAGCATTTAATCAGGATCATACTCTTTGCATATTTAAGGTAAATTGCGGAGGGGTGCCGGTAATAGAACACAACGGTGATTTTTATTCGTGCGATCATTTTGTTGATAGCAGTCACCGGATTGGCAATATCAGGGAACATCCCCTGGAGTATTATATTGACAGCAACGAACAAAGACAGTTTGGTAAGGCAAAATCTGAGTTATTGCCGAAATATTGCCTTGAATGTGAGGTGAAAGATATGTGTAATGGGGAATGTCCGAAAAATAGGTTTATAACAGCTCCTGATGGAGAACCCGGACTGAATTATCTATGTGAGGGATACAGGTATTTTTTTAATCATATAAAACCGTTTATAGAGGCTATTGGAGCAGTCAATAGGATATCTGTCTGACCTGAATTACCCCCGATCATCCTCCAGGTGGTGGTGGTCAGTGGCTGGACTATAGAAGAGCCGTTATTTAAGTTTTTCCCTGAAGAATGCAATTGTCCTTCCCCATGCCAGTTTTGCGGCCTGTTCATTATACCGCTCAGGATTTGAATCATTATTGAATGCATGGCTTGCGCCTTCATACATGAATATCTGGTACTCCTTGTTCTGCTTTTTTAATTCCTGTTCAAAGGCCTCTATCCCGGCATTTATTCCGGGATCATTCCCGGCATAGTGTGCCAGTATAGGAGCCTTGATCTTGGCTACATCCTCTGTTACCGGTTGCCTTCCGTAATATGGAACAGCAGCGTTAAGTTCAGACGAGTTGACTGCAACCTGGTTTGTCATGGCACCTCCCCAGCAGAACCCAGTACATCCGACCTTCCCGGTTGATTTTGGATGTGTGTCGAGATATTTGACAGCAGCCACAAAATTTTTAACGGTATCTTCACTATTCAGTTCACGTATCATTGAACCTGCCTTTGCAAGATCATTGGCAGGAGTTCCACCGAGCGGAGAGAGTGCATCCGGAGCCATGGCAAGGAACCCTTCTTTAGCCATTCTCCTGGTCACGTCCTCAATATGTGGTTGCAGCCCCCTGTTTTCATGTATAACAACTACAGCAGGAAATTTCTTTCCTTTCGCAGGATAAGCCATGAATCCTTTCATATCACCTGTAGCGGCCGGGTAACTGATCATTTCTGTGATAAGTTCTTCATCAGCTGGAGCTGCTGATATTTCTATACTGTTCTCTTCAAGAACAGGAATGAGGGTCATGGCAGCAGCAGTACTGCCAGCAACAATTGTCAGTTTTTTGATGAAATCGCGGCGGCTTGTCCGGCCCTCCCTGTAGTCATCATATAATCTGGTTATGTTCCTTTGCATAATTTGTTTTACTTTTGTTGATGATGGTGAAAAGATAAACTACAATTTACAAAAAATCCCTGAATTACAAGCTCCAATATGAAACATGACATTGAAATAGCACAAAAAGCTAAAATTAAGCCTATCGGGGAAATTGCTGAAATTCTTGGAATACCTCAGAAGGAACTCGAGCTTTACGGAAAATATAAGGCTAAGATCCCACTTAAATTTATTGATGAAGCGAGGCTGAAAAAATCCAGGCTGGTTCTTGTAACTGCAATAACGCCAACACCTGCAGGAGAAGGTAAAACTACTACATCAATCGGTCTTGCACAGGGGCTTAACCTTCTGGGAAAGAAGACTACAGTGGTACTTCGCGAACCATCGCTGGGACCGGTGTTCGGAATAAAAGGCGGTGCTGCCGGTGGCGGATTTTCACAGGTCATTCCGATGGAGGACATAAACCTCCATTTTACCGGAGATATTTCGGCAGTTGAAAAAGCTCATAATCTGCTTGCTGCCCTTATTGATAATAATTTACAGCTAAAAGAGGGTAACCTTGGAATAGACCCCAGAACTGTTTCATGGAAAAGGGTGATGGATATGAATGAGCGATCACTCAGGGATATTGTTATTGGTCTTGGAGGTACAACAGAAGGTGTGCCGAGGCAATCCGGCTTCAATATAACGGCGGCATCGGAAGTTATGGCGACCCTCTGTGTTGTAAAGGATCTTGACGACCTGAAAAGAAGACTTGGGAACATATTTATTGGATATACATATTCCGATAAGCCTGTATTTGCGAGAGATCTGAAAGCTCAGGGAGCAATGGCTGTCCTGCTGAAAGAAGCAATTAAACCAAATCTCGTTCAGACTCTTGAGGGAACACCTGCAATTATTCACGGTGGCCCGTTTGCAAATATAGCCCAGGGTACAAACACCATCATTGCCACCAGGATGGGAATGTCGCTCAGTGAGATAGTGGTGACTGAAGCTGGTTTTGCAAGTGAGCTTGGGGCAGAGAAGTTCTTCAATATAAAGTCGCAGTTTGGTAATCTCAGAACAAATGCTGTTGTACTGGTTGCTACTATTCGCGCTATTAAATATCATGGAGGGGTAAAACTTTCCGATCTTCAGAAAAAAAATACTGAAGCCCTTATCAGGGGATTTGATAACCTCGATAAGCATATTGAAAACATGAGGTGGTTTGGTTTCAGGCCCGTGGTTGCTGTCAATAGATTTGATTCTGATACAGATGAAGAGATAGATCTTCTGTTGAAACATTGCAACAGTCAGAATGTCATGGCAGCAATTAATAATTCCTGGGCCGAAGGCGGGAAAGGGGCTGTAGCCCTTGCAAACACTGTTTTGAAATCAATCGATGATGATGAGAATAATTTCAAGCCTCTTTATGACCTTTCATGGCCTTTTGAGAGAAAGATAGAAACTGTATGCAAACTCATGTACGGGGCTGATCATGTTGAGTATGCCCTGAAAGCAAAATCGCAGCTCGACAGGATTGAAAAGCTTGGACTTGGCGATCTTGCTGTATGTATAGCCAAGACGCAGAAATCTCTTTCAGATGACCCTGCAAAAAGAGGCCGTCCCACAGGATTTACAGTTAAAATCCGTGAGGTGGAATTATCTTCAGGCGCAGGATTTATAGTTCCGATTGCCGGTACTATTATGCGAATGCCTGGTCTGCCGGCAGTACCTTCTGCTGAGAATATTGATATCGATTCAGATGGTAATATAACAGGTTTGTTCTGATGCAGAAGAAAATAACTGCAGCAATACTGGCAGGTGGACCAGGAAGCAGGATGAATGGAGTTGTAAAACCTAATCTTCTTCTAGGACAGGAAACGATACTTACAAGGACCCTTGATGTTTTGAAGGATATTTTCAATGAGATAATCCTCGTTACAAATACGCCTGAGCACTTCATACAGTACAAAGGATACTCAATAACCGCTGACCATTATAAAGGCAAAGGACCCATCGGAGGTATACATGCCGCACTGAAAGCTTCAACAGGAGATGCTGTATTTGTTTTTGCAGGAGATATGCCTTTTTTAAGCAGTGAACTTATCCTTAAGCAATCAGATCTTTTTCATGAACTGGATTGTGAGATACTTGTTCCCAGAATAGGTAGTTCAATTGAACCGCTGCATTCAGTTTACAGGAGATCTATGTTGAAGTTTCTAGAAGAATATATGGAATCTTCAGAAAGCTATGCCGTGAGGGATTTCTTTCTAAAAAGGGATGTGAAATTTATGGATCTTAATAATGAAATGAGAGAGATCTTTTCAAATATAAATTTCCCTTCAGATATTCCTGAGATTGAAAGAATAATAAAAAAAGAGAAGCACGAAACATTTTAGATTAGTTAATTTTATATCAGATTTAAAGGAAGAATCATATGAACAGATTATCGTTACTGATATTAAGCGTATTACTGTTAATGGTATCATGCAGGAAATACAACAAGTATGAAGGAGTCCCCTTTACAGAGAAAGAGCCGCGCGACTGGGAAGATCCTGAAGTTAATCAGATTAACCGCGAAGATCCACATTCCACTCTGATAAGCTATCCGGATGCAGCTACTGCTCTTGAAGCAGAAAAGAGAAATTCTCCAAGCAGAATGTCACTTGATGGGATATGGAAGTTTTACTGGGCAAAATCTCCCGATCAACGGCCATTCTGGTTCTTCAAAGATGATTATGATACACGTGACTGGAAGGATATTGATGTTCCATCTAACTGGCAGAGAAGAGGATATGATATTCCCATTTATGTTAATATAGGGTATCCTTTCAAAATGAATCCACCTTATATTCATCATGAGTGGAATCCTGTCGGTTCCTATAAGAGGACATTCAAAGTTCCTTCCGACTGGAAAGGCAAGGAAATATTTCTGCATTTCGGGGCTGTTAGTTCAGCATTCTATGTTTGGATAAATGAAGAGCTTGCAGGCTACAGTGAAGACAGCAAGATGCCTGCAGAATTTAACATAACAAAATATCTCAAACATGGCAAAAACACGATCTCTGTAGAGGTATACCGCTGGAGTGATGGCAGTTACCTGGAAGATCAGGATTTCTGGAGACTGAGCGGGATACAGAGATCAGTTTACCTGGATGCACGACCTAAAAGTTTTATTAATGATTTTTTTGCTGTAGGAGATCTTGAGAATAATTACATAGATGGCCTTCTTAAGGTTGATGTTTCCTTTAAGAATGTGCTTCAGGAAAAAGTTGATCTGAAAGCTGAAGTCTCCCTTTTTGACGGATCGCAGAATATTTACTCCGAATTAAAAGATATTTCCCTGATTGATGGCACAGGAGTTTTATCATTCAGCAAATCTATTCCAGGTGTAAGGAGATGGTCGGCAGAGAAACCCAACCTCTATACTCTTGTTATTGCTCTGAAAGATATAAATGGAAATGTTCTCGAATGTGTAAGCTCAAAAACAGGATTTCGTAAGATTGAGATTTTAAACTCTCAGGTTCTTATTAACGGAGTGGCCGTTACCTTTAAGGGAACCGATCTTCATGAACATGATGATATTAATGGCCATGTGGTGGATGAGGCTCTTATTATGAAAGATATAAAGGTGATGAAGAGTCATAATATCAACGCTGTAAGAACCTCTCATTATCCGCAACAGGAGCTCTGGTACGAAATGTGTGACAGATATGGTCTATACCTGATTGATGAGGCTGATATTGAGTCTCATGGCATAGGTTATAACAAAGATGTTACTATTGCTGATAAACCGGAATGGGCAGAAGCACATCTTGTAAGGATGCAAAGTATGGTGGAGAGGGACAAGAACCATCCTTCAATAATCTTTTGGTCGATGGGCAATGAGGCTGGCGACGGTCATAATTTTCTGAATGGATACAAATGGATTAAAGGAAGAGATGTAACACGTCCCGTGCAGTATGAAAGAGCGGAACATTTTACAAATGCTCCGGAAAGGCATACTGATATCTGGTGTCCCATGTATCCAAAGATTGAATATCTCGAGCAATATGCAAACGATAAAACGCAGGACAGGCCTTTGATAATGTGTGAATATGCACATGCCATGGGTAACTCTACAGGTAATTTCAAGGATTACTGGGATGTTATTGAAAAATATCCGAAGCTGCAGGGGGGATTTATATGGGACTGGGTTGATCAGGGCCTTCTGGAGACAAATGAAATGGGTGAAAAATACTGGACCTATGGAGGTGATTATGGTGAAGAGGGAATTCGCTCCGATGGAAATTTCTGCCTTAACGGACTCACCTGGCCGGACAGAACTCCAAAGCCAGGATTAAAGGAGGTTAAAAAGGTTTATCAGTATATCGGGTTCGAACCTGTTGATCTAAAAACAGGAATGATAAAGATCAAGAACAAGTATGATTTCACAGAACTTTCGGAGTTCATATTTGAGTGGGAGGTAGTAGCTGACGGAAAAGTATTGCAGTCGGGTACAATTAATCTGCCTGAATTCAAACCAGGGGTCACCTCGCAAGTAATGATACCCTATGAAACGATTGATCCTGCTCCTGGAACCGAGTATTTCATTAATTTAAGAGCCAGGAGAAACGATTCATGGAATCTTGTTCCTGAAGGCCATGTTTATGCAACAGCACAATTTCCGCTTGTTTCAAAACCAAAGGAGATGACGGCCCAAACCTCAGATATCTCTATACTTCAGACAAATACTGCCGGAGGGAAGCTTGATGTGGCAGGCCCCGGTATAAAGGTGGTTTTTGATCTTGAGAAAGGACAGATGGAGTCTTTCCTTTATAAAGGAGTGGAATTCATAAAAAAAGCTCCGAAACCTGATTTCTGGAGGCCCCAGACCGATAATGATTACGGATACGGTATGGACAAAAAGCTTGGTGTCTGGAAAAAAGCCGGGGAAAAAGCAGCTGTTAAAAAGGCTTCAGTAAACCAACCAGCGATGGAAAAGGTTGTTGTCACATTTTCATATGACATTCCTGATACTTCTGGAGTTAAAATAGCAGGATTTGTTACAACATACACTATTTACAGTAGCGGTGACATTGTTATAAAAAATCAGTTCAACAAGTTGTCTGACCGTATTCCGGAATTACCCAGGATGGGAATGCAGATGCAGCTTCCAGAGGAATTCTCAAACCTGAAATGGTTTGGTAGGGGGCCTCATGAGAACTACCTTGACAGGAAAACTTCGGCAGAAGTAGGAATTTATGAAAGTACAGTTGCGGATCAGTACATACCATATATCAGACCACAGGAGAATGGTTACAAGACCGATACGCGATGGTTGCTTCTTACAAATGATGACGAATCCGGACTTCTAGTTACGGGCGATCCTGTAATATGTTTTGCGGCGCTGAACTATATCCATGATGATTTTGAATCACCCGGAAGACTGTCGCAATACAGGAAGGATGCAAAATCAGCAAACACTCATACAACAGATATCAAACCAAGGGAGCTTATTAACCTGAATATCGATTATGGGCAGATGGGTGTTGGGGGTGACGATTCATGGGGAGCTCCGATACATACAAAATACAGACTTCTCGAAAGGAAATATGAGTACTCCTTCAGGATGCGGCCCGTTAACAAAGATGATGATATCCTGAAGATTTCTAAACTGAAGTTTTAAGAAATAGAAATATTTAACCACAGAGGACACAAAGAAAATACGAAGCTCACAAAGATAAAGTAAATATTAAACTCCTTTGCGACCTTTGTGCATCCCGATAGTTATCGGGACTATGTGATCTTTGTGGTTAAAAAATCAGAACTTTATTTCAGCCTTAAGAACCTTCTTCTCTCCTGTAATTATATTGGCTACATCATAAGTAATAGGTGAGACTACCTTTTTACTTACTGCAACCCTTGTTACGGAATTAGCAGCAAGTGTTATTGAAGAAGGAGCATCCTTTGGGCCATTGATAAGAAAGAATGGAACATCTGATTTGTTTATTATTTCAAAAAACACCGTTTTTTCATTCTGGTGATAAGGTTTTCCCACAGAAATGCACTCGTAGAAGAATGGTTTTGCATACATCTCTTTTCCTGCAAGCTTGTCTCCGAAGTAAACTATAGTTCTGCCTGCAAACATTGCTTCTTTAAGGGCATCAAGGCTTCTCTCTTTTGCAAAAACGAGCGTCATTGGCCGGTGCTCATGTGCAGGATATCTTTCACTTATAATTGCATGTATGTCACTGTTGCCCATGAGGGTAATGTTATTTTCTTCACAGAAGGTAAATGCCAGAGGATAGAAATCTGCATCGTTATAGACCTCTATCCCGTGCAGCCACCCGTTTTTAATTAGCTTTTTATGCATGTCATATAACTTAGGAATTCCATCCGGTTCCTGTGCTTTCCATCCGGGGTGATTCCACTGAAGAAAGGCTCCCTGTTTTATAGCCTCCTCAAAATTATCCCACACTGAGTCTTTGGCGATAAGATTGGCATCTTTAATGAATAGTGCATTAATGTGGCCCGGAGGCATCTTTCGGGTTATTTCAGTACCATGGACAAGAATCAAATTACGCTCCTTTGCATATTGTTCGCAAATATTCCAGCCCGCATTATGGTCCATTGGTATATACTCTTTCTTTGGGTTATATTCCAGATGGTCAGTAATGGCTATTGCATCGAGTCCGTCTCTGATTGCTTCATCAACCCTGTTCTGAGGCCAGACCTGTCCGTCGGAAAAAACAGTATGCATGTGAAAATCACACCTCAGGATTATAAATCCGGGAAGATCAGGCAGGTTAACAATTTTTTTCTGGCCCATCAATATGGTTATAGCCAGCATTAATAATGAGATAGTTGAGATTAGTTTTTTCATATCAGTTTGTTTTTCTCGTAAAGTAGCAAAGTCACAAGGTATTTATTACTATTATCATTTTGTAAATTCAAATTTCTGAAAAACCATTCCATAATGCGATCCGGGAGGATTTGACATGATCTTCATGCCATTCCAGTTTGTGGCAAAATTCCCTGAATAGAGCAACCAGGCTGTTTTTGCATCCTTACTTATAAATTTTGAAGGAATATTGACAAAATAGGCCTGTTCCCCGAAATCCTTCAGATAGGTTATCAGTCTCCACTCTCCTTCAAGTCTGTCAGATTCCATGATGTAGGTATTCATTCTGGCACATGTATTCCCTCCATCTGTAATACACATAAGGTATTTCTTCAGTGGTGCATTGTACGTTATTGTAACACAGCCCATATTGTTATCCCATTCTATTAATGGTTTGATCTTGCTGAAGTCTTTGGTCCATACTGGAGAACCTTTCTGATCTTTTCCTCCATAGAATTCATAGGCTGAGGGATCATTGATATTGTCAACTGATGGCGTTACCCTTATCAGGTATATCTGGTCACCTGTTATCCAGCTGTCATTATAGAACCGGTATGGATTATTATTTATTTCGGCTCCATGGGCCACCAGGTAAGCCTTTCCATCAGGTGAATACTGCATGTTTTTCCCAAAATCGACAAAATGAGGTGATCCGATTTTTACCGGATAGCCATTGATCGCTGTTTCCCCGAATAATGGTTTGGCAGGAGTATGGGGTGTGTCGGTCCAGGTTCGACCATAATCAGTGGAATACCTGAATCCTACAAAAGGCCCCATCCATGGCCAGTTAAAGGTTGAATCACCATACTGAGCGCTGCCTGCAGGTGCAAGGCAATAGGTGCCATAATACCATACTTTGTTGAATACCAAACTTCCGCATGGGTATCTGCCCTGGTAAGGTGCTGGGGATGCTTTGGAAAGGCCCAGACTGTAGACTGTGAGATTAAGCGGATCATTACCTTCAATTACAGCCTGGCCTGTAGTGGCTGTCTCACCGCCTGAGCCTGAATTTTCATACGAGCCATCAAGTCTCGGACAGGGACCATCAGTGTAAGGAGAGTAAAGTCTGTCATCTTCTGCCCAGGAAGGATACCATGTATCAGCTATATGAAAACCGCTCTTTATCCCCATAAGTTTTATACCTTTCAATGTCTCAGATTGTTTAAACGGACAATTCTGTGGAGGTTGTGACTTCCAGATGAATGGCTTGAAAGTTAGTGTGTCAGGTGTTACCTGGGCGTAGGATATTGACAATGTAAAGAGCAGCAAAGTTATTGGCAACGTGATTTTTTTCATAACATTAATTTATTAGTGAGACTAAACCCACCCCTGAGCTCTCCGCCGGCTGGCGGATCGCTCTTCCCCTCCGGGGGCGGGGAACTGTTTTTACAGCCATTGCTTTTTTTATATAGCTTTTTTGTACATTCTCAAGTTTTTTCCTCTTCTCCTATTTTCCACTTCACCTATTCACCCTCTCATTCTTCTATATCTTTTCATAAAAATAAGCCATTTTTTCATCAGCATCATCCCAGGTATATATTTTTTTATCCCTGTTTACATAATAGAAATTAAGGAGGGCAGCATCACCGGCACACATTGTTCCATGAGCAAACAGGAAAACAGAGAGGCTCCATTTCCACAGACCCGGCAGAATAATTACCAGGGCAATAACAACCAGACTGATTAGCACAAAGGGAACAAGAGCGACAATAATGAATTGCCTGGAATCAGCAACATATCTGTGTGCAGTTACATAAAAAATGTATTGTCTCAGGTCCATACCCATCCTTATGTCCCTGGCGCCTGAGATGTAGTACGGTATGATATGAAGGGCTTCATGAAAAGGGATACATAATATCGGAAGGAGAATAAAACCAAGCATCGAATGAAGAAGTATACTTAGAAATGAAAATTCTGAAGCAATTTCGATCCTGGTAATGATTGCAATTCCCAGGAAAAGAGTATTTAGAAACCAGAAAAGTGTAATTACGGGAGTGATTTTTTTCAGATACTTAAAAATGAATTCTATAAGATCAGAGTAAGATATCGCAAGTAACTGACTGAAATATTGTGTATTATCTAAATCTTCAACTTTAAGGCCCATAATATTAATTTAAACAAATATACCTTTTTTTTGGCCTTTGTTAATCCGTGGTTTAAATCAAAAAACCTGTTGATTTAGCAATAACCTGTATTTCAAATGAGCTTGTCCTGAATCTCATTTGGTCTATTATTTGATACATTTGCATAAATCAAATTATGTGAGATTATTACTTACTATAATAATTCTGTTTTCATGTTTAACTCTGTCAGCACAGAAAGATTCATTAAAGCACATAAATGATTCACTGCCTGACAGGTTCTATCTTCTTCAGAAAGTTGACAGGAACGGTGTTACAATGCCTGAAGTGGAAATCAAGGAGGTTACAATTGTGGGAGGAGCATCAAAAAGCTCATCCAGCAGAAGAGATTACAGGCATTATGAAAGGCTGATATATAACATCAAACGAGCATATCCATATGCTCTTATTGTGAGAGAACGACTCTCTTTTGTCAATGATGAAATGAAAAAATTAAGTACTGAACGGGAGCGCAAAGCATATCTTAAAAATGTTGAAAAAGATGTTTTTGCACAGTATGAAAATGATATTACCCATCTTACAATAACCCAGGGGATTATTCTTATAAAATTGATCGACAGGGAGACACAAAATACATCCTATGAGCTTATCAGGGAATACCGTGGGTGGCTAAGTGCTACCTTCTGGCAGGGTATTGCACGACTATTCGGGACAAACCTGAAAGCAGAATATGACCGGTTTGGAGATGATGCAGCAATTGAAATGATATTAATTGAGATAGAGTCCGGAAGATTGTAACATTACCTTGATAAAAGTATTTCAATGAAACGTGTGTTTATTGCTATCAGGATTGAACCGGGAGAAGAGTTTATGAAGATGTTCTCATTATTTAAAACAGTTTTGATAAATGACAACATTAAATGGACCGAAACTTCCAATATTCATATTACTCTTGTCTTTCTCGGTGATACTGAGGAAAAAAGGGTGAAAGAGACAGATATCCTTCTTAAAGATATATGCTCGGGGTTCAGAAGTTTTAACCTGGAGCTCAGGGGAGCCGGGGTATTCAGGAGTCTAAAGGATCCTAGAGTTCTTTGGGCAGGGATCAGCAGATCCATGGATATGGATGATCTGAATAAAGTTATAACATCAAAGCTTAGAGAAACAGGTACTCATCTGGAAGAGAGGCCTTTCAGCCCACATCTCACTTTGGGAAGGATCAAACGGATAAACAATATCTCAGTTCTGTCTGATCTTCTTGAAAAGCACAGAAACAAAGAGATACAACAAATCAGAGTTTCTGAGATTACTTTTTATGAGAGCATTCTGCGGCCTGAAGGGCCAATATATAAACCGATTGGAAGATATTCGCTGTCAGGAAGATAGCTCGATCGATAGGGTTTTGTTTGTTTCAGGTTCCAGGTTCCAGGTTCCATGTTCCATGTTCAAGTTCAAGGTTCTCTGTACGGAGTAACTACCCCTTTAAAGAGTCTGTCCTGACAAAGCGGGAGAGGCTCTTAAAAGGGGGAATGATATAACCTGCCTTTTGTCTTCTGCCATAAACCTAACCCATCTCTAAGCTCGACTTCGCTCGCTTTTCCCCTCCAGGGAGGGGATTCATTAGCCCATCCTTTGAGCCTCTGCTCCACTACGCCCTTGCGCCCCTGCGCTCCTGCGCCCTTGAGCCCTTGTGCCCTTGTGCCCTTGTGCCCTTGTGACAATGTGCCTTTAACTTAAATCCCTCTTCCCCTTAAAACAATCCCAATCGTTTCAAAAATTATCTTCAGATCAAACATTAGTGACCTGTGTTCCAGGTAATAGAGGTCATACTCAAGCCTCTCAACCATCTGATCGAGGTTTGAGGCATAACCATACTTCACTTCTCCCCAAGAGGTGACCCCTGGCTTCAGTTTTAAAAGGTCACTATACTCCGGGGCTCTCCTGATGATCTTTTCAATATAATATTCCTGTTCAGGACGTGGACCAACAACAGACATTTCTCCCCTGAGTACATTTAAGAAGTTGGGTATCTCATCCAGCTTGTACCTCCTCATTATCTTGCCAATACGTGTTATCCTCAGGTCATTTTTGTCAGCTATCAGATCAATATCCTCATTAGCACCATGTCTGAGCGAACGGAATTTATAAAGCATGAATGTTTTTCCATTTCTGCCGGATCTTTTTTGTGAATAAATCACAGGCCCACCTCCTGTAGTAAAAACCAGGATGCAGAGAATAATTGCCAGTGGACTGAGAACAATAAGGCAGATGGCTGCAAATATATAGTCACAGCTGGTTTTGACAATCCGGTAAAAGGAAAAATTAGCACGATCCATGAGTTAAAAATACAAAAGATATAAGTTATTACGATATTCTTTTTTCAAATCTTAAGAACTTAGAGCGGGGAAAATATAAGAGTTCATAAAACGTCAATAAATAATAGGATTACCTTCTTAATCTCTTCCTTCATTTTTCATATTTTTGCTGCATCAAATTAATAAACATGAGGTTTCCGAATGAGAGAGTCATTTGAAGCGAAAGGCAAAAGAAAAAGACTGGTTGCTGAGCTTAGGCAGAAGGGGATATCGGATGAAGAGGTGCTCAGGGCAATAGATGCAGTGCCTCGCCATCTCTTTATGGATCCTGCTTTCCTGATCCATGCTTATGTCGATAAAGCATTTCCGATTAGTTCGGGACAGACAATTTCCCAGCCATATACAGTTGCTGTTCAAACTTCACTTCTGAGAGTAAAAAAAAGGGATAAGATACTTGAAGTGGGGACAGGTTCGGGATACCAGGCTGCAGTTCTTGCTGAAATGGGCGCAAAGGTTTATACTATAGAACGTTACAGGGATCTTTACCTTAAAGCCCAGAAAATTATTGCTTTACTGGGGTACAATATCGACTTCTTTTATGGTGACGGATATGCTGGGAAGCCCCAGTATGGCCCATTTGATGGCATCATAGTTACTGCTGCGGCACCTGAGACCCCGGCGGAACTTCTCAGCCAGCTTAAGATTGGGGGGAGGCTCGTGATTCCTTTGGGAGGATCATTATCTCAGACAATGACTATTATCGAAAGAACAGGTGAGGATTCTTTTGAAAACTCTGAACATGGCAGTTTTGTATTTGTACCTATGTTGAAAGGTTTAGTTAACGGAAAATAATTTATTATGGAAATACACAGACTTGTCTTTTCTCCTATTGATGTAAACACATATATTATTGCAGATAATTCAGGTGATTGTGCAATTATTGATTGTGGATGTTATGATGATGCCGAATTTAAGAGATTTACCTCATTCATTGAAGAAAAAGGCCTGAACCCGGTCCTTCTTCTGAATACACATTGTCACCTTGATCATATATTCGGCAACAACTATTTGCTGAGGAAGTATAACCTCAGGGCACTGAGTCACGAACAGGAAGAGAAGAACAGAAAAAAGGGACTACAGCATGCTGTCATCTTTGGACTTACAATGGAGCCAGTGCCTGAACCGGAGAGATTTATTGCAGATAATGAGGTAATTGAATTCTGCTCAACAGAATTGAAGGTACTTCATGTTCCTGGTCATTCAGCAGGAGGTGTGACCTTTTATTTTGAAAAGGAAGGGTGGGTTTTTACAGGTGATACCCTGTTTTCCGGCAGTATTGGAAGGACAGATCTGGAGGGAGGTGATTATGAGACTCTCATCAATAGTATTAAAAATAAATTATTCACGCTGCCTGAATCTGCTGTTGTTTATGCAGGCCATGGAGGGGAGACCACAATCGGGAAAGAAATTAGGACAAATCCCTGGTTCAACATGACTTAAAGCATATTGGTTCTTAATGGATTTTTATACTATTGCCAACTCATTTTTCAGAAAAATTAAATATTCAATATATGTCAACAGACAATTTCGTAAACCGGCATAATGGTCCACGTGAACATGATCTGCCTTATATGCTTGATAAAATAGGAGTCGCTTCTCTGGATCAGCTTGTCAGGAAGTCCCTGCCAGAATCAATAATGCTTAAAAAGCCACTGACTCTTCCTCCTGCCCTGAGTGAGTATGAATATCTTAACCATCTGAGAGGTATCGGCAAAAAGAACAAAATGTTCAGGTCATTTATTGGTCAGGGATATTATGGTGTTGCTCCATTATCAGTTATAATAAGGAATGTACTGGAAAATCCTTCATGGTATACATCCTATACTCCATACCAGGCCGAGATCTCTCAGGGAAGACTTGAGGCTTTGCTTAATTTTCAGACCATGATCATTCAGCTTACGGCTATGGGGATAGCAAATGCCTCACTTCTTGATGAGTCGACAGCTGCTGCTGAAGCGATGATAATGATGTTCAATGTCAGGTCCAGAGCCGCTGTTAAAGCAGGAGCAGTTAAGTTTTTCGTTGATGAAGATATTTTCTGTCAGTCACTTGATGTGTTAAAGACCCGAAGTACTCCACTTGGGATTGAACTTGTAGTCGGTAAATACACCACAGCCAATTTCAATGAGACTTACTTTGGAGCTCTGGTGCAGTATCCTGCAGCTTCAGGTCAGCTTAGAGATTACAGGTCATTTACTGATATGGCTCATTCATCCGGAATACTGGTTGGAGTGGCCGCTGATCTGATGAGCCTGGCAATCCTTACTCCTCCGGGTGAATGGGGAGCAGATGTCGTTGTAGGCTCAAGTCAGAGGATGGGGCTTCCTATGGGTTTTGGTGGTCCTCATGCAGGATTCCTGGCTACAAGGGAAGAGTTAAAAAGAAGTATGCCGGGACGTATAATCGGTGTTTCAGTTGATGCTCAGGGTAAAAGTGCTTTAAGGATGGCCCTGCAGACAAGGGAACAGCACATCAAAAGAGAACGTGCTACATCAAATATATGCACTGCCCAGGCCCTGCTGGCAACAATGTCGGGGATGTATGCACAATACCATGGTCCGGAGGGGCTAAAGAGGATTGCAACTCATATTCACAAATCAGCTTGTACCATAAACTATAATCTTAAGCAGCTTGGATTCAGACAGGCTAATTCTATATTCTTTGATACATTAAAGATAGAACTGCCATCAGGGATTACCACTGAAGAAGTAAGAAAGCTTGCCCGGGAGGCTCAGATCAATTTCTTTTATCCGGGTGGTAATTCAGTGAATATCAGTACTGATGAAATTACAACTATCAGTGAGATTGATGTAATCGTTGGTATTTTCGCAAAGGCTTCCGGTAAAGAGCATAAAAAAATATATGCACATTGCAATTGCGAAATTCTTGAAGCAAAATCCATCAGGCAGTCTTCTTTCCTTCAGAAAGGTACTTTTAACAGGTATCAAAGCGAAACAGAGATGATGCGGTATATAAAGATGCTTGAACGCAAGGATTTTTCTCTGACGCACAGTATGATATCACTTGGTTCCTGCACCATGAAGCTGAATCCGGCAACATCATTGTTTGCCATGACCTGGCCTGAATTCGGAAATATCCATCCCTTTGTTCCCGCCGAACAGGCTGAGGGGTATTACCAGTTAATGAATGAGCTGGGAGAAGCTTTAAAAGAGATAACAGGATTTCAGGCAATATCATTCCAGCCCAACTCCGGAGCTGCGGGAGAATACGCAGGAATAATGGTCATACGTGAATATCATATAACCAGGGGTGAAGGTCACAGGAATGTTGTGCTTATTCCGTCATCAGCACATGGTACAAATCCTGCAAGCGCGGCGATGGCGGGGATGCAGATTGTTGTTGTCGATTGTGATGAAAAAGGTAATATCAGTGTTTCAGACCTGAAGGCAAAGGCTGAGGCATATAAAGATAAGTTGGCCTGCCTGATGATAACCTATCCTTCAACACACGGAGTATTTGAGGCTGCCGTGACAGAGATAAATGATCTTATACATGCGAATGGAGGGCTTGTATATATGGACGGAGCAAACATGAATGCACAGGTAGGACTGACAAGCCCTGGCCATTTAGGAGCTGATGTTTGCCATCTCAATCTCCACAAAACATTTGCGATACCTCATGGGGGAGGTGGACCAGGTATGGGACCGATTGTTTGCAATGACAAGCTTGCTGAGTTTCTGCCATCACACCCACTGGTCAGAACAGGTGGCAGTCATGGAACATCTGCTGTAGCAGGTGCACCATTCGGAAGTGGTCATGTTCTTACAATATCTCATGCCTATGTGATGATGATGGGAGCAGAGGGACTTACTGCAGCAACAAAAATTGCAATCCTGAATGCAAATTATATTGCCGCCCGCTTAAAAGGATGGTTTAAAACTCTTTATTCAGGTACAGAAGGTTTTGTTGCGCATGAGATGATACTGGACTGCAGACAATTTAAATCAGAAGCCGGAATAACTGAAGCCGATATTGCAAAAAGACTAATGGATTATGGGTTCCATGCTCCGACACTTTCATTCCCGGTTCACGGTACTCTTATGGTGGAGCCAACAGAGTCGGAATCACTACAGGAGCTGGATAAGTTTATAAGCGCGATGATTTCGATTGGTTCTGAAATACAGGAGATTAAGGATGGAAAAGCTGACAGGGAGGATAATGTTCTAAGGAATGCTCCTCATCCGGCTTCGGTCATCACTGCCAATGAGTGGAACCATAAATATGACAGGCAGAAGGCTGCCTTCCCCCTGAAATGGGTTGAAGAGAATAAGTTTTGGCCTGCTGTGGGGAGGATAGATGATGGGTACGGTGACCGTAACCTTGTTTGCACCTGCGATCCTGTAGATTCCTATCGCCAGGAGACGTTCAAGCTTTAATCTATCTCTGTGTAACCAAAAATGAACTTACACAGAGATGCACTGAGGGACACAGAGTTCCACAGAGGATATTTATAATGAGATTTAGTGATATGAGGAACTCGCACTGGAAGGACCTGAATTCCCTGATCGAAGGAAAAGATATAGGATACAAGCCGGTTGGATTCATAATTGACAGCCCATGGATCCCTGGCTGGTACGGGATTTCATCAATCGATTATTATTCGTCAGACGACCTTTGGATGAGATCTAATCTAAAAGTAGTTACTACATTTCCTGATGTTTGGTTCATGCCCTCTTTCTGGTCAGAATATGGTATGTGCACAGAACCATCAGCTTTTGGATCAAAGATGATTTTTCTGGAAAATAATCTTCCTCATGCAGAGAAGATAATGGCAGGCATTGAGGATGCAGCATCACTTCCTCAACCAAATGTAAAGACAGATGGTTTACTCCCCTTTATGATAAGCCGGCTTAAAAATAACAGGGATAAGATTATTAAAGCTGACCATGAAATACGGTTTGCAGTATCTCGCGGACCTTTGAATATAGCCAGCTTCCTGATGGGAGCCACCGAATTTATGCTTGCACTCACAATTGATCCTGAAGGCTCACACCGCCTGTTAAGGAAGATCACAGATTTCATATGTGACTGGCTTGAATGGCAAAAAGAGTGCTTCCCGTCAATTGATGGCGTGCTTGTACTAGACGATATCATTGGTTTTGTAGGTGAAAATGAATTTGATGAGTTTGTTACTCCTTATGTTAAAAAAATCCTGAATTGTACCGGATCCGGAATACGGTTTCTTCATAATGATGCTGAAGGCCTTATCACTGCAGGGAAGTTGTGCGATATCGGTGTTAACATGTTTAATTTCTCCTTTAATCATTCCTTGGGGGAAATAAGAAAACTTGCAGGACCGGATGTAGTTCTGGTCGGCAATATTCCACCGCGTGATGTTCTGGCAGCTGGCACGCCTGATCTAATTGATTCAGCTGTTAAGAAGGCTTTAAATGAAGTTTCTGACCATGACAGGATTATATGGTCGGCCGGAGGAGGGATGCCTCCAGGTGTATCCGACGAAAATATTATAGCATTTTTGCAGGCAGTAAAGAAATATTAATTTTGATTTTATTTATTTAACTTTAAATGAAATAATACTGACATTTTAAATCAGCCCAAATAATTAAGAAAAATGAAAAGAGCCATATCATTAATTTTTGTGAGTATATCTTTATTTTATTCCTGTGGATCAGGAGACGCGGGCTCAAAACATGATAAATCTGACGCTTCAATGGACAACAAACAGATTAAGCTGATAACAGTCGATCCGGGGCATTTTCATGCAGCCCTGGTTCAAAAGTCGATGTATGAACAGGTATCTCCTGATGTACATGTGTATGCTCCTGACGGACCAGATATTGTTCAGCATCTGAACAGAATAAACGGGTATAACACCAGGGCAGATGACCCTACTTCATGGAATGAGATAATTTATAAGGGAGACAATTTTTTCGAGAAAATGCTTGAAGAGAAAGCAGGTAATGTGGTTGTACTTTCAGGTAACAACAAGAAAAAGGCTGAATATATAACAAAGTCAATAAATGCAGGTTTGAATGTATTAGCTGACAAGCCGATGATAATAAGATCGGAGGATTTTTCAGAACTTGTGAATGCATTTAAGTCTGCTGAAGAAAATAGAGTCCTTTTATATGATATAATGACAGAGAGATTTGAAATCACCACTATTCTTCAGAAGCTTCTCTCAATGAACAGTACGGTATTTGGCACACTTGTAAATGGAACTGAAAAAGAGCCCGCTATTACCAAGGTCAGCGTACATCACTTTTCAAAGATTGTATCGGGTAGTCCTTTGATCAGGCCGGGATGGTTTTTTGATGTTGACCAGCAGGGGGAGGGACTTGTAGATATAACCACTCACCTTGTGGATCTTGTTCAGTGGGAATGCTTTAATGGTCAGATACTCAGTCCGTCGGATGTTAAAATGGTTTCAGCAAGACGTTGGCCTACTTTGATCTCACCGGAAGAATTCAAAGGAGTAACAGGGCTGGAATCATTTCCCGGCTACCTGGAAAAAGATATAAAAGATGGAAAACTGAATGTCTATTCTAATGGAGAAATGGTTTACACACTAAAAGGTGTTTTTACGAAAATATCGGTAGAGTGGAAATATGAGGCTCCTGCCGGAGGAGGCGACACGCACTATTCGACAATGAGAGGGACACAGTGCAATCTTACTATTAAGCAAGGGCCGGATCAGAAATATGTTCCCACACTGTATGTTGAAAATATTAAAGGTATCAGTACAGATGAGTTTATATCAAAGCTGAAAGCAGCTCTGAATGAAATGCCCTATGACAGCCTTACATTTGAAAATGTAGGTGCAAATTCTATAAAAATAAATATTCCTCAGAATTACAGGGTAAGTCATGAGGAGCATTTTGCCCAGGTTACTTCAAAATATCTTGAATATCTTAAGGAAGGAAAACTTCCTGACTGGGAGGTACCCTGTATGATCACAAAATACTATACTACGACATCTGCATTGAAGTTAGCCAGGACCAAGTAAGCGGCACTGGACTCAGGACTGTTGACACTAGACACTAGACGCTAGACGCTCGGTACTATGCATCGGGCACTAAGTTTAAGGCTCATGGCTAAAAAATAAGCGGTTTACATGTTTTTTGCCCAGTGCCCAGCATCCAGCGCCCAGCGTCCAGTGCCCTGTGTCTTATTCTACTGCATCTTCAATCACCATTGAGTAAAGATCTTCCAGATTGATTCCGGCTGCCTTTACCTGCTGAGGTACAAGACTTTCCATGGTCATTCCCGGTACCGTATTTATCTCGAGAAAATAAGGTTTTGAATCGGTAACTATAAAATCGACTCTTGCCAGGCCTCTGCAACCAAGAATATCATAAATCTCAGAACTGAGCATCTGTATCTTTTCAGTCACTTTTTCAGGCAGATCAGCCGGGGTAATTTCCTGTGACCTGCCCGGTGTGTATTTTGCTTCGTAATCGAAGAATTCATTTTTGCTGATTATTTCTGTAACAGGTAGTATTATCGCTTTATTTTTTGTTTTTACAACACCGCAGGCTACTTCTCTGCCGTTCATAAATGCTTCAATAAGAACCTCATCGCTCTCTTTGAAGGCGTTCTCGAATGCTTCGGGAATATCCTCTTTTTTCTTGACTTTTGTAACACCAAAACTCGATCCGCTGTCGTTAGGTTTTACAAAACAGGGTAATCCTGTTTTTCCTATTAGGTTGTCTATATCGATTTCATCACCTTCACGTACCAGAACTGATTTTGCCATTGGGATCCTGTACTCCTTAAGGAAAAGCTTGCATGCCTGCTTGTTAAATGTGAGAGCTGAACAGAAAGCACTGCAGCTGGTATAAGGGATTCCAAGCATTTCGAGATATCCCTGGAGGTATCCGTTCTCGCCAGGTGTTCCGTGAATGGCAATGAATACGACATCAAATCTGACCTTCATGTCATCTGTCTTAAGCGTAAAGTCGTTTTTGTCAACTGAAATATACCTTCCTTTAGGATCTTCCCAGTACCAGTCCGTTCCCCTTATAATTATAATATAAGTGAAGTATTTGTCTGCCAAAATGTTGCTTACTTCTATAGCACTCCTGACCGATACCTCATATTCTGAAGAGTTACCGCCTGCTGCAATTGCGATTGTTTTCATTTCAAAAATTTAGTAGATTCAAAATTAGTCAAATTAGTTCAATACTCGTCAATCTTACTGATCAGAGGAATAAAGGTTTTATTTTCTTTATATCTCACTGATTTTCGCATCGCATGTATTAACTTTGCATGAAAACATTAAAATATAAGAGAATGAAAAAAGGTTGTTTGGTATCGATTATAATAGCTGTTGTACTTGCAGTGATAGTTATCAGTTTAGTAATGTGGGGAACAAGAGTTTACAATAGTATGGTGACTATGAATGAGGGAGTTACCAGCCAGTGGGGCAATGTTGAGACTGCTTACCAGAGAAGAGCTGACCTTATCCCCAACTTTGTCAATACAGTAAAAGGAGCTGCAGACTTTGAGCAGACAACACTTACACAGGTTATTGAAGCCAGGGCAAAAGCCACACAGGTCACAATAGATCCGACAAAGATGACAGCTGAAAATATGCAGCAGTTCCAGCAGGCCCAGGGAGAACTCTCTTCCGCACTCTCACGACTGATGGTTGTGATAGAACGTTATCCGGAGCTTAAGGCCACACAGAACTTCAGAGACCTGCAGGTTGAACTTGAAGGTACTGAGAACAGGATCTCTGTTGAAAGAAGGAAATACAATGATATTGCACGCGGGTTCAATACATACGTTAAACGATTCCCGCAGAACTTCATAGCAGGTCCATTCGGATTTACTGCACGACCTTATTTTGAAGCCCAGGCAGGTGCAGAAAAAGCTCCCGAGGTTAAGTTTTAAAACATTATTATTCAATTATGAATGCAGCATCGTTCTTTACAAAACAACAAAAGGCCGGGATTTTAGCCTCAATTAAGGAGGCTGAAAGAGCCACATCAGGAGAAATAAGAGTACATATAGAAACCAGCTGCCGGGAAGATGTCCTTGACAGGGCTGCATGGATTTTCAATAAACTTAATATGTATAAGACTGTTGATCGTAATGGTGTGCTTTTCTATCTCGCAGTCAACGACAGAAAATTCGCTGTAATAGGCGATGGCGGTATAAATGCAATTGTATCGGAAGGATTCTGGGATGAGATTAAGGAGGACATGGAAAAACATTTCAGGGAAGGTAAATTCACTGAGGGGTTATCGCAGGGAATATTAATGACCGGATCGCAGCTAAAGACACATTTCCCTTACAGGAATGATGATGTTAACGAATTGTCAGATGAAATTTCATTTGATAAATTAAATGGGGAATAGTTTATGAAATATTCCAGATCCATTTTTGTGATATTACTGATTAATATCCTTATTATTAGCGTATTATCTGCGCAGGATATTCCTGAACGACCTGTTCCTCCAAGACTGGTGAACGATTTTGCAAGGATGCTTTCTGACTGGGAAAGTGATTATCTGGAACAGAAACTGGTAGCTTTTAACGATTCAACTTCAACACAGATTGCTATTGTGACCATTAACTCAATTGATGGCTACGATATAATGGATTATGCCCAGCGATTAGGTGAAAAGTGGGGCATAGGACAGAGGCAACTGAATAATGGTATTCTGATTCTTGTAAAACCCAATACACCAGGTACAAAAGGAGAAATTACCATAGTACAGGGTTATGGGCTTGAAGGTGCAATCCCTGATATAACATGTGCCCAGATAATTGACAATGAAATTTTGCCTGCTTTCAAGGAAGATTCATATTTTGCAGGATTGGATGATGCCACATCAACTCTTATGTCGCTGGCACGGGGTGAGTTCTCATCTGATGAATATACTAAAAAGCCAAAGAAGAGCACAGGGGATGGGACTGTTCCAGGTATTATAATTTTTATAGTAATCTTAATTATAATGGTATTAGGAGGAAGGTCAAAGGGATCAAATAACAGGAATATCGGCTCAGGAAACCTTCCTTTATGGTTACTTCTGGGTTTGCTGAATTCAGGTGGCTCTCACAAAGGATCATGGGGAGGCTTTTCAGGCGGAAGCAGCAGCGGTGGAGGCTTTGGCGGTTTTGGAGGTGGAAGTTTCGGAGGTGGTGGCGCCAGGGGGAGCTGGTGAGGAAGGGCACTGGACGCTGGATCCTGGACACTGGACGCTGGACCCTGGGTGGAGAGCCTGACGTCTAGTGCCTAGTACCTACTTTCTTATACATCATTATCTCTTCCCGAAGTATATTTCCTCCACTTTTCAATAACCTGCTTCATATCATCAGGTAACTCTGAATCGAAGAATAATCTTTTCTTTGTTAAAGGATGGTCAAATGCAAGCGATTTGGCATGTAATGCCTGCCGGGGGAGTATACTGAAGCAATTTTTAATAAACTGCTGGTATTTTGAGAATGTTGTACCTTTAAGTATCTTATCACCTCCATACTCCTCATCATTGAAGAGAGGATGCCTTATATAGCTGAAATGGACCCTTATCTGATGGGTACGCCCTGTTTCCAGTTTGCACTCAACAAGAGAGATATAGCCAAGATCCTCAAGTATCTTATAATGAGTAATAGCTGGTTTACCGTCACTGCCGTCAGGAAATACCTGCATTATCTTGCGGTCCCTTATATTTCTTCCCACATGTCCTGTTATAGTTCCTTCAGCAGGGTTGGGTGTTCCCCATACAAGAGCCTGGTATCTTCTGTCAGTAGTCCGTTCAAAAAATTGCCTTGAAAGCCTGTTGAGTGCAAATTCATTTTTAGCAATCACCAGGATACCAGAGGTGTTCTTGTCAATCCTGTGAACAAGACCTGGTCTCAACTCACCTGAACTGAAAAGAGCAAGATCCCTGAAATGGTACATCAATGCATTTACAAGAGTGCCGGTATAATTACCATAAGCCGGATGTACCACCATTCCAGGTTCCTTGTTTACGACCAGTAAATCATCATCTTCATATACTATGTTAATAGGTATATTCTCAGCTATAAGTTCAATCTCCCTTGGAGGATTGGGCAGAACTATCTGAACCACATCTCCGGGTTTAACTTTGTAATTTGGTTTTACAGCAGAGTTGTTTACAAGAATATTGCCTGCATTTGCCGCATCCTGTATCCTTGTTCTTGAGGTTTTTTCCATCCTGGAAGAAAGATACTTGTCAATTCTCAGCAATGACTGACCTCCATCAACCACAAACCGGTGATGTTCATATAGCTCCTGCTGTTCGGATAATAGTTCCTCTTCTGTCATTTGCCGGATTACCTCACTTTGATCAGGCGGCTGTAACCAACAGGTCTGCCTGAGCTTGAAATGAATATGATATATATACCCTGGTTAAGGGATGAAATATTAATCGGGCCATTGTTTCTGCATTTTAGAAGTTCCCGGCCGTTCAGGTCAGTGATGGTTATCCACGTTAAATCGTAGTTGTTAATATCACTTGTTGAGACAGTTATGAAATCCCTTGCCGGATTAGGACTAATTAATACCTGAATCTGTTGCTTCCTGTAAATGTCGTCTATTGAGGTTGTTTTAGGTAGAGCACCTACAACAGGTCTGATCATAATGCTTCCATAAACCTGCGATTGTACCCAGTCTCCGTTCAGCCAGTAGAACTGTTTCCCATTCTGAGGAGTATTTACATCCAGTCCTGCATTCAGGAATGTTTCTGATCTCTGTTTCCATCCTACGTAGAAAATCCCTTTAACCGGTACTCCTTCAGCTACCTCGTATGTATAGAATCCATTTATCCGGCTGGACTGTTCAACCATAAGCTCCTCGCCTCTGTATAGTATGTTACCGGGGACTCCATTATCGTCATCCCATACAATCAGATCAAAGGCTCTTTTATTAGCGTCCCTGTAGCTGTCGTTAAAGCATATCTGAACAGACCGGAGAGTATCAGGAATATATGATGTGAAGCGGCAGGCAACCATTGCATTCCTTGATCCCAACCCGTTTATGCCATATCCCATCTCTGCAGTTCCATCATCAAAGGCAAAATAGTTTTTAAATACCTGATAATATACAACAGTGTCATTGCCTTTAGGATCAAAATCATCGGTTTTAAGGGAGCAAATTATTTTGAATATTGCAGAATCAGGATCACTTGATTTAAAAGTATAGATCAGGCTGGCTTTATAATCAATATTGGTCTGTGGTTCAATATTGGTGGCACCTGCAGTGAAGGAATGTACCTGAGTATTCAGGTTCACATCCCATATCTGGAAGTTCCTTGTGACATTCCTGACAATAACATCATTATTTCTGTAATATATCGGAATAATTGAGCCCATTTCCTGCAGTTCAATTTCCCTGAACTGGTTCCATGGCATCGATTCATGGGTTTTTAAAAGCGACCTGACTGAAGTCCTGAATGCTACATCAGCATATGCAGTATCAGTAAGTTCCCTGTTTTTGTCGAGATATATGTAGTCAATATTCCAGTGGTCGCAATTCCCTATCATTCCATCATCATTACTATTCTGTGAAATAGTTACATAATTGATGAACCTGAACCGAAAACCTTTTTTAAGAAACCGCTGATCATCAATCCTGATTGCTGTCTGCCTGAAGCCTTTTTCAGTTCTACCCCTGGCCTGCCATACCGAATACCATTTGTTTTCAGAAGAGTCAAGGAATTGTAATGTAAGACTGTCATCAGGTTCGGGAGCATCACCCAGTCCTCCGGCTTCATAATAGAAACTTAACAGAATATTATCAGAAGCGGAGTATTCAAGATTTATAGGTAGTGACGTGAGGATGTCTCCTGCAAAACCGGTTGATATTGCAGTTTCATATAATCTTCCATTTGCATCGATGGCATCAAATGTTGCTATCCCTTTTGTGATCTGTCTGTCGGAGTACTTATCATTTATAAATACGAAATTATCACTCCACTTTTCGAAGTCAGGAAAAATTGACTTTCCGGAAAAATCATCAAAGAAAGGAAGTTCTATGGTATCTGCTGATGATTTACCAGTGCCTTTACTTTTGTTTTCAGATTCCCTGAGGATTGCATAATTTGATTGCAACCCGGTAACAACTTCCTGAGCTGATACAAATATTCCTCCTGCTACAATGATTAATGACAATATGATCTTATGTCTTATCATCTATTGACTGGATGTCGGTTGTACGGCTTCCGGTACAGGAATGGTGTCCGATAAAATAAAAAGTGTGGAATCGACTGGAAGTTTTGCAGAATCAGCTGTAAGCCAAAGGTATACAGCTGATCCCAGCTGCAGGCTGGCCTCATCGGAATATTCAGGATTCTGCTTGTACACAAACGCATTCAAAGAATCACCTTCGTTGCGAATAGTATTGTCAAAGATGAATGCACCGAGGTTAAGAGAAGCTCCAAGGATACGGTTCCTGGCCGATTCGAGGTTGTATCCGATAAGCTCGGGAACGGGAGTACGCTGATTGCTCAACCCTTTTCCAAGAACAAGGTCTATTACAGATCCTTTTTGGATGGAATCACCTGTTGCAATTTTTTTTCCGTTTAGCTGCTGTTCAATAACAACGTCGATTGAAAGGTCAGGTTTATATTTAAGAAGCCCCATCTCCAGACCTGATCCCTCTACAACCATGATAGCTTGACGCTTGGGAAGATCGATCAGATTTGGCATAGCCACCATCTCAGGATGAAAGGCATTAATGGTAAGAACAATATTTCTCCATTTTTTTACTTTGAATCCCGGTCTGGGATTCTGTTCAGCAATACATCCCCTGGGGACAATATTTGTATACACTGAATCGATAATCTGGTAATTTAATTTGCTCTTCCTGGCAAGTTTTGCAGTTTGCTCCAGAGTAAGACCGAAAAAATCAGGGACAGGTCTGGCCTGTCCATGCCGGGTGTAGAAATTTAACCAGATTAATAGTATTAAAAGTCCTCCGGCGATAATTGCTACCGCGAGACCAAAATTCTTATAAAATACCTTGCTGAATATGAATTTCTTTAAGCTCATCCGAATGATCTGTGACTAAGTTATAACGTAAAGGTACTGATAAAATTATTATGAGGTCACCATTCTTTAATGGGGTTGTAGAGAGAATCCCTCTCAACCGGAACCAGCCCTGCCTGACGGATAAGATTACAAATCTCTTCCGTCTTCATTGACGGACTTTCCTCTTTTGATCCTGCCATTGAATAGATTTTAGTTGTATCATCTATTGTTCCATCCATGTCATCCACCCCGAATGAGAGTGCCATCTGTGAAGCTTCCTTCCCTATCATGGGCCAGTATGCTTTGATATGGGGAAAATTATCCAGATAAATTCTTGAAACAGCATAGTTCCTTAGATCTTCAGTAATGTTTACCTCTCCTAGATATGACATATTATTGTTAGCCTTTTTAAACTTGAGCGGAATAAAACAATTGAATCCTTTGGTTCTGTCCTGAAGGGCACGCAGACGTTCAAGATGGTCAATACGGTGACTATAGTTCTCAATATGTCCGTAAAGTATTGTTGCATTTGATGGAATACCAAGCTTATGAGCTGTCTCATGAATATTGAGCCATAGCTCCGAGGATGCTTTATCATCACAAATATGTTTTCTTAGTTCCTCATCGAAAATCTCAGCCCCTCCACCCGGTATCGAATCAAGACCATAATCCTTTAGTGTTTTAAGTCCTTCCTCAATTGTACAACCAGCCTTTTTTATCATATAATCAAGCTCAATTGCCGAGAATGCTTTAATATGTAATCCTGGTCTGTGGGTTCTTATTTTCCTTATCAGAGCTCCCCAATAATGAATATCGTATGCAGGGTGTACTCCGCCAACAATATGAACCTCAGTAACAGGTTTGCTGTCAAAGGTTTTTACTATATCCAATATCTGTTCATGGCTGTATTCCCAGCTTTCAGGGTCTCCTTCAGGCTTGTGATAGGAACAGAACCTGCAGTTATATATGCATTTATTTGTCGGTTCAATGTGAAAATTGTGATTGAAAAAGGCCTTATTCCCAGTGAATTTTTTTTTTACAATGGTTGCCAGAATGCCAAGCAATGGCAGGTCGGCCTCTTTAAAAAGCACGAGCCCCTCATCCGGTGAAATGCGCTTACCAGCATCAACCTTTTCTGCAATATCCTTCAGTCTGCTGTCGTTTATATGATCAAACAGATAATTCATTATTTTTGTGAATAAGGATGCAAAGATAAAAATAAAAAAGGTGTCTTTTTGGACACCTTTTTCAGAATAAATCTATTTTGATTAAGCTTTTAGCCTAAGTTCGTCAGATACTGAAAGCTTTTTCCTTCCTTTGGCGCGCCTGGCTGCCAGAACTCTTCTTCCGTTAGGAGTTGCCATTCTTTCCCTGAAACCATGCTTATTAGCCCTTTTTCTTCTTGACGGCTGAAATGTCCTTTTCATCTTTTAACTATTTATTGACTACTTGTCAGATTTGAGACTGCAAATGTAGTATTTTTTTTATAAAAAAAATTGGTTGATCCTTTTTTTTAATGTAAGATGTGAATTATATAAATTTACTCCCTTATGTGTTGGAGTAAATATATTTATTAATGATTGAAGGAAGCGTTTAAAATCAGACAGGCATATAAACAATCTTTTTTGTTTCAAAGAAGGATTCCTCGAAGAAACTGCTGATTTTCCATATCTTAACAATGTTATGATATTTTGCAAGTTCTTCAGTAAGATCACCTCCTTTAAGGTAGATGATCCCATTTGGCAGCTCATTATTTGAACCTGTATGGATGTTTTTCCGGACAATTTTTACAAATTCGGGGAATTGTGTAACTGCTCTGCTGACTACAAAATGAAATTTGTTTTTTATTTCTTCAGCTCTTTTGCAGACAGGTATTATATTTTCAAGTCCAAGCTCTTCTTTAACTGACATTACAACCTTTATTTTTTTTGAGATTGAATCGAGAAGTGTGAATTCTGAATCAGGGAAGAGTATTGCCAGAGGTACGCCTGGAAAACCTCCTCCTGTCCCGACATCAAGGATTGTTGTTCCTGCGGTAAATGAAATTATTTTACCTATTGCCATTGAATGGAGGACATGATGTGTATAAAAATGATCCATATCCTTCCGGGATATAACATTTATCATAGGATTCCACCTGTCATAAATGCTTTTCATCTCCAGGAATCTATTCTTTTGGATATTTGTTAGTTGAGGGAAATATCTCAGGAAATCTTCTGACACTACCTGTTCTCAGTTTTAGTAAGTATGTTATATAACAGGATTTTGGCTCTGTAGAGCTCCGCTTTTACGGTACCAAGGGGAATCTTCATCTCTGCCGATATTTCCTCATAGGAGTATTCTTTATAGTACCGTAGCTGTATAAGCTCGCGATATTTTGGTTTGAGCTGATTAATAATATCCTTGAGTTCGTCAATCTTCTGATTATTGATAAGTGACTCTTCCGGATCAGGCAAATCGGATTGAATATTTATCGTGACGTTATCGATGTTATCCTGTGTACCGTCAAATGTAGAAGGCGACATCTGCTTCTTTCTTATGAAATCGACACAGTTGTTAGTAGCTATTGTAAACAGCCAGGTGCTGAATGCAAACTTTGGAGTGTAGGAATCGAGATTGCGGAATGCTTTACCGAAAGTTTCAATTGTCAGGTCCTCTGCATCTGACTGATTGTTTACCATTTTGAGAAGCATATAGTAGATCGAATCACGATAACGGTTCATGAGTCCGGCAAAAGCCTTCTCATTTCCTTTCCTGGCTTTTTCCACCAGAAGCATATCAGCTGCAGCGTTATCCGAAAATCCGTTAGTTACTTCCATCTGTTCCTGCCAGATTTACTACCCGGTTTGCTTAAATAGATTGTTGTATAGATCAGCGGTGAAAAGATATCAAAAAAAAGTGAAAAAGTAACTATTCCCGGCTCTTTAAACTTCTTACTTACAAAAATCAGGACAATAATCTGAACAATAAGTCTGAATCCAAATATTGCCAGCACATAGGGCCATAGAAGCAAAAAAGAAAGCAATACTGCCAGGGAAGAATAGAACAGGACTCTTGTGACTGGTTCAACAAACAAAATAGCCTTATCTCTCAGCTTATAGTGAGGAGCCGTACTGTAATGTCTTTTTTTCTGTTTAATGAATTCTTCCATGCTGGAGGCCGGTACTGACCTGGTATGGGTACCGGGACTGAACTCAACAGCTGTATTATCAGATGTGGCATTGCTGTTAACTATCAGATCATCATCTCCTGAAGCAAGTTGATTATGAGCACCATATCCCTTGTTTGCAAAGAAAAGCGACCGTCTGTAAGCAAGATTTCTGCCCACTCCCATATAAGGTAAGCCTCTTATTGCCATTCCCATATATTGCATCGCGATTGTCATTGAGTCGTACCTTATAAATTTGTTCAGGAGTCCTTTTTCCACGAAATATCCGCCATAACCAAGTACGAAGGTTATTTTTTCTTCAAAGTTGGCAGCCATTCCATCAAGCCATTTATCTGAATCTGGTTCGCAATCTGCATCTGTAAATAACAGTAAATCGTATTTGGAAGCTTTTATTCCTATGAACTGAGCAAGTTTTTTGTTGTGTGTAAACTTAGGATCTTTATTTATTGTTGAGACTTTGAGGTGAGGGTACTCAAGAAGATATTTACCCAGTATATCATAGGAGTTGTCCTCTGAACAATCGTTGACAACAATCACTTCGTATTCAGGATATTTTTGTTTTAAAACCGAAGGAAGGAATTTATCAAGGTTTTCTGCTTCATTCCTCGCACATATTATTATTGAAACAGGCTGTCTGGCTGTTTTTTTCTCTCCAGATTTATTTAATGGAACTGCAAGATATAACCACAGGTAGTAAAACAGCTGTATTGCTGTCGCTGAAATGAAGATCCAGAAAACAATTACTAAAAAAAGGTTAACCTGGTTGAGCATCTGACTTTCAAATATGAGGCAATATTAATAGAATATTCGGAATGATGAAAAGATAAATGGATAAAAAGATAAAGACGAAATACTAATGGTAAAAAAAACAGTTGGCAAAAGAAGCAGGAACCCTCATCCTTCAGCCTGCAAGAAAGGTTTTACTGATTACCTGTTACCACCCCCTACCTGAAAGTATATGTAAATCCCAGGGAGCCATAACTGAACATTGAAAAATTATATACTTCATCATTGTCTGCACCACCCTCGAGTAATCGGTATCCTGCTCGCATATGCATCTTGTCGCTGAGTTCATACAGGGCAGAGAATAAGATATCTTCGGCTCTTCCCTGGGGAGCTGCAAGTGCATCTCCTTCAAGTAAAAGGCCAAGACGATCATCCATCATTACCAGCAACCTGAAATTTATTAAAGGAACAAAGCCCGTATTTGTTTTTTCCGCATAGTACCCCGGAGCTCTCATGATAATTGCTGCATCTCTCAGCTTTGCAGTAAGGCCCAGACCAAACTCAACTTTTCTGTTTAATACTATATCATAACGATAGGTAAGTCTGTAAGAGTTAAATTTATATTTTGCATCGAGCATCGAATCGGCGAGGAAAACTGTACCTGCAAACGACACATCATATGGAAGAAAACCGTTTGATTTCATCGATAGTGGAGCAAAAAGAGCGGAAATATTATGGCGCTCACCAAGCCTGTATCCTGCTCTTAACCTCACAAAAAATGATGATGCGGCTGCCAGATCCTCGGTCAGCGATATCATTGCGCCCTGGTCGCCGGGTATCTTTACATCATTTTTGCTGGTGCTTACAAAACCAGTTTCAAAATCTATCAAGGCCTGTTAAAAGACTGGAATTACCTGTGATAATAATATTACTAACAGAATAGTTGATCTCTTCAGTTTGTAATTCATTCCGGTAAAATTTTAGAATTAAAAGATTGGCGCAAAATTAAAAGAATAACTCAAGCCGGAACGGGAAATTTCTGAGAAAATAGTTTTTTATTTCAGTTTGGTCCTTATGAATTATTCGGTTTATATCTTCATCCATAAGTCAGGTAATCAATTCCGTCATTCAGCATTTCATGAATGTCAGCCAAATGTATTAAAAATCTTCACTATTATTTTTTCAGGCCGCATCTATCAATTACATTTGTGCTTCGAAATAGTGAAACAAATATGTTCAGCATAGATAGCAGGGACCCGGAATCAAAGGCGCGTACAGGTATGCTGACTACATCGCATGGGGATATTCCTACTCCAATTTTTATGCCGGTAGGAACGGGAGGAACAGTAAAAGGAGTAATGCAGCGCGATCTTTCGGATGATATCGATGCCAAAATCTTACTTGGAAATACATACCATCTTTACCTTCGCCCTGGTGTAGATATTCTTAAGGCTGCCGGAGGCCTTCATAAGTTTATGTCGTGGGGAAGACCTATCCTTACTGATAGCGGTGGTTATCAGGTTTTTTCGCTTACAGGGAACATGAAACTTACTGAGGATGGTGCAATTTTCAAGTCACATATTGATGGTTCAAAACATATTTTTACTCCCGAGAATACTGTTTATATACAGCGGATTATTGGGGCTGATATAATGATGGCCTTTGATGAATGTACACCCTGGCCATGCGAATACAGTTATGCTGAAAAATCAGTGGCCCTTACCCATCGCTGGCTCGACAGGGCGGTGACCAGATTTAAGGAGACAGATCCGGTATGGGATTATGAACAATACCTTTTTCCGATTGTGCAGGGAGGAACCTATGATGACCTGAGAAAGCAGTCGGCCGAAAAGATTGCATCAGTTGGAATGGCTGGCAATGCAATAGGAGGATTGTCGGTTGGAGAACCTGCAGAGGATATGTACAGGATAATAGAAATTGTGAATGAAATACTCCCGGAGGATAAACCCCGTTATCTTATGGGAGTTGGGACTCCCGCAAATATTCTTGAAGCAATTGACAGAGGTATTGATATGTTTGATTGCGTCATGCCAACACGTAATGGACGTAACGGAATGCTATTTACAAGTGAGGGGACTATTAATATCCGTAATAAAAAATGGAATGATGATTTCAGCCCTATTGATAGCGCAGCTCCTTCTTTCGTAAGTATTAACTATTCGAAGGCATATCTCCGTCACCTTATAATGACAGGCGAAAACCTGGGAGCTCAGATTGCAAGTATTCACAACCTGGCATTCTATTTGAAACTGGTTGAGGAAGCCCGTGAAAAGATCAGGCTTGGTATTTTCAGAAAATGGAAGGATTCAATGATAAAAAAACTTTCAGTGAGGCTATAAAATCACTGAAGATCAGGCTAATTGACAAGTACATTATAAGAAAGTTCCTCGGAACCTTCTTCTTTTCTATTGTGCTTATCCTTACTATTGCCGTGGTTTTTGATTTTGCCGAGAAGATCGATAATTTCATGGAGAAGGAGGCTCCTGTAAAAGCAATCATCTTTGATTATTACTTTAATTTTATTCCATATTTTGCAACTCTTTTTGCCCCGCTTTTTGTATTTATTTCTGTTATTTTTTTCACATCAAAACTGGCTGTCAATACAGAAATAATTGCTATTCTGAATAGTGGAATGAGTTTCAGAAGGATGATGTGGCCATATTTTATTTCAGCAATTGTAATTGCAGTTTTCGCTTTTGTTCTTACAAATTTTGTAATACCGAGGGCAAATCTCAAACGCATGGATTTTGAGGATAAGTATTACCGCTCTGCCGGCAGGAAAGTGACAGTAGAAAACATTCATCGTCAGGTCTTTAAGGATATTTATGTTTTCATGGGTTCTTATAATCCTATCAGCCAGCGAGGTCAAAATTTTACCATCGAAAAGTTTAACAGCGGGGGGAGACTCGAATCCAAACTATCTTCACCTACAGTGGTGTTTGATACAGCTTCCAATAAATGGTCTGCTATGAATTATACTCTAAGGGAGATAACTGATAAGCAGGAGGTAATTACCAAAGGGAAACAACTGGATACTACTCTTACAATCAGACCAAGCGATTTTTCCCGTGATCCTGGCTTTGTCGGAACTATGACATATAGAGAACTTGATGATTATATTAAACTTCTTCAGATGCAGGGTTCGGATGAGCTTAAGCTTTTTCTGATAGAAAAGCACAGACGATTTTCAAATCCTTTTGCAGTGTTTATTCTGACTCTTATTGGGGTGTCACTCTCTTCAAGAAAGGTAAGGGGAGGTATCGGGATGAATATCGGGATAGGCCTGATACTGAGTTTCTCATATATCCTGTTCCTCCAGTTTGCATCCCAGTTCTCTCTTAAGGGAAGTCTTAATCCCATGCTCGCAATGTGGATCCCAAATATCATTTATACATTTATCGCCCTCGCGCTTTATAAAATGGCTCCTAAGTAGAACTTCTGATTGCTTTGCCAGATATTCAAATTGTTGACCATTATCATAAATTTATATGATTATTAATCCTTAGTTTGCAAATTCTAAAATTCAGAATTATGCCAGACAACAGGAAGATACGTGAACTTAAGGAAAAGCGTGAGAAATTATTGCTTGGAGGAGGTGAACAGGCCATTGAAAAGCAGAAGGCTATGGGTAAAAGGACTGCCCGTGAACGTATTATGGCACTTCTCGATGATAATTCCTTCGACGAATATGACCTTTTTGTTGAACATGATGCACGTGATTTTGACATGGATAAGAAATCGCTGCCCAGCGACGGAGTTATAATTGGTACAGGGACTATTTACGGGGCTCCGATAGCAATATTCGCTCAGGATTTTACTGTGGCCGGTGGTTCGCTTGGTTTAATGCATTCAAGAAAAATAACCAAAATTATGGATCATGCCCTGAAAATGAGAATACCATTGATTGGAATTAATGATTCGGGTGGCGCCAGGATACAGGAGGGAGTTAACTCTCTTGCAGGCTATGGTGAGATTTTCTTCAGAAATACTATTTCAAGCGGAGTGATCCCGCAGATATCAGTCATCCTTGGTCCGTGTGCCGGTGGCGCAGTATATTCGCCAGCGCTAACCGATTTTGTATTTGTAGTTGACAGTATCTCAAAGATGTTTATCACGGGACCTGAAGTGATCAAGACAGTACTTGGGGAGGAGATATCGATGGAAGACCTGGGAGGTGCAAGGGTACACAGTGAAGTTACAGGGAATGCCCATTTTTTTGCCCACAGCGAGGATGAGTGCTTTGAACAGATAAAGAAGCTGATAACTTTTATCCCGTGGCACAATGGCAAAAAGGCAAGGCCTTTTGAACCTGCAGAGCCTAAAAAGAAGTTCAATATTAACAAGATCGTACCTGAGGATCCTACTCAGCCTTATGATGTGAAGGATGTTATCAGGGCAATAGTAGATAACTCCGATTTTTTTGAAATAATGGAGCTTTATGCAAAGAACATCGTTATCGGATTCGGAAGGATGGGTGGCAAGACTGCAGGATTTGTAGCAAACCAGCCTATGGAGATGGCGGGTGTTCTTGATGTAAACTCTTCAGATAAAGCAGCTCGTTTCATACGTTACTGCGATTCATTCAACATCCCTATTATAACACTTGTAGATCTACCGGGATACCTGCCGGGTGTTGACCAGGAACATGCAGGCGTTATCAGGCACGGGGCGAAAGTACTTTACGCCTACAGTGAAGCAACAGTGCCAAAACTTACTGTCATTCTCAGGAAAGCATACGGAGGAGGTTATATAGCAATGAGCTCCAGACATCTGCGCGCTGATTTTGTATTCGCATGGTCTTCTGCTGAGATTGCTGTGATGGGGCCTGAAGGTGCTGCAAATATTATTTTCAGAAAGGAGATAATGTCGGCAGAAGACCCTGATAAGATGAGAAAGCAGAAAGTTGAGGAATATAAATTGAAATTCGCCAATCCTTATGTTGCTGCTTCGCGCGGTTATGTCGATGCTGTAATTGAACCTTTCGAAACGCGAAGGTTCCTGCTGCATAGCATTGATATTTCTGTTGACAAAGATGTGCCAATGCCTGCCAAAAAACATGGCTTGCCACCTTTTTAAATGACCAGGTTTTGTAAATAAAAAAATAACAGACAATGACTATCAGCGAAGATAATTTTGGATACATCAATATAAATTCGGGTTTATACAAAACCCGAATCAGTGACAGTTTTAAGAACAGGAAGCCTTACGCTCCTATAGATCCAAAATTTGTGCTGAGTTTTATACCGGGGACTATTATTGATATAATGGTTAAGGAGGGACAGTACATAAAGAAAGGAGATGAATTGATGATCCTCGAAGCCATGAAGATGAAAAATCGTCTTAAAAGCAGCACAGATGGGCGAATCAAGAAGATTGCAGTTAACAAAGGCACAAGAGTACCTAAAGGCATTGTTCTTATCGAACTTGAATAGGATGAAGAAACCCCTGCCAGACTAAATATTCTTTAAGTTTTTCAGGGACAGAGTGCTTGTTTTTATATATACCGTAAACGGAAGACCCGCTGCCTGACATTAAGCTGAAAATGGCTCCTGAACGGTATAGTTCTTCCTTTAGCATTCCAACCAGAGGATGTCTGCTAAATACATAATCCTCAAAATCATTGACAATCACATTTTTCCATTTATCAGCAGGGAGATTCTCAATAAGTTCTGATAAAAGGTGTACTGGACTGGCCGGGGTACAGTTCTTATAAGCATCTCCTGTGTTTACATGAATCCCGGGATTTAGCAGAATCATGTAATGGTTATTGAAGATTTGTTCCCCGTATGTGACCAGTATTTCTCCGCGACCCGTACCGTAAGCAGGTGTTGCTTTAATGAAGAAAGGACAATCGCTGCCCAGTTCCAGGGCTATATATTTCAGTTTTTTACTATCAAGATTAAGTCCGTAACACTTGTTAATACCATTTAAGATATAAGCAGCATCTGAAGATCCGCCACCCAGACCAGCTCCAGCAGGGATAGCTTTATGCAGATGGATTTTCAGGAATGGGAAAGTATAGCTTTCGCGCAGCATACTGACTGCTTTCATGACAAGATTATCTTCCGGTCTGCCTCCTGTCTCAATTCCGGTAACAACCAATATGTCACTGTTTTGCTTGTCATCAGCGACCACAAACTCCAGTGCATCACAGAGTGGTATCGGGCAAAACAGAGTCTCAATATTGTGAAATCCGTCATCCCTCTTTCCGGTAATCCTCAAACCGATATTAATTTTGGCTTTTGGAAATGTAACCATTAGTCCTGTTCTATTTTGTAAAAATACACCTTGGTTTTGAATTTTACACCTTAATTTTACTTAAGAGCTTTTCAACAAGTTGTTAACATTGGCTGTTTGAAAGAAAATTCTGCCTGACTGGCTTAATTTAAGCCTCGATGTCATACCTTTAACTCGAGCTTAAACAATAATTTATTGAATTTGTAATTAATTGTAAAACAACGATATATATAGATGGCTAATGCAAGGAGTACTCCGAAGAAAACAATAACTGTTCTTCCTGATTTTGGTAAGGTGCCTCCCCAGGCTCTTGATATGGAAGAGGCAGTATTAGGAGCAGTTATGCTGGAAAAAGAGGCAGTAATTACAGTTCTGGATATTCTTCGACCTGAAAGTTTCTATAAAGAAGCACATCAAAAGATATTTAAGGCTATAGGTGATCTGAATGCACGTGAATATCCGGTGGACCTTTATACGGTGACTGAGGAGCTTCGTGCTAACAACCTTCTTGAGAGTGTCGGAGGACCTGTATACCTGACACAGCTGACATCAAAAGTCGTATCGGCAGCCAATGTGGATTATCATTCAAGGATAGTCGCCCAGAAATACATTCAGCGTGAGCTTATCAGGGTGTCAACAATGATTCAGACAAGGTCATTTGACGATACTGAGGATGTAACAGAGCTTCTCGATTACTCCGAAAATGAAATTTTTCAGATCGCAGAAGGTAATATTAAAAGGGAAATTGCTCCTATTAACGTTGTTATTAAAGATGCCATACGTGAGATTGAAGCCGCAGGTAAGCGTGAGGATGCCCTTGTTGGCACTCCTTCAGGTTTTACAAAGCTTGACAGGCTGACATCAGGATGGCAAAAGTCTGAACTTATTATAATTGCTGGCAGGCCTTCAATGGGTAAAACAGCGTTTGCGCTTTCCATGGCGAGGAATATGGCTGTGGATCACGGGAAATACGTTGCTGTATTTTCGTGCGAGATGTCATCCATCCAGCTTGTTAACAGGCTCATAATTGCAGAGACAGATATTCCGGGTGATAAGATAAAGAATGGAAGGTTGAATGAAGAAGAGTGGAAACAACTTGATACAAGGATCAAGAAACTGGTACAGGCACCTATTTTTATAGATGATACTCCTGCAATTTCCATAAGTGAGCTCAGGGGCAAATGCAGGCGTCTTATGGCTCAGCATAAACTTGATATTGTGATAGTAGACTATCTTCAGCTCATGTCCGGACCTGAAAATGCAGGAAGTCGTGAACAGGAAGTAAGTATGATATCAAGGTCACTTAAAAGCATTGCAAAAGAATTAAATGTACCAATACTTGCTCTCTCGCAGCTTAACCGCTCTGTGGAGATGAGAGGTGGGACTAAGAGGCCGCTTCTTTCTGACCTGAGAGAATCGGGTGCTATTGAGCAGGATGCGGACATGGTAGTATTTATTCACAGGCAGGAAAAATTCGGAATCCCTGCTTTTGAAGACGGATCATCTACAAAAGGAATTGTTGAGATAATTCTTGCCAAGAACAGGAATGGCCCTGTGGATGATGTCAGGCTTCGATTCCGTGAGGAAAAAGCGCAGTTTGTCGATCTCGATGATTTTGAATTCGAAACTACTCCGGGAGATGTACAGTCGGTTCAGAGCATGACCTTCGGATCAAAAATGAATCATGATAATTTCAGGAAACTTGGGGGCGAATTTGACCATGAATCTGGTCTTCATGAGGAACCCCCGTTTGCATAAACAAACATTTCTTTAATCTGCGAAAATCTGCTCTATCTGCGGGAGATAAACTGATTCCCGCTGATCCCGCAGATTGACGCTGATATTGATTTAATTGAATTTCAGGATAAGCTTCCCACCGATGTTTTTATAACCCAGGTCCTCAAAACCGACATAAATTCCCAATTCAGCCAGAAAGAATATTTCGCTGATACTGTATCCGATTTCAGTATAATGAGGAGCATTCTTTGATCCAAGGTATGCAATGCTTACATTCTCCCTCATAAGTGTATTACTTAATACCGGCAGAAGCTTTACAAGCAGGTATGGAGTGGTGTATTTGATATGGAATTCCCCGAATGCTTCTGGTGTGCTCAGAGAATAGTACCCCGGCAGCATAAAGGCATCCTGGTAATCATTAATCAGCACCATCGGGGGCTGAGGGTTGAAATGGAAGAAGTCATAGAAAGGAACATTCCTGCTATCAAGGAAACCTCCGGCTCTTATCCTCCATCTCAACTCACTGAATGCCCCGATATCATCATATCGCTTATATGCTTCAAACCTGATCATATCGTAATGCCTCACCCTTTTATCCATCTCAATGAATTCATTTATTCCATGTTGCCAGCTTAAACTGAAAGTTGGCCAGTCGGATCCCCTTGGTATTCTCCTGCCTTTGCTGATACTGTATTTCTGGAATGGGGTATAGGAGATCTTTGCTGTAATATCATTATGATTCTGGCTTGCAACCTTATTAAAAGGATTTGACAAAGAGTCGAGATAACTATTTTCAGGAATATTGGCCGTATAGTCTTTAGAAGTTTTAATTACGGAGAAATCTGTTGTGTTTTCAAGTACCCTCCGGTAATCCCTTGTTGAACTTATCTCCAGTGTAAGACCATTTGTGATCGTAGTTTTGAAGCCGAGTGTCACATAGCGGGAATCATAAAGCTTAAGGTAGTTATTTTCAAAGAAGAGTGAAGTTATTGAGTTCAGCAAAGGATTGATACTGCCTCCGTTTCCAATATCCCTGCTTGTGGATCCGATCCTGAAATATGCCTGTTGCTGATAGAGGCTGTTGAAATTATAGTTAGCATTTACTCTCCATAGCAGACTCTCTCTGCTGAATGCCCAGGATACTTCGGGATAGATTGAGAGTGATGACCTTTCTTTAAAGTAACGCTGGTACCTTAGATCAATACCATAAACAAATCCGTCAACTGTGTTGAATCTCAGGTTCCTGAGGTCAACAAGGCCTCCCCATGTAAAGCTGTACTTATGTGTGGTATCCCTCCAGTTCGATCCCCATGTATGACCTGTCGCCAAGTACTTTAATGTCCTGGGAATCCTCTTTTTACCAGCAGGGGAGGAGGTTCCGGTTGTATCATCCTTTGGCTTCCTTATATCATATTCGGTTCGGATGCTGTCTCTTATCCTCAGACTTTTAATATCTGTTTCAGTGAGGGGTACAGGTCTGATCTGGGACCAGTATGCACTGTCTTTTTTTGCAGCATTCTTTTCAACACTCTTGATTGTATTATCCCTTATTTCAAGATTATTTCCTGTAGTATCATTGATACTCTTTTCCGATTCTTTTTCCATCAGTCTGGAAAGCTTCACCATATCACGGTTTGAAAGGTCATCCTTCTCCAGTATCTTTTCAATCTGCTGCCTTTCTTTTGTCGGAGGTACTGTTTCAGAAGGTTTAACAGTGGCAGCCGTTCTTCCACCATAATCGGTGGAGACTGTTTTAGGCTTTTCAAGTGCGAGGTTTGGTTTGACATCCAGGTATTTGATAGAACCACCATATCCTGCATCAGCCTTAAGTCCGAAAATACTTGCCCTGACTTCAAACTTATGGCTGACAGGCATCCAAATGTCATCCTGGACAGGTATATAAACCTGCTGGATCTTAAACTCTCCTAACCTGTTATTGTTTATCAGGTCGACACTATGCAAACACCATAGATCTTCAATAATATATATTGTACCCTCGAAAAGCTGCTGACTCTTTCGTTTTGGTATTACTTCAATTTTATTGATAGTATAATTACCCTGCAATGTAGCACCAAGATACCTGAACTTGTAATGTGAGAAAGCCTGCGGCGACAGAGGTGATATAGCCATCTCGGCAAGAACTGGCTGGTAGAAACTCGCTTCAATATAGCCCATTGGTGACAGATCATTACTCTCTTCCGGGAAAGTACTGTTATAGGATATCATTTTCTGCACATACCGGTCAGGTGCAGTAAACTCAATCTCATTTAGCGATTCCATCATAAAGGCATCTCCTTCCCTTATCAGGCGCTTTTCAGGTTCTTTTTTGCCGCCGGCGCCAACAGATGTTGATTCTCCATCGGATGACATTTTCATCGACTTTTGCAAAAGCTTTGGTATCTTTTTGAAAATAACATTCCCTTTGAGGTAAACCTCTGCCTTATAGTAGCTTATGTTGTTGAGGTAATATGGAGCCATTCCGATCACCTTCCTCATTATTATGTATGCCGGGTCTTCACCACTGGCAGAAATCCTTACTTCAGGAATCTGGTAGTATTGAACAGGCAGTGTTACATCCCTGACGACAGTCTTGTCTGTAAGGTTAACTGTAACGAAGATTGGCTCATAACCAAGACTCTGATAGACAACCGTATATTTGCCAGGTTTCAGTTTTATCTCATAATCACCTTTAACATTTGCGGTAGTACCCTGTCGTAGTTCCTGAAAATACACTGTTGAGTACTGAACGGGTTCTCCTGACTGGTTGGTGACCTTCCCTTTTAATATCTGTGAATGGAGCTGGGATATGGAAAAGATTAGAATGAAAAAAATCAGTAATAGATATCTCATGAGATGGAAAACTCTTTTTGAATAGTTAATTCATGATTTTTTTCCTGCCACAACTATCACTATCTCACCTTTAGGTGGTTTTTCGGTGTAGTATTCTGCAAGAAAAGCCAAACTGCCTCTGACATTCTCTTCATAAATTTTGCTTAACTCCCTTGAAACAGATGCTTCGCGATCGGGACCAAAGTGCCGGGACATCTCATCCAGAGCTTTTACCAGCCTGTATGGTGATTCATAAAAGATCATAGTCCTGGTCTCATCAGCAAGTACTGTTAATTTTTTGTTCCGGCCTTTCTTCTGTGGCAGAAATCCTTCGAAACAAAACCTGTCACAGGGTAGCCCTGAGTTTACAAGTGCAGGTATCAGTGCAGTTGGGCCTGGCAATGATTCAACCTCTATTCCTTTCTCGATACATGTTCTTACAAGAAGAAAACCCGGGTCAGAAATTCCTGGTGTACCGGCATCTGAGACAAGTGCAATTGTCTGGCCGGAAATAATTTTATTACATACAGCTTCGACACTTTTATGTTCGTTGAACATATGATGTGACTGAAGAGGAGTTCTTATGCTGAAGTGGCTAAGAAGTTTTGAAGCCTGACGTGTATCTTCAGCCAGAATCAGATCAACACTTTCGAGAGCTTCAACGGCCCGTAATGTGATATCCTTCAGGTTGCCTATTGGAGTAGGTACCAAAATAAGTTTACTCATCCGGACTGAGTTTTCGTTTTACAATATCGAGTAGCTGTTTTATTGCTTCATTTTCTACGTTGGTACCGGTATAACTTGCAATAACTGCTTTTAAATCTGACTCCGACTGTACATTCTCAAGGCGGGCAATAGCCTGATCATAAAGCTCTTTATCTCCATTGAAAATCTCTCTTATGAAAAAGAACCTGTCATTCACGCCTACTGCCTCCTTAAGGCTGTGTATATGTTTTGACTTTATTCTCTCTGTTACATCAGCATCACCTTTTTTTGTACCAAGTTGTTCATTTATCCTTGCAGACATGTTTGAGAATTTGTCTGCAATTATTGCTGATCCGGTCTGGGGTGTTTCAGACTTTTTTGCAACAATTTCTTTTTCAGGCGATTTTTTGATTTCTTCCTGAATATTACTGGTTTTTACAGGCTCTTTCTTCTCTTCAACAGGTGATGGCTGGTCAAAAGTTAGCAAAGTCTCTGCAGGTTTTGTCTTTATTACCGGTAATTCCTTTACCTCAGGTTTTTCAATCTTTTCAGGATTTAAAGTAACAGGTTGTTGCCTAATGTGTTTTAATAGTGAAATCACATCACCTGCGCTTTTACATTTAGCTTTAGCAAGCTCAATCTGCAACTCGGGAACCCCCGGATAGCTTTTAAGGTCATCAATGATACGGCAGGCATCATCAAGATCTTTTATAATTAAATCGATTGTCGCATTGAATTCCATATATCAGTTGTTAATAAAACAAACCATTTTCCTTATTTTGCAAAAGTAATATTATTCCACTTCACGTCATGTTAAAAATTAGATAATCAGGTGGGATAAATTGTTTTTAATTGAAGATGGAGTTTCTGGAGAATGCATCGGTAAGAGGAGGAAAACGAGGATCTGTTGAGGTAATAACAGGTTCTATGTTTTCAGGAAAGACTGAAGAGCTTATCAGACGACTCAGACGTGCGCAGTTTGCAGGTATGAAAGTGGTAATATTTAAACCTGCAATAGATAAGCGTTACTCTGAAACCCGGGTTGTTTCTCATGACGAACGATCCATTGTTTCAACTCCTGTTGACCATCCTTCTGCTATCATACTGCTCGCGGGCGATGCCGATGTTATAGCAATAGATGAGGCTCAGTTTTTCGACACTTCATTGGTTGAGATATGTTCTCATCTGGCCAATAATGGTTCAAGAATTATCGTTGCCGGACTCGATATGGATTTTACGGGGAAACCATTCGGACCAATGCCTGGACTGATGGCTATAGCCGAACATGTTACCAAGGTTCATGCTATATGTGTGCGATGCGGAAGCCTTGCCCAGTATTCATTTCGCAAAACTGAAGAATCACAGGTTGTATTGCTTGGAGAGAAGAATCTTTATGAACCTCTTTGCAGGAGCTGTTATATTGCTGCAATTAAAAAGTGACCGGTGAAACTCAAATCAGAAATCATTGCCAAAATAACCGGGGGCGTACTTGTAGGTTCTCCTGATGTTGTTGTAAATGAAATCGTTACTGACAGCCGGCAGCTTAGTTATACTGAGGAAATAGCTTTTGTTGCCATTAGCGGTAAAAATCATGATGGGCACAGGTTTATTGCTGATCTTTATCAGAAAGGTATAAGAGCATTTATAGTTGAAAAGCTACCTGAAGATATCTCCCAATATACCAATGCGGCATTTATTCTTACAGAAAATTCAATATCTGCACTTCAGCTTCTTGCATCGCATAAGCGAAAAGCTTTCATTTCTCCGGTTATTGCAATTACCGGAAGTACAGGTAAAACAATAGTCAAAGAGTGGCTGGCAGACATAATGAGTCAGATGTTGCCGGTAATAAGAAGTCCCCGAAGCTTTAATTCACAAATAGGTGTACCGCTTTCAGTCTGGAAACTTGATAAGAAGTACAGTCTTGGTATTTTTGAAGCAGGAATCTCTCATGTTGGTGAAATGGAAAAACTGCAGAGGATTATTGATCCAACTATTGGAGTTATAACAAATATCGGAGATGCCCACAGTGAAAATTTCCCCGATTACAGGACAAAAGCTAAGGAAAAGCTGAAACTTTTCAGGAATTCAACATCGATAATATACTGCAGTGACGATAAATTAATCAGGGAAGCGATAGAATCTGATGATAATCTGAGAAATAAAGATTTGATATCCTGGTCTTTAAATGACAGAAATGCAGTTATTAATGTTGATAGAAAAGCTCTCCTCACCAAAGGTACCGGACTAAGCCTGAATTTCAGGGGAGATCCTTGTTATTTTGAAGTTCCCTTTACTGACAGGGCTTCTATTGAGAATGCCATCACTGTTTCTGCAGTATGCCTTCATCTTGGAGCTGAAAAAAGTCTGATAAAAAGTGGCCTCAGTGGATTGGTTTCAGTGGCAATGAGAATGGAAATGAAGGGAGGAATCAACAATTGTCAGCTAATTGAAGACTGCTATAATTCTGATCCCGGATCGCTTGGTATGGCGCTTGAGTACCTTAAAGCGCAGAACGGAAGAAAAACTACCCTCATCCTTTCTGACTTTTTACAGGCAGGAAGAGTTGAAGATGATCTTTACAGAGAGGTTGCGGATCTGATCAGGAAAACTGGTATTACCCGTTTTATTGGCATTGGAAGATCACTTGTCTCTGAAAGACACCTTTTCAGAGATGAAGACAGATTCTACTATTCGACAGATGAATTTTTAATAAATTTTGTGCCTGCTGATTTCAGTAATGAGATAATTCTTATTAAGGGTGCCAGGGTCTTCGAATTTGAAAAAATCGGTACTGTTCTTGAACAGAAGGTTCATCAGACGTTGCTAGAGGTAAATCTCGATGCAATATCACATAATCTTAATATTTTCAGAAGCTATTTGGAACCAGAAACTAAAATAATGGCAATGGTAAAGGCCTTTGCTTATGGGGCAGGATCATCAGAGATAGCTTCGCTGCTTGAATATCATCGTGTCAGTTACCTGGCTGTTGCATATGCTGACGAAGGGGTTGAACTCCGGAATGCAGGAGTCACATTGCCTGTCATGGTAATGAATCCCGATCCATCGGCTTATGACTTGATGATTAAATTCTCACTTGAACCTGAGTTGTTCAGTTTTTCTTCATTTCGATCTTTTACTGCGGCAGCAGAGCGGCACGGACTTATGGGCTATCCTGTACATATTAAAATTGATACCGGTATGCACAGGTTAGGTTTTATGCAGGAAGAGATCAGAAATCTGGCTGGTGAAATCAACCAGAAAGAATGTATCAGGATCATATCCGTATTTTCTCACCTTGCGGCAAGTGAGAATCCTGAACTTGATGATTTTTCAAGGAAACAGGTTGCAATTTTTCTTGAAGCTGTTGATCAGATCAGGGGAGCAACAGGGTACACTTTTTTAAGACATATTCTCAACTCATCAGGCATAATACGTATGCCTGAATACCAGTTTGAGATGGTCAGGCCTGGAATTGGCATATACGGTGCAGGCAGCTTCAAAGGTATCTCTTTGCGGCAGGCTGGAAGATTTAAAACACGAATTTCACAGGTGAAACAAGTCAGGGCAGGAGAGCCTGTCGGATATGGTTGTTCAGATGTATCTGAGGTTGAAAGGACAATAGCCATTCTCCCCGTGGGTTATGCTGATGGACTAAAGCGGAAAATGGGTAACAGAAGAGGCAGTCTGTTTATTAAAGGGGAAAGGGTTCCTATAATCGGAAATGTTTGCATGGATATGTGTATGGCTGATATTACCGGACTTGAGGCTAAAAACGGTGATGAAGCAGAGATTTTCGGAGAAAACATTTCCATCAATGAAATTGCAGAAATCTGTGAGACAATTCCATACGAGATACTTACCTCAATTCCGGGAAGAGTCAAAAGGGTATTTTACCGTGAATAGCAGCTCTTAAAAGGGCTTTATCCTGCATTACTGATCATTTCAAGCGCAGGAATATCAATAAGGGTAATCTTTCTTCTTTTAAGTCCTATTTTCCCTTCAGATGCAAGATTGGATAACGTTCTTATAGCATTTGAGGTTGTCATATTTGAGTGATGTGCAATATCATCCCTCGAAAGCGATACATTAATGGTTCTTCCATCATTTTCAAATCCGTATAAATCACCGAGCATCAGAAGAGTTTCAACTACTCGTCCGCGCAAGTGTTTCTGAGTCAATGAAATAATCCTGTTTCGGGCGAATGCCAGCTCATCAGCGACTAGTTTAATGATTCTTATTGATAAGTCAGGATTATTTTTCAGAATACCGGTAAGAGTGTTTTTATCAAGCATACAGATAACTGAATCTTCAATTGCAATAGCTGAATCGTTCCAGACAGCTGTTTGAAAAATATTTCTTATGCCTGCCATCTCACCGGGACGCATAAATTTAAGGATCTGTTCCCTGCCTCCAACACCTACTCTGAATATTTTATACTTTCCTGCAGCAAGGCAAATAACTCCTTTTGCTTTTTCACCTTCCCTGTATATGAAATCACCTTTCTTTATATTCAGGGCATGGTGATGCCTGGTAATAGTCTCCTTATCCCTGGAATTTAATCCTTTGAAAGCTGAATTGGGATTTTCTATACAAAACTCGATAAAGGTATTTGAGTACAGCATTTGATTTTATGTTATAAAACATATCAAAGTTAAGAATAAATATTTCATGTGTAAATAATTTATTATTAATGGTCACATGGAACCCACTCGTTTAGAAAAATATTTTCATCATTGTTTGTGTTTAAAAAACATTTGGGTTTAATATCCCTTTTAATACCTTGCAACAAGGGGCATCCTTCTGCCTGCCCCGAAGGCTTTGGATGATATCCTGAGGATAGGAGGAGCCTGGTATCTTTTATACTCGTTGAAATTGATCATTGATATAACTTTCCTTACGGTATTCGCATCAGCGCCATTCTCTATTATTTTTTCCGGTGGTTTCTGTAGTTCAATATACTGATGAAGAATATTATCAAGTACACTGTAATCGGGAAGTGAATCAGAATCAAACTGATCAGGTTTAAGTTCAGCAGAAGGAAGCTTCCTGATAATATTTAGCGGAATTATCTCCTCATTCCGGTTTATATATTCAGCGAGCCTGTATATATCGGTTTTGTAAACATCACCAATTACTGATAATCCACCTGCCATATCGCCATACAGTGTGCCGTATCCTACAGCTGCTTCACTCTTGTTGGAGGTATTAAGGAGTATATTACCGAATTTGTTTGAGACAGCCATAAGGAGAATTGCCCTGATCCGTGCCTGTATATTCTCTTCTGTTACATCGCGCTCTTTGCCTTCAAACAGTGGTAACAGATCCTCCTCAAAGGCAGTGAAAGGTTTTTCTATATTTATGATATCATATTTGGTCTTAAGACGGTTTGACAGCTCCACAGCGTCTGACACCGAGTATTCAGTTGAGTAGCGGGAAGGCATCAGAAGTGACCTTACGTTTTCATTCCCAAGAGCTTCTGCAGCCAGACACAGACATACTGCCGAGTCGATGCCTCCGGAGAGCCCGACTATAGCATTAATGAGTCCTGATTTTCTGAAATAGTCGCGTATCCCCATTACCAATGCTTTGTGGATAAGTGAAACAGGATCTGTTTTTTCAAGTTTTAAAGTATTTCCGGTACTAAGATTGTCAGTATCGAAGGTCACTTCAGCCTCTTCAAAGAATGGGAGTTTTTTGTAGAGATTGCCACCACGGTCAATAATGATAGAAGCCCCGTCAAACACAAGTTCAGTATTTGCTCCGGTTTGATTTACAGAGATTACCGGGACTTTGTATTTTTTAGCTTTATCCCTGAAAATTTTTTCCCTAGATTCTACCTTTTTATATGAAAAAGGAGAAGCAGATATGTTTATTACCAGATCAGGTTTCTTATGTGCAAGCTCCTCCATTGGAGAGATTGTATAAAGCCTTGCTTTCTCAAAGTCATTATCAAACAGCTGTTCATCCCAGAGGTCTTCACATATTGTAATTGCCAGCTTTTTGCCTTGCAGAGTGAATATATCAAAGATTTTTTCAGGTTCAAAGTACCTGTATTCATCAAATATATCATAGGTTGGGAGCAATGCCTTGTTCGCTGTGAAAATCACTTCTCCCTCAGAAAGAACAAGCGCAGAATTGAAGAGCTTTTTCCCTTCCGGGTTTTTATTGATGACAGGAGACCCTACAATAGCTGTTATTCCATGACATTCTGAAGCTATTTCATTTACTGTCTGACTGCATTTCTCAATAAAATCAAACCTGTCGAGAAGGTCAAGAGGAGGATAGCCTGAAATACACAATTCAGAAAAAATGACCAGTTCGGCATGCTCTTCCTTTGCTTTGTTTATTGCATTGCAAATAATTGATTTGTTATATTCAAAATTGCCAATGTGATAATTAAGCTGTGCGATGGTGATTCTCATAAGATATTTTTAGAAATTAATCCCAAGCCTGAAGCCAAGCATCTTATGTAATATTTTATCCAGGGGCTGATCCCCTTTATCCTGGGTAATATCGACGAAGTTACTGTCGAAGTTTAGTCCCAGTACAAGAGCGGTTGTCCCTCCAAGTGAGTACTCAATACCTGCTGTAACATGATATCCAAGGCTGACATTCTTCAGCTCGGCAGAGGCATCCTCTTTTTCAATTTGGAGCGAAGGTATCTCCGCCTTGCCACCCAGAACAAATTTAGGATCAATTCCAAGGTCACTGAAAAAGGTTACATAACCTATCTGGTTAGTCTTCAGTTTTAAACCTATAGGGACAGCCAGATACTTTATATTGTAAATTATTCCATTTCCGGGGACTACAGTTGTTGAACTGTTCAGTAACAAGCTGATTGTGTCGTTGTATACCAGTTTCCCTCCTGAAGTGATAAGGCTTACTCCTGTTGAAAAGGCATAGTTTTCTGTGAAATACCTGTTGAAGGTGAGCCCAAAATTGAAACCGGGCCTAGCTCCCTCGTTAATAACATCCTTATTGTCGGATGTAAACCATCCAATAACAGGATCCGCATGAATGCCGAAACCTATACTTTTCTGTGCATATGTAATTCCTGCCGGAACTTCCATGAGAAACACCAGCAATAATAAAGGCAGTTGCCATGATATTCCCATTTTTGGTATTTTCATACTGATTTGTTTTATGCTTCTGACATATATTGCAATCTTGTTGTAAAAATAGCAAATTTAAACAGAAGTTTTTCCGGTAAGAATCTTTTGAGAATTACTAATGAAAAAGTGATTATTTTTGACTTTCTGAAATGATCAGTTTATGTATAAAAAATATATTCATTCTATTTTTGTTATCGCTGCCATGATATTAGTAGTATCATGTAGATCAGATAGTTATGATGTGGATATTTCAGGGATCAAGGCTGATATAAGGATAAAAAGGCTGGAAAAAGACCTTTTTACAATTAATCCTGATGAAATTCCGATTGCAGTTGCTGGTCTTAAAGAGAAATATGGTGATTTCATGCAACTCTTCAGTTATGTTATAAATGCCGGTGATGTAAATGACAGTTCTTTCAGCGATTTTCTGATCAGGTTCTGTACAGATAAACTTAATAATGATGTATATAACCTGACTGCAACTGTTTTTCCTGACATGTCAGAGACAGAAGAAAGGTTAAGTAAAGCCTTCAGGTACTATAAATATTACTTCCCGGAGAGAAGTATTCCGGATGTATTTACCTGCATCTCTGGGTTCAATAACAGTATTATAACAGGCGATCATATAACAGGTATATGTCTTGACAGGTATCTTGGAGCTGATTGTGATTATTACCCGCGGCTGGGCATCTATAAGTACCTGTCCGACAGGATGACACCTTCATATATTGTTCCAGATTGCATTTTTGGCTGGGGGGCATCAGAATGGAGTTACCGGGAAACCGGTTATTCCAGGGACAATGTCCTGACACAAATAATACACGAAGGCAAGCTGAAGTATTATCAGAAGTGCATGATACCTGATGTACCGGATGAGATACTGTTCGGTTTCATGCCTGATCAGATGAAATTCTGCATAAATAACGAAGATCAGATGTGGCAATACCTTCTTGAGCATGATCTGCTTTTCAGTACCGACCAGTTGGTAATCAGGAAACTGACAGGAGAGGCTCCGTTTACAACATATTTTACAAATGAATCACCTGGAAGGGCTGCTGTATGGATAGGTTTCAGGATTATAAAGTCTTATATGGATAAGAATCCTGATACCGGACTTGGAGAACTGATGAAAGATACTAATGTTCAGAGCATTCTTGAAAAGGCGAAATATTCACCAAAATAAAAGGGGCCGCGAAGCCCCTTTTCAAAATTTTTTAAGAGTGGAAAACTATTCTGGATGAATAGCCTCAACAGGGCATACATCAAAACATGCACCACAGTCAGTACATACATCCGGATCAATTTTATAGATATCTCCCTCCGATATAGCTTCAACAGGACATTCATCTATACATGTTCCGCAAGCAGTACAGTCATCATTAATTTTGTAAGCCATTTCTATTATTTTTTTGATTAGTTAAATACAATAATCGACAAAATTATCTTATTTTTTTTAAAAGAAAAAAAATCATGATAAATATATCACTCAGACAGAAGATTAATTATCAGCCAGCTCATGTTTGCGACACCAGTTTTCAGCCCCTCTTCATCAATGTCAAACTCAGGAGTATGAAGTTTTCTGACCTCTCCGTCATGTTTTCTTTTACTCATCCCTGTCCTGTAATAAAGAGACGGAGCGACAGATGAATAAAAGGAGAAATCATCTGAACTCATTCTCATATCAAATATCTTAACATTTTCTTTTCCAAGAAGTTCCTCCGAAAGTCTTACTGCTTTTTCAGTCAGTTTCTCATCATTAATCAGGACCGGATAACCTTCGGCAATCCTGACATCAACAGTTACGCTGTATTCAGCAGCCGTTTCAGCAGCAATTTTCCTGACCAGATTTATCCCTTCTTCTCTCCACTTCTCATCAAATGTTCTGAAGGTGCCTGCTATTTCAACCTTTTCAGGGATTACATTTGTTGCTCCCTCTCCTGATATTCTTCCTATACCCAGAATCGCAGGAATCTCTTTCCCGGAAACCTGACCAGCCATTGTTTCTTTAAGCCTTACTACCAGCTTTGACGCTATGAATACCTGGTCGGTTGTGAGTCCCGGTAAGGCAGCATGCCCACCTCTTCCTGATACAGTTAAATATATTTCATCGCATGAAGCCATATAACTGCCTGATCTGTATCCGGTCTTGCCACTCTCCAGTTCCGGCAGGTTATGAGTGGCAATTATGATATCCGGTTTTGGAGTTTCAAGTTCACCTGATTCAATCATCAGTTTGGCGCCTCCCGGTGATTTTTCCTCACCTGGCTGAAATATAAGCAATATGGTTCCGCCGAACATTTGGCTTATTGACTTCAGCAGCAATGCTGTGCCCATCACAATTGACATGTGAGCATCATGGCCGCAGGCATGCATCTTTCCTTTATTTACACTGGAATAATCTGCATCATTCCTTTCTAAAATTGGCAGAGCGTCCATTTCTGCTCTTAAAGCAATAACAGTATTGCCCTTTCCGCTACCTTTTATTTCTGCTATGATTCCTGTTCCTGCTATTTTATCTCTGTAAGGAATATTGTTATCTTTCAGCCATTTACATATATAAGCGGAGGTTTCTGTCTCTTCGTACGATAGTTCAGGATATTTATGAAAGTGTCTTCGGAGGTGAATCACTTCATTGTGAAGCTCTTCAGCCCTGGTGAGTATAATTTCTTTAAGGTCGGGCATTAATTAATATTATTTATGTTAGAAGTCAAGACTGAATGAGAGATAGAAAATCCTTGGCAGGATGTAATTATTTTCAATACCCCAGGCCCAGTCAGCCCTTACAAAATATCCAAGTATCTGAGCTCTGGCACCGGCGCCGAACCCCGCAACAATGGGATTCCGGTTTGAGTCGAGAGATACTTTGACAGGTCCGTTAGTGATCACTTCATTATCATAGCCGTTATCACTTTTCCATGGTGATATTCCGGTCCATGCTGACCCAATATCTCCGAAACCAACCACCTGCAAGCTGTTAAGGAAGTTTGATTTCAATGGATGGCCCATCAGATACCTGATAAAAGGCCATCTGATTTCGCTGTTTATCAGGGCAAAGTTATTTCCGTTTCTTACATTCTGCCTGAATCCCCTCATGTTTGTGGCCAGTGCCTGAAAGCTGTAATTCTGTCCGGGAGTTACCGGGGTAGCATTATTAAACATAGATGTACTATTGAAAAGGTAACCCATCCAGTTGTCAACACCTCCAAGGTAATATAAAAGTTTTGTGGTTCCGAATGATGAACTAGCAGCAAATCTGTTTGCCCATATTAATTCCCTGTGAATGCGAGTATACTTTCTGAAATCAATTCCAAGAACAATCATGTCTGATTTTGACCTGTTCAGCTGCTTATGGTATTCTGCAAAGATCTTTGATCTGGTACCGTAATAGATATTAATTGATCTTTTCCTTGTATTATCATAAATTGCTTCAGCTTTAAGGCTTCCCCAGTGCTGATAAATGTTTTCATAAGTAAGAGTCACTACATCAGTCGACATGAATACGTGCTTGTCATTCCTGTAGGCAACTGTACCTTTCAATGTCAGTACCGGTGTGATCGGTTTTGAGTATGAAAGATAAAGATTATGCGAATATGTTTTGAAGAGAGATGTGTCATTATAGCTGAAAAAAGCCTGCCGATGGAAGATAAGCTGTTTATCAAAGGTGCCTTTGAGGTTCTCAACGCTTAACAGGTATTCATTGCTGTCAAAATTACCTGCAAGCCTGAATCCACCTGTAACCCTGTAGTTTTCAAATAGATCGACTGTGCCAAATCGTGTCAGTATGTTGAACCCCGGATTAAAATAAGGAGCACCCCCACTATACACCTGGTAAGAGTTATTAAGGAAGCTGAAGTCGATCTGCCCCACAATATAGTTGTTATAAAAGGAGGTTTCGTATATTCTGATTAACGGAAACTCCAGTTCAGCAGTATCAAGATCAATATCCATATAGTCCTTTCTCCAGAGTTGTTCGTAGTAATTCTCCTTCTCCTTTTCAAAAATGTAGTGTGATATATTTATTGGTTCATTTTTTTCGTAATATTCATAAATAGGCTTTGTAAGAGTATCTCGTCTCCTTTTATCTTCTATTATCAGCCTTTGCCTGAGCTGTTCAATGCTGTCGGCTTTATGCAGCATCAGATTTTTGTCTTTACGGTATTGAGTAGTAAGTATGTCGCTTTCAGGTATTCTGGTCTGATCATTGAAATCACCCTTTCTGAGGAAATATTTTCTTTTGTTGAACAGGACTTCACTGAAGACTCCAGGTCCGTTTGCAACTGACTGGTTTAAAATATTCCTGTCATAATTGGTAACAGGGAATGACTTGATAAAATACCTGTAATGTGTTGTTGTATCAATAAAGCTTATTGTACTGTCGAACTTGGCCACATATCGGTTGAATATACCATTCTGATCACCGAGATATGTTAATTTGTCGCTGGAGATACCTGTGGCCTGAAACCTGTCGGTGAAACGATTTTCTGATAACCTGACAAGGTAGGAGCCTCTTTTATCAAGATCATAGGTGAACAGATCAAATGTTGGTGCCAGTTTTTCAAAAGGACTCGCAGTATTGGTCAGGGTATCTGATATCCGGTTTGATGAGAACATAATCTTACCGGGAGAATCCCTGAGGAAAGAGGGATAAAGATCATCAGCAATATCCCTTGTTATCTGTTCGTTAGTCCCTGAAGCAATTGTATGAATGTAAATATCGGTAGTCCCGTCTTTGACTGCAGACATAACAAGCCTCGTCCCTTCCGGTGAATATGAGAAGTCAAGGATTTTGTCAAAATAAAGAAGGTTTCTGGTTTCCAGCTTTTTCTCATTAACCCTGTAGAAATACATCAGCAAGTCAGCTTTCTCTTCATTTATAAATGTCAGTATTCTCCCGTTCGGATGCCATGTCATTACCGGATAGGTATCATCTGTAACCTGCTCAAACTTGGGTTCTTTTCTGAAAATAATCTTCTGCTTGCCTGTGGCATTATCGTAAAGCCATATCCGTTTTCTACCCCAGTCATTTGTAATATATGCAATATATTCACCTCCCGGACTTACTTTTACCTGCTGATAGATCTGTTCTTTTCTTGATTTTCTGATCTGTTTTCCATCGTCACCAGGAAGTCCTTTGTCTTCTGAATAATTCTCCTGGTAATACTTCTTCCAGTCAGCCAGGAGCTCTTTCAACTCTTTTCCTGTAACATACTGAAAGCCGTCATCAATATTCTTGTAAATTTTTGTCAGATAGAGTATGTTTGGAATTATCGCATCCCCATATTCTTTTCCGATAAATCTCCAGAATGACATTCCTGCATCAATAGCATCATCATATTCAAGATGATTTATATTCTTGTATTTGCCTGATTTAAGGCCGTCTTTTACCCTGTTTTCAGCCTCATAATCCCAGTTATGAGATGAGAATTTAATCAGCCCCTTTATATACCAGTCGGGCATGTTTATTACCTGCGAGCTGGAAACCCTGTCCCTGGTTTCAGCATTGTAAAGCATTTCATTTATAATAACCTCGGCAATTGAGGCGGCAATCTGGTTTTGAAAAGCGACGTGATCGCCTTCATAATACAGCATGACCTTATTCTTTATGATCCTGCTGAATCCACCTATATTATAAGACTCCTCATCATATGTAACCAGGCCAATATTAGATTGTTTATATTCGGCACTCTTGTTATAAATAATGAATATCATCCTTTTTTCAAGAGTATAATCGAAGTAGTCTTCAATTTCCTCGAGCTTTTTCGTGGCATAGTTGGCAGTGAACTGAGCCAGATCACGCCCATATTCATTAAAGTAACAATCAAAATTTTCGAACCTGTAAAACTGCCAGTAATAGTCGTAATACTGTACTTTATTCTTGCCAAATGTCATCTGGTGCCCATTATAGAACTGTCCGCTTGCATTAAGATAAAGCAGGCCGGAAATAAGCAATATTGACAGTTTTCTGAGCTTAGCCATATCCTGAACGGGTATCAGATCCGGATCATTTTTGTATCAAATTTTATTCCAAAAAAATATGTTCGGTCAGCAAAACTAATGATATTCTAGTTCTAAACAGAATAAATAGTTCAAAGTTTAATTTTTTAACAATTTTCCCGGAATTTTATTGTTTCGGTCTGGTTTTTGTGATTTATCATGCAACCAATCGAAGAAAGATTTTGTTATTTAATGGAATCAGACATTTAAAATTTGTATTTTTGCAAATCTTAATTTGAATCAAAATATAAGGAAGTTATGAAAAGGTTGTTTTTATTTATTTTGACAGTAGCTATTAGTTACACACTTAATGCTCAATTGTCAGAGGCAAAGATTCAGTTGCTTGAGACAGAACATGATTTTGGAAAATTCAAGGAAGAAGCCGGAAGGCAGACCTACGAGTTTGAGGTGACCAATTCAGGTAAAGATCCGCTCGTTATTCAAAATATTGTAGCTTCATGTGGCTGTACCACACCTGAATGGACCAGGTCACCCATCCCTGCAGGCGGTAAAGGCAAGATAACAGCCATCTATGATCCAAAGGACAGGCCAGGACCTTTCAACAAGACTCTTTCAGTATATTCCAACTCCAAACCTGAGGTTGTTGTGCTTACAATTAAGGGCGAGGTTATTCCACATGAGAAAACTATCGAGGAGTTATTTACATTTCCGGTTGGAGCAGTAAGATTTGAAAGTAACCATCTGGCATTTACCAATATTAAGAAGACTGAGAAGAAGATAAGGGTTATGCAGATTGTAAATACCTCTGATAAGGATGCAAAGGTGGAATTTGAAAATCTTCCTCCTCATCTGTTAATTAAAGCTACACCGCTGACTCTGAAACCAGGCCAGAAAGGAATGATTGAGGGTACATATGATGCTACAAAAAATGCCGGATGGGGAAATGTTAGTGATATGGTAAAGGTTAAGATTAATGATGTTGTACAGCAGAATGTCTATTATTATGTCTCGGCAAACCTGGTTGAAGATTTCTCATCACTTTCTAAGGAGGATATGCTTAATGCTCCGGTTTTCAGAATATCATCAAACACCTATGACCTTGGCAAGATTAAAGGGATGACTCAGAATGATGTTGAATTCAAGTTCAAAAATGAAGGAAAGAGTGACCTTATATTAAGACACATAAGGTCAACATGCGGTTGTACTGCTGTTCAGCAGGGTAATCAGGGCATTGGTATCAAACCCGGAGAATCCAGTTCTATTAAAGCTACCTTCAACTCAGGAGGATACACAGGCAAGGTTACTAAAGCCATTTATGTTTATACAAATGATCCGAAGAATTCCGAAATCGTACTTATGATAAATGCTGAAGTAGAACAGCAACCGGCAGCTTCGAAGTAACCTGATGGAGAAGGACAGTGAACTTAAAAGTGCACTAATAGTACACGAAGGTGTAAGCCAGCCTCCGAGCATCAATCCTGATATTCTCCGGGAAACATCTGCACGAAAGAAAAAGAAATATTCAGTTGAGGCATTTGTTGATGGTATCATTTCCGGAAACAGAACCATACTCAGCCAGGCGATTACGATTGTCGAAAGTTCACTCCCCAGGCATTCAGATGAAGCCCAGGAGATAATTGAAAGATGTCTTCCTTATGAGTCAAATTCTCTCAGGATCGGGATAACAGGAGTCCCTGGTGCAGGTAAAAGCACCTTTATTGAAACTTTAGGGCTTTTCCTGGCCAGTGAAGGAAGAAAACTTGCTATTCTGGCTATAGATCCAAGCAGTTCAAATACCAGCGGGAGTATACTTGGTGACAAAACACGAATGGAGCAGCTTAGTGTTCATCCAAACGCTTATATCAGACCATCTCCATCTGCAGGTACACTGGGCGGTGTTGCACGCAAAACACGTGAGTCGATAATCCTTTGTGAAGCTGCCGGTTTTGATACTATCCTGGTTGAGACGGTAGGGGTTGGGCAATCCGAAACAGCAGTACATTCAATGGTTGATGTATTTCTGCTTCTTATGCTTGCCGGGGCAGGTGATGAACTGCAGGGGATGAAACGGGGCATTATGGAAATGGCTGATATAATTGCCATTA
>Ga0307375_10000134_pt1 | contig 99068 bp, 87 predicted proteins | sample TR1MG_FD_202531 | JGI IMG/M metagenome (GOLD analysis project Ga0307375, IMG submission 202531) | Soil microbial communities from Risofladan, Vaasa, Finland - TR-1 | ecosystem: Environmental > Terrestrial > Soil > Coastal area > Acid sulfate soil | place: Finland: Risofladan, Vaasa | collected... | reverse complement strand
TCGTGGGAAGCGACGGACCGGCCGTGCCGCCGAAACCAGTTGACGCCCCGCCGATCGGGATCACTGGCGCCGTCGTCGTGGTGGTCGTTGTAGGCAGCGTGGTTGACGTGGTTGACGTGGTTGACGTCGTCGACGTGGTCGACGTGGTCGACGTGGTGGTCGTACTCGAACAGACGGGCACCGTGATCGTATTGCCGTCGAGGGTGACCGCTCCGTTGCTGGCGAGTACTCGTCCTTGAACCGAGGCCCCCGTGTTGAGGGTGGCCGACGTGAGAGCCATGACGGTTCCGGCCATGGAGCTCGTGGTGCCGAGGGTGGCTGAACTGCCTACCGCCCAGAAGACGTTGCAGGCTTGTGCTCCGTTCTCCAGAACGACAGAACTTCCCGAACTGGTGGTCAGCGATGAGCCCGCCTGGAAGATGAAGACAGAACTCGCGTCACCGCCGCCGTTCAAGGTGAGGGTGCCCGTGAGGGCCAGACTCGACGTTGACTGATAGACCCCTGGGACCAGGGTTGAGCCACCAAGGTCGCCCGATACCGTGGTGAACGGCGTGCGGCCCGCGGCGTCAAGGTACGCGGTCGTCAGATCTGTCTTGGCCGCGAGCGCCGCGGCATCCGTCTGATGGATTGCACCCGAACTTAAAGTTCCGGGCGGGAATCCAGTGATCGAGGTCCCCGGCGATAGACCGACGTCACCCGCGATCACTGTCGACCCGGTGTTCGTGATGGTCGTGCCCGCCAATACGGCATAGGACGACGCGCTGGCGAGATTCACGCTCGTGGTGGCTGCGAGGGCGGGCCCCACGCCGAAGACCGTCGCTAGCATGAAGGCCAAGCCCGAGGCTGCGAGGGCTGAAGCACCAAAATGACTGCGGCGAATGCGAATTGCTTGCGCACGATGGTGGCGCAGTTTCTTCGGCTCGCTGTGGGCGTCTGAGACAGTTCCTAAATCGGTATCCTTGGACATAAGAGTCCTTCCTGCAAGGGTAAAAATTGCGCCATAGACTAGAGTTAATATCAAACCTCTGTGATTCTTGAATGCTAGTGATTAGTGCGGAAACTCATTCACTAGTAATTACACCATGCTATGAACTCGCTATTTGTGTGAAACTTGTCATAAGTTTGAGGGGTGTTTGTGGCAGCGTCGCCACTCGCGGCGTACCGCTCGGTCGTGCCGCGCAGGGACCCTGGGCCGTAATTCGCTGCCTCTGGCCTTAGAAACCCACCGTTATCTAGACTTCGCCCATGACAGTCCACCCGGTACCGCGCAGTTCTGAAGTCACGATTGGAAAGAACCGAGCGCCGGCCCGAGCGATGCTTCGCGCCATGGGCCTGGGTGACGCTGACATGATCAAGCCCCAGATCGGCGTGGCTTCCAGTTGGAATGAGGTCACCCCGTGCAACCTGCCGCTCGACCGGCTCGCCAAGCGCGCCAAGGTGGCGGTGCGAGAGGGCGGCGGCGTCCCCTTCGAGTTCGTGACAATCGCAGTGTCCGACGGGATCTCCATGGGCCACGAGGGAATGCGCGCGTCGCTGGTGTCGCGCGAGGTGATTGCTGATTCGGTTGAGACCGTCATGCACGCCGAGCGATTTGACGCCATGGTCACGTTCGCGGGATGCGACAAGTCGCTTCCGGGAATGCTCATGGCGGCGGCGCGTCTCGACGTTCCGAGCGTGTTCGTGTACGGCGGGACAATCCTTCCGGGTGAGTACCACGGTGAATCGCTCGACATCGTGTCGGTGTTCGAGGCAGTGGGCGCGAACGCCGTTGGCGCCATGAGCGACGACGAGCTCTACGCGATCGAGTGTGCAGCCTGCCCGGGTGAGGGCAGCTGCGCGGGCATGTTCACTGCCAACACCATGGCGAGTGTCGGTGAGGCCCTCGGGATGTCGCTGCTGGGTAGCGCGTCGGTTCCCTCGGTGGATCCGCGGCGCGACCAGTACGCGTACGACTCGGGCGTGGCCGTTCTCAACTTGCTCGATAAGGGCATTACAGCGCGCCAGATCATGACTAAGGAGGCGTTCGAGAACGCCATCGCTGTCGTCATGGCTCTCGGTGGCTCGACCAACGCCGTCCTGCACCTGCTCGCGATTGCCCACGAGGCGCGCGTGGCGTTGGAGTTGGATGATTTCAACAAGGTCGCCGCACGGGTGCCGCACCTCGCCGACACCAAGCCCCACGGCAAGTACCACATGAGCGATATTGACGCGATCGGCGGCGTGCCCGTCGTTCTTCAGCACCTGTTGGACCACGGACTCTTACACGGCGACGTCATGACCGTGAGCGGTATGACGATGGCCGAGAGTCTGGCGGCGTACGCGCCGAAGAAGCCCGACGGCGAGGTCGTTCACGACATGGCCCACCCGATCAACGATCGCGGGGGAATTGCAGTGTTGAGCGGAACACTGGCACCCCGGGGATCGGTGGTCAAGGTGGCCGGACTCGACTCCCTGACCTTCTCGGGCTCGGCGCGGGTCTTTGACGGCGAGGACGCGGCGATGACCTCGATCCTCGCCGGTGAGATCGAACCCGGCACCGTGGTGATCATTCGCTATGAGGGCCCCAAGGCGGGGCCCGGCATGCGCGAGATGTTGGCGGTGACCGGCGCCATGAAGGGCGTGGGCCGAGGCAGCGACAGCGCCCTAGTGACCGATGGCCGCTTCAGTGGTGGGACTCACGGCTTCTGCGTGGGCCACGTGGCTCCCGAGGCGCTCGACGGCGGTCCCATCGCGCTGGTGCACGATGGCGATCGTATCGAGATCGACGTGAACGCTCACTCAATCGATCTGCTGGTCGAGCCCGATGTGCTCGCCGAACGGGCCAAGCACGTGAAGGAGTTCACGCCGCGTTATACCACTGGCGTGCTCGAGAAGTTCGCCCGACTGGTCCAGGGCGCCGAGAAGGGGGCGGTCACCTCGCGCTGAGTTGTCGCGCGAGGTGACCGGCGCGTCACCCGAGACCGTTGGGCGTCGCGAAGGTGTTGACGTAGCGCACCCCGCCCTGCATGCCCTGGTCCATCAGGACTTCGTAGTTGCCCCAGATCGATGTGCCACCCGCCACCCAGTAGGGGCTCTGATCGGCGGCGGAGCCGACCCAGATGATCTTGACGTGCTCGGTGACCGAGCTGCCGCCGGGCACCATGCCGTTCCACTCGTTGGTGACCCACGCGCCCGCGCAGTAGGTCGCGTTGTCGTAGCCGTTGGCGTTGCACGCGTCCCAGGCGGCGTTCCACTTCATGACCAGATGGTCGTTCGCGTAGGTGGGATCGCCCCAGACCATGCCATCGAGTGTGCGGTCGACACCATCGGCCGGGCCCGAGAAGATGCGGGCGCCGTAGTTGTAGCCGCACTGATTGAAGCCGTGGCCCGAAGTGGTTCGCGAGCAGGTAACCGTGCCGGCCGAGGCCGGTGCCCCTCCGGTCAGCACGGGAGTCGCGACCAGGGCGAGCAGCGAGCCCGTGGCGAGCAGGTGAGTTCGCTTCATGAGTACCTCCAGGTTGGTGATGTCTCGTGGTCTAGCAGTCGGGTGGGCGACAGATTGGCGATTGTGCGAAAATTGGGGCGCGTGTGCGCAAGCGTCGTTGGCGTGGTCCGGTCCGGTCCGTGCGCACCGGTTGGCCCGCGGACTTGCGGTGTGCTTAGATTGTGGGGTGACGACGCGCGAGATCATTCTGGTAGTAGTAGGCGGCTGGCGCCGGTAGTCACGCACGTTCGTACACCGGAGGCCTCCCAAACAAGGGAGGCCTTTTTCTTTACCCAAAGACCCCAAAGGAGCCTGGTGCAACTCACTGGAGCAGAAGCCCTCATCAAGAGCCTCGAACAGCAGGGCGTGGAGACGATTTTCGGCCTGCCCGGTGGCGCGATCCTTCCGGTCTATGACCCCCTCCTGGACTCGTCGATTCGCCACATACTCGTGCGCCACGAGCAGGGCGCGGGGCACATGGCCGAGGGCTACGCGCTGGCCACTGGCCGCCCCGGCGTGGCGATGGTCACCAGTGGTCCCGGTGCCACGAACATCGTGACGCCCATCGGCAACGCGCACATGGACTCGACACCGCTCGTGGTGATCACGGGCCAGGTCGCCACGTCTTCGATTGGTACCGACGCCTTCCAGGAGTGCGACATCACCGGCATCACCATGGGGATCACCAAGCACAACTTCCTCGTGCAGACAGCCCAGGAACTGCCGCGCGCCGTGGCGGCCGCGTTTCACCTGGCCACGACCGGCCGGCCGGGCCCCGTGCTCATCGACGTTCCCAAGGATGTCAGCCAGTCAATGATGGACTGGTGGTATCCCTCAACAGTCGATGAGTACGACCTGCCCGGTTATCGCCCGGACGTGGAGCTCGACGAGCACGCGATCGCTCGCGCGATCGCCCTGATCGCGGACGCCGAGCGGCCGGTGCTCTACGTCGGTGGCGGCACGTTGAAGTCGCACGCCGCCAAGGAGCTGCTGGCCTTCGCCGAGCGAACCAGGATGCCGGTGGTGACCACGCTCATGGCTCGAGGCGCGTTTCCCGACTCGCACCCCCAGCACCTGGGCATGCCGGGCATGCACGGCGTGTACGCCGCAGTGACCGCGATCCAACGGTCTGACCTGCTCATTTCGCTCGGAGCACGTTTCGACGACCGCGTGACCGGCAAGGTCTCCGCGTTCGCACCCGAGGCGAAGGTGATCCACGTGGACATCGATCGGGCCGAGTTCAACAAGATCCGCGCCGCCGACGTGTCGGTGCAGAGCAACGTCGTCGCCGCGCTGCGGGCCCTCGACGCGGGCGACGCCACGCCGAAGAATCTCGACGCGTGGTGGAGGGAGATTCGCTCATGGCAGGAGCAGTACCCGCTCGTCTACGATGCGCCGGTCCCCGACGGACCGCTGCGCCCCCAGCACGTCATCGAAGCCATCGGGCGACAGGCGGATGCGGGCACCATCGTCGCGGCCGGGGTGGGCCAGCATCAGATGTGGGCGGCCCAGCACTGGAAGTTCGAGGAGCCGGGCACCTGGATCAATTCCGGTGGGGCCGGGACCATGGGCTTCGGTGTGCCCGCGGCCATCGGTGCCAAGGTTGGCCGGCCCGAGCGCACCGTCTGGTGCATCGACGGCGACGGGTGCTTCCAGATGACTGCTCAGGAACTCGTCACGGCGCGCTCCGAGGGAATCCCGATCAAGGTGGCGATCTTGAACAACGCCTATCTGGGCATGGTGCGCCAGTGGCAGGAGATGTTCTACGACGAGCGCTACAGCGAGGTCTACCTGTCCTCGGACCTACCCGACTACGTGAAGTGGGCCGAGGCGATGGGCTGCGTCGGTTTGCGCGCGACCAACCTGAAGGAGATGAACGACGTGATCGACGAGGCCAACAAGATCAACGACGTGCCGGTGGTGATCGACTTTCGCACCGATACCTCCGAGAAGGTCTTTCCCATGGTGGCCTCGGGATCGAGCAACGACGACATCATTGTTCACCCCTCCCAGCGAGGTGCGCGATGAACACCCCCGAGCCATTCGCGGGCGACACCCGCCACACCCCGGTGCGTCACCACATCTTGTCGGTGCTCGTTGAGAACAAGGCCGGCGTGCTGGCGCGCATCGCGGGCCTCTTCGCGCGACGGGGCTTCAACATCTACTCCCTGGCCGTCGCACCCTCCGAGAGCCACGCCCGTTTCTCGCGGGTGACCATCGTGGTCGACGCGGAGTCGGCGCCCCTCGAGCAGATCATGGGTCAGCTCGACAAGCTGGTCAACGTGGTGGACATTACCGATTTGGCGCCGCGCGACGCGGTGGAGCGCGAGCTCCTGCTCGCGACCATCACCACCAACGTGGCCAACCGCACGCCGCTGCTCGACACCCTGGGCAACGCCGGCGCCGCCATCGTCGACGTCGACCCCGGCGCGGTGACCGTCATGCTGGCCGGAACCCCGGCGGCGTGCGACGAGTTGGAGCGAGCGCTGGAGGACTTCTCGGAGGTGGAGCTTCATCGCACCGGGCGCGTCGCACTCCCTAGACTTGGCCAAGCGGCTCAGGACTAGGTCCGAGGAAGCATTCAACAGCACAGAAAGACAGTGACAATGACCACGATGTTCTATGAGAAGGATGCTCAGCCGGAGGTTCTCAAGGGCAAGAAGATCGCCGTGCTCGGCTACGGCTCCCAGGGCCACGCACACGCGCTCAACCTGCACGACGGCGGCTACGACGTTCGCGTCGGTCTGCGACCCGAGTCTTCCTCGGTGCACAAGGCGGAAGAGGCCGGTCTGCGCGTGCTCGGCATCGCCGACGCGGCCGCCGAGGCCGACGTCATCATGATGCTCGTGCCCGACACCGAGCAGAAGGCCATCTACGATCTCGAGGTAGCCCCGCACCTGAGCGCTGGCAAGTGCCTCCTGTTCGCCCACGGCTTCAACATCCGCTTCAATCTCATCAACCCGCCCTCCGACGTCGACGTGGCCATGGTGGCGCCCAAGGGGCCGGGACACCTAGTACGCCGGACCTACCTCGAGGGCGGCGGCGTGCCCTCGCTGATCGCGGTGCACCAAGACGCCACCGGCAACGCCCACGCCATCGCGCTCGCTTACGCGCACGCGCTCGGTGCGACGCGCGCCGGAGTGCTCGAGACCACCTTCACCGAGGAGACCGAGACGGATCTCTTCGGTGAGCAGGCGGTGCTGTGCGGTGGCGTCAGTGCACTGGTCAAGGCCGGTTACGAGACCCTGGTGGAAGCGGGCTACCAGCCCGAGAGCGCCTACTTCGAGTGCCTACACGAACTCAAGCTGATCGTCGACCTCATGTACGAAGAGGGCATCACCGGCATGCGTTTCAGCGTGTCGGACACGGCCGAGTACGGCGATCTGACGAGGGGTCCGCGGATCATCACCGACTCGGTGAAGGCCGAGATGAAGAAGGTGCTCACCGAGATCCAGGACGGCACGTTCGCGCGCGAGTGGATCCTGGAGAACGAGATCGGACGGCCACGCTACCGCGAACTTCGCGAGGCGGGCAAGAAGCACCCCATCGAGGACATCGGCAAGAAGTTGCGCGCGATGATGCCATTCGTATCGGCGGGAAAGCAGAAGGTTGCCGACGTGTCGGGTGGCGACACCGACGACTAAGCGTCGCGTTGCGCGTCGTCGATGACGCCGCGGGCGAGGCCCGCGAAGACGAAGCGGTGGAAGGGGGCGACGGCGTACCAGTACGCGCGCCCCCACAGACCGCGCGGCTTGAATCGAGCGGTCTGGGTCATGGTGGTGAGCGCTCCTTCGCGCTCGATTCGAAAGTCGAGCCACGCCTCACCGGGCAGCACCATCTCGGCGCGCAGCGAGACGAGCGACGCGGCTTCGAGTCGTTCGACACGCCAGAAGTCGACGTAGTCGCCGACACGAAGCGCGCTGGGGTGGCGACGACCGCGACGCAGCCCCGGTCCGCCCCACGCCAGATCGATGAGGCCGCGAAACCTCCACAGCCATTCCCCGCTATACCAGCCCTTGTTGCCTCCAAGCGCGGTCACGGCGCGAAAGACCGCCTCGGGCGACGCGTGGGTCGTGACGACCCGCTCGTCGCGCAGCTCTGTGCCTCCGGCCCACGCGGGGTCGGTGCCGAGCGCGCGAAACGGCTGGAGATCGGCATCGGTGAATCGGGTCGGCGCCGTGTCGGAGTTGGCGACGCCGAGGGCCAGGTGGATGGCGTCGGCCAAGCCGCGCTCGGGCGGGCCGAGGAGGCGCACGGCTGTGTCGTCGCGAACGACCACCTCGTTGACCAGGCTGTCGACGAGTGGACGCGCGAGCGACGCGGGAACGGGTGTCACCAGGCCCACCCAGTGACTGGAGAGGCGCGGCGTCAGCAACGGCACCGGAAGCAGGCGTCGCCGGCGAAGTCCGGCCTCGCGCGCGTACAACGCCATCATCTCGGCGTAGGTGACCACATCGGGGCCCCCGATCTCGAACACGCCCGCGAGGTCCCGGGGCGAGCCGATGGCCACCGTGAGATACCTCAGAACGTCCGAGATCGCGATCGGCTGCGACTTCGTGGCCACCCACTTGGGCGTCACCATGACTGGCAACACCTCGACCAGGTAGCGCAGCATCTCGAAGCTGGCCGAGCCGGCGCCGATGATCACCGCCGCGCGCAGCTCGACGACCGGGATCGAGCCCGCGGAGAGGGTTCGGCCCACCAGGTGACGGCTCGCCAGGTGGGTGCTCAGGCGGGCGTCGTCTCGGCCCATCCCGCCCAGGTACACGATCCGTTCGACGCCAGCGCGTTCGGCGCCGTGGCGGAAGTTGAGCGCATCGCTTGCCTCCTTGGCCGCCCAGTCACCACCGGTGCCGATGCCGTGCACCAAGTACACCGCGACGGCGACGTCGCTCATGGCCTCGCTCAGGTCGCCTTCGACAGTACCCTGCATCACCTCGACGTCGTCCACCCAGGCGGCGCTGGCGAGTTTGGCGGGGGTGCGCACCAGGCAGCGCACCACGTAGCCCTGTTCGAGCAGTCGTGGCACGAGTCGTCCGCCGACGTAGCCGGTGGCGCCGGTGACGAGCACCCGACGAGTTCGTTCTGTCGAGGAGCTCACGACGCGAGCGTAGTGGCGTGTCTAGAGGTTCCCCACGACGTAGTTGATGCACGCGCACAGCGACGCGACGTCTTCGGGGTCCACGCTCGGGAACATCGCGATGCGCAACTGGTTGCGACCCAGCTTCCGGTAGGGCTCGGTGTCGACGATGCCGTTGGCGCGCAGTACCTTCGCAATGACTCCCGCGTCGACTTCGTCGCTAAAGTCGATCGTGCCCACGACGTTCGATCGCTCTGCCGGGTTGGTCACGAAGGGTGTGGCGAAGTCTGACGCCTCGGCCCAGGTGTAGAGGATCTCCGCCGAGGTTCGCGAACGGCCGCTCGAGAACTCGAGGCCGCCATTGTCGTTCATCCACTTGATCTGGGAGGCCAGCAGGTGGATCGTCGCCAGTGCGGGTGTGTTGTAGGTCTGGTTGAGCCGAGAGTTGTCCAGTGCGATCTTGAGGTCGAAGAAGGCCGGCGTCCACCGATCGGAGGCCGCGAGGGTCTCAATTCGCTCGACGGCAGCGGGGGAGCACAGCGCTAGCCACAGTCCGCCGTCGGAGGCGAAGCTCTTCTGGGGCGCGAAGTAGTAGCAGTCGAACTGGTTGGGATCGACCATGAGCCCGCCCGCGCCCGACGTGGCATCGACCGCCACGAGGCCGGTCGCGCCCTCGGGGCGGCGCACCTCCATCATCACGCCGGTGGAGGTCTCGTTGTGGGTGAGGGCGTACAGGTCGACGCCGTTGTCAGCGACCGCCACCGGGTGCGTGCCGGCGTCGCTCTTGATGATCTGGGGGTCGCCCAGGTGCGGCGCCGCCTTGGCGCTCGAGGCGAACTTCGACGAGAACTCGCCGAAGCTGAGGTGCTGACTGCGCTCGGCGATGAGGTGGAAGGTCGCCGCGTCCCAGAAGCACGTGGTGCCTCCGTTGCCGAGCAGGACCTCGTAGCCGTCAGGGAGACTGAAGAGGTTGCGAAGGCCGTCGCGCACCTCGGCGACCTTGTTGCGTACGGTTGCCTGGCGGTGCGACGTGCCGAGGTACGTCGTCGAGTCGGCGAGCAGCGCGGTGAGCTGGTCTTGTCGGATCTTGGACGGCCCGGAGCCGAAGCGTCCGTCGCGCGGAAGAAGTTCTTGTGGGATTCGGAGGGTGTCAGGGGAGGTCATAGAATTACATTCTTACGGAAAACGAACGGAGCGATTGATGGGTTCGAGAGTGAGTGACCTTCTGAGCGGTCTCGCCCCCAGCGCCACCCTTGCCGTCGACGCAAAAGCCAAGGCGCTAAAGGCCGCTGGCGAGCCGGTCATCGGCTACGGTGCGGGCGAACCCGACTTTGCGACTCCCGAGCACATCGTCGAGGCCGCCGAGCGGGCCTGCCAGGACCCCACGATGTACAAGTACACCCCCACCGCCGGCCTACTCGCGCTGCGCGAGGCCATCGCTGACAAATCCGAGCGCGACTCCGGTCTCGTCGTCAGCGCCAACCAGGTGCTGGTCACCAACGGGGGCAAGCACGCCGTGGCCACGGCCTTCATGACCCTGCTCGATCCGGGCGACGAGGTGCTCATCCCCGCCCCGTACTGGACGACCTACCCCGAGTCGGTCTACCTCGCTGGCGGTGTGCCGGTGGCGGTCCCGACGAGCGAGCAGCGCGGTTTTCGCGTCAGCGTCGAGGAGTTGGAGGCCGCGCGCACCACGCGCACCAAGGTGCTCGTCTTCGTGTCGCCGTCGAACCCCTCGGGAGCGGTCGCGCACCCCGATGACGTCGCCGCCATCGGCGCGTGGGCGGGCGAGCACGGCATCTGGGTTCTCTGCGACGAGATCTACGAGCACCTGGTCTACGGTGACGCCCGGCACGTATCGATGCCGGTGGTGGCGCCCGAGCTCGCCGATCGCTGGGTAGTCGTCAACGGTGTCGCCAAGACCTACGCGATGACGGGTTGGCGCGTGGGCTGGATGATCGGAGCACCCGACATCATCGGGGCAGCGGTGAACTACCAGAGCCAGACGACGTCCAACATCTCCAACATCTCCCAGCGCGCCGCGCTCGCCGCGGTGAGCGGCGATCTCAGCGCGGTAGAGGTGATGCGTACGGCTTTCGACCGCCGGCGACGCACCATGACCTCGATGCTGAACGCCATCGACGGGGTGCACTGCGTTGAGCCCGACGGGGCCTTCTACTGCTTTCCCAACGTCACTGGACTGCTCGGCCGTTCGCTCGGCGGCTCGACGCCGACCACGTCGGCGGAGTTGGCCGAGGTCCTGCTCGACCAGATCAAGATCGCGGTGGTCCCCGGCGAGGCATTCGGTGCGCCGGGCTACTTCCGACTCAGCTACGCGCTGGGCGACGACGACCTGGCTGAGGGGCTTCGCCGCTTCGGTGAGTTCGTCGCGGGAGTTTGAAGCCCCACGCATTCCCTCTAGCCTTGGGGGATCGAACGAAAGGTTAAGTTGTGGCTCGAGTACTCGTTACCGAAGAGATTGCTGAATCTGGCCTGCAGGAGTTGCGCAACGCCGGGCACGAGGTCGACGTTCGCCTCGGGCTCTCGCCCGCCGAGTTGATCGAGGCGGTCCAGGGCGCCAACGCCCTGATCATCCGCTCAGCCACCCAGGTCGACGCGCCCACGCTCGAGGCGGCCAAGGATCTCGTCGTGGTGGGTCGCGCGGGCATCGGCCTTGACAACGTCGACGTGGCCAAGGCCACCGAACTCGGTGTCATGGTGGTCAACGCGCCCCAGTCGAACATCCTGTCAGCCGCCGAACAGACAATGGCCCTGCTGCTCGCCCAGGCGCGCAACGTGCCCCAGGCACACGCCGCTCTCAAGGGTGGAAAGTGGGAGCGCTCGAAGTGGGAGGGCGTGGAACTGCACGGTAAGACCCTCGGCGTGGTGGGTCTTGGCAAGATTGGTGCCCTGGTGGCCCAGCGGGCCATGGCCTTTGGCATGCACCTGGTGGCGTACGACCCGTACATCTCCGAAGAGCGCGCTCGGCACATGGGCGTGGAATTGATGGACCTCGATTCGCTGTTGCGCCAGAGCGACTTCATCACGATCCACCTGCCCAAGACCAAGGAGACCGCCGACCTCTTCGACGCCGAGACGTTGAAGAAGGCCAAGGTGGGCGTGCGGATCATCAACGTGGCCCGCGGCGGCATCATCAATGAGAGCGACCTGGCCGACGCCATTCGCAGTGGACACGTCCAGGGCGCGGCGCTTGACGTGTTCGCCAAGGAGCCCACCACCGAGTCGCCCCTGTTCGAGCTCCCTTCGGTCGTCGTCGTGCCGCACCTGGGTGCTTCGACGCGCGAGGCGCAGGACAAGGCCGGCATCACCATTGCCGAGCAGGTCCAGTTGGCGCTGTCGGGCGACTTCGTCCCCTTCGCGGTGAACGTTGCCGCGGGCGAGGTGTCCAACGTGGTTCGTCCCTTCATGGGCCTGGCCGAGGTGCTCGGTCGCTTCATTGGTGGTCTGCTCGACGGAAAGCCCGCCGACCTGGAGGTCATCTACCAGGGCGAGCTCGCCGGTTCGGGAACCAAGATCCTCACCCTGTGCGCCCTCAAGGGCTTGTTGAGTGCAACGGGCCACGAGGGTGTGTCCTTCGTCAACGCTCCGCAACTGGCCAAGGAGCACAACCTGGCTTGGGGCGAGGTGTCCACGGTGGAGTCACCCGAGTATGTGAATCTCATCACGGTTCGATCAGGCGATCACGCGGTAGCGGGCACTTTGATGACCATCGGCACTCGTCTCGAAACTCGCATCGTCACCGTGGACGGTCACAGTGTCGAGATCCCGCCGACCGCGTCGATGCTGGTGGTGCGCAATGATGACCGTCCGGGCATGATCGGTCAGGTGGGCCTGGCACTGGGCGAGGCGCACGTCTCCATCGCGTCGATGGCGGTGGGCCCGGACCCGGCGAGTAAGACCGCGCTCATGGTGCTCTCGACCACGACGCCCACGCCCAGCGCGGTGATCGAGCGGCTGCGCGAAAGTGACGGTATCGAGGACATCCACCTCATCAGCCTCCGCTAGGACCGCGCCGCGCTTGCGCGGCGCCAACTAGAAGAGGCTGATCAGATCGATTCGGTCCATGATCTCTTTGGTGAGCAGCGGCATAGCGTCCAGGGCCGTCATATTCTCGCGCACCTGCGCAGCCGAGGAGGCGCCGGTGATCACCGTCGAGACGTTGGGGTTCTTCGCGCACCAGGCGAGGGAGAGCTGGGCGAGGCTGATACCGAGCTCGTCGGCGATTGCCTTGAGTTCGGCAACCTTCTTGTTTCGTTCGGGGTCGGTCAGCATCCCCTTCAGCCATTCGTAGCCCGGCAGTGTCGCGCGCGAGCCTTCGGGGATGCCGTGCAGGTACTTACCGGTGAGCAATCCCGACGAGAGGGGCGACCAGATGGTGGTACCGAGACCGATGTCCTGGTAGAGACGGCGGTATTCCTTCTCGACCCGGTCTCGCCAGAGGATGTTGTACTGGGGCTGCTCCATCAGCGGCTTGTGCAGGTGGTGGCGATCGGCGATGTCGTAGGCGGCGCGGATCTCGTCCGCGCTCCATTCCGAGGTCCCCCAGTACAGAGCCTTGCCCTGGGAGATCATGTCGCTCATCGCCCAGACCGTTTCCTCAATGGGCGTCTTCGGGTCGGGCCGGTGGCAAAAGACCAGGTCGACGAAGTCGAGCCCGAACCGCTCGAGCGAGCCGTCAATGGCCTGGCTTAGGTACTTGCGATTCAGGGTGTTCTTCATGTTGATCTGGTCGTGCAAACCCCAGAACAATTTCGTCGAGACGACAAACTCGTGTCGCTTCCAGCCCAGTTCGCGAAAGGCCCCGCCCATGACCCGCTCGGAGTCACCGGCGGAGTAGGCCTCGGCATTGTCGAAGAAGTTGACGCCGGCCTCTTTGGCGGCACTCAGACACTCGGCGGCCGACGCGGCGGTCGCAATCTGATCCTTGTTGGCAAAGGTCACCCAACTGCCAAAGGACAAGACGCTGACCTTGAGTCCCGAACGGCCCAAACGACGGTATTCCATAGTTGCCATGTTGACTCCTTAGGTGGGTGACTGCGTGGGGTGGACTACGCCGCGGGATTCTCGGGGACATCTGGCCACTGGTCGTACGAGATTGACTCGCCGGACCGCGAGCGTTTGACGATCATGACGACGCCCGCGAGTGCTGCACCTAGCATCAAGAGAAGTGCCAGCTTGAAGAGTGCCTTTGCTATGCCCACAAACTCTCAGGATAGTGGCCGAACGCGGTGGACATTGTCTCAAACCGGGATAGACTGGCCCCGTGACTATCGACTCGTTCAAGGAGCTGCTGCGCTGGTAGGGTGAGCACACGCTCGCCCTACGCCCCCGCTTACGCGGGGGTTTTTTGTTTCCTGAGTTCGAGTCAAGAGAAAGGATGGACATGGCAACCAGCCCGCAAGAGCCAAGCCCCATGGCGTTCGCCAAGTACCGGCCGACGGTGCCCGTGGATCTGCCCGATCGCGCGTGGCCCAATGCTCGTCTGAATCACGCGCCGCGTTGGTGCAGTGTCGACCTGCGCGACGGCAACCAGGCTCTGATCGACCCGATGGACCTCGAGCGCAAGTCAGTCATGTTCGCCCAGCTGGTCGATATGGGCTTCAAGGAGATCGAGGTCGGCTTCCCCTCCGCGTCCCAGCCGGACTTCGACTTCGTGCGCCATATCATCGACAATGCTCTCATCCCCGACGACGTCACGATCCAGGTGCTGACCCAGTGCCGCGAGGACCTCATCCGGCGCACCTACGAGTCGCTGCATGGCGTGCATCGGGCCATCGTGCACTTCTACAATTCGACTTCCACGCTGCAGCGCCGCGTGGTCTTTGGTCTGGATCGCGATGGCATCACCCAGATCGCGCTCGACGCCGCACGCCTGTGTCGTTCCCTGGAGTCGACCTCCCCGTTCACCGAGTTTCTCTACGAGTACTCGCCCGAGAGTTTCACCGGCACCGAGTTGGACTACGCACTCGAGATCTGCAACGCGGTCAGTGCGGTCATCGAGCCCACGCCCGAGCGGCCGTTGATTCTGAACCTTCCGGCCACGGTGGAGATGTTCACGCCGAACCTGTACGCGGACTCGATCGAGTGGTTCTTGCGCCACGTCGACAATCGCGACTCGATCGTTCTCTCGCTGCACCCTCACAACGATCGCGGCACTGGCGTGGCCGCCGCGGAACTGGGTGTGCTGGCCGGTGCCGACCGCGTAGAGGGGACGCTCTTCGGCAATGGCGAGCGCACCGGCAACGTTGACGTCGTGAACCTGGCGCTCAACCTCTTCTCCCAGGGGGTTGACCCCGAGCTCGACATTCGTGATATTGACAAGGTTCGCCACGTCGCCGAATACGCCAACCGCCTGCCGATCCATCCACGTCACCCCTACGTGGGCGAGCTGGTCTACACGGCATTCTCGGGCTCTCACCAGGACGCCATCAAGAAGGGCATGACCGCGATCGGCGACGAGTACGAGGTGTGGGAAGTGCCATACCTGCCCATCGATCCCAAGCACACGGGTCGTACCTACGAGGCGATCATCCGGGTGAACTCCCAGTCGGGCAAGGGTGGCGTGGCCTACCTCTTGAGCACCGAGCACGGCCTCGAGCTGCCGCGGGCGATGCAGGTCGAGTTCTCCAAGCGCGTGCAGGAGATCGTCGAGAGCTCGGGCACCGAGATTTCGCCCACCCAGATCTGGGACGTCTTCACGACTACGTACCTGCCGGAAAATCCCACGATCCAGTTGCTGTCGAGTGAGGTGTCCACGGATCAACACAACACCCGGATCTTCGCCCAGTTGGTCGTGGCCGGTCAGCACGTGACGGTCAAGGGCGAAGGCAACGGACCGATCGACGCACTGATGGCCGGGCTCAAGGACGAGATGGACGTCCGCTTCAAAGTTCGCGACTATCACGAGCACGCACTCACCGCGGGGTCTGAGGCGTCGGCCGTTGCCTACGTGGAGGCAGAGGGCGACGACGGTACCACGTGGTGGGGAGTCGGGATGAGTTCGTCGATCTTGGATGCTTCGCTCGAGGCGGTTATCTCGGCGGCAAACCGGAGGCGATAGGAGACGGCGCCGCTACGCTGGCGCGATGCTCTTTCACGACCTGACGACCACGCTGGGCTGGAGTGCGGTGGTGCTGGGCGCCATCGGCACCTACGCCCAGTTTCGTCGGGTGACCCTCTACGGCGTTGAGGGGATGTCCCTCGCCACCTGGGTCGTCTTTGTGTACCTGGGGCTGTTCTGGGGTGCGTACGGGGTGGTCACCAACTCGTGGGAGATGATCTTGGGGAGTCTGGCGACGCTGCCTCTGCAGTTGGCCATCGTGGCGCGCCTGGCTCCAGTGGTGCGCTGGCGCGTGTCGGCCGGGTCCCTCGGCGCCTTTGGCGCACTGTGCGTGGTGCCCACGCTGGAGTGGGGCTGGTCGGGCGGTATCTACGGCGCTGGCGTCGTGATGGCCCTGACCCGAGGTCCGCAGTTGGTGGAATTGGTGCGCTGCGAGGAGGCCTTAGGTGTGTCAGTTGGCTGGTGGGGCCTAAGCGCTGCGGCGGGCGTAATGTGGATGGCCTACTACACCGGCGTGCGGCTCTGGGCCGCGTTCGCGGCGACGGCGATGGCGGCGGTGGCGAGCACGCTTATCGCGCTGCTCGCGACGTGGCGCCATCAACAGTCCCGCGATCGGCGCACCGTGGAGACCGTGTTCAGCGGGTGAGCGGGTCGTGCTCTGCGCGAGCGGCCGTCCAGGCTCGGCGTTCGAGGATCCAGACGTAGCCCCTTCCGGTGTGGCCCGAGGTGACGATCTCGCGGTCCTCCTCGTGATCGAGCGTGAATCCGAGCCGCGCCGGGACCGCCGCACTCGCCGTGTTGGCCCGGTCCATGCGTATCTTCACTCGATCGACGTCACCCAGGTGCGCGAACGCCGCGCCGACCAGCGCCCGGGCGGCGCGTGTCGCGTAGCCGCGATGCGTGCGGTCCGAACGGATCCAGTAGCCGATCTCGGGACACGAGGGATCGTCGAAACGGTGCAGGCCGCACGAACCGACCAGCTCATCGCTCGCGCACTCGAAGATGGCGTAGTTCCACTCGGTGTCGCGATCGAACGAGGCCGTGCCGTCGCGCAGGACGGCCTCGAACTGCGATCGGGTCGGTAGCTCGCGGGCCCAGGGCATCCATTGCTCCAATTCGACGATGCTGCGTCCCACCGCGTCCAGCATCTGATCGACCATTGATGCGCGCCAGCCTCGAAGTACCAGGTCGCGGTCGGCGAGAAGCTCGGGCAGCAGGGGCATGGCACCAGTATTGCGGCCGCGCGACACCGCCTAGCGCGTCTGGACGTCGAACACGGCCAGTTCGTGCAGCCCGGCGGCGAAGGCCTTGCTCAGATCCGCCAGCAGTTGGGTTTGGTGATGGGGCACGATACTCCCGAGACAGGCTCGTTCACCCAGGGCGATATCGCCGAGTCCCCTCAACAGGTGCTCGTTCGGCCCCTTGCGCGGGTACTGGGGCAGGGAGCCGAGCCGGGCGAGGGACTGCTCGATGTCCGTGCAGGCCCGACGCACCGTGTCCCAGTTGGGGCTTGCGGCGTCCAGGTCCGCGCGTGCATTGGTGACCACGAGGCGAAGCGAGGCGAGGTCGCCACCGTACAGGTGGGACCAGACTCGCCCCGTCGACAGCGAGGAACCAAGCGCGATGATGAGCAGGAATGATCCCAGGTACGTCATGGCGCCAAGGATGAGCTCGCCGGTGATGACGCGCCGACCGGCTCGCGAAAGCGACAGCGGCCAACGTGGTTCGCGTTCGGCGTCCGCGGTCGTCACCGGGGGAGCCATCGGCAGGGACCCCATGAGGCGGGTCGGCGCGTCGGAATCGAGTTCCGACGCCGTTCCCGGGGCCTCGTCGTTGCTCACCTCGCCGTCGTCGGTGGATGCGGTATTCGAGAGAAACTCCGATGAGGGCACATCGCCGAACAGTCCACGGGGGTAGCGGTCTTGGACCACGAGGGCGTACGCCTGGACTCGCGTGACGTAACGCAATGCCGCGTGGGTCGCATTGTGTAGGGGTTCGGGCAGCGAACCGCGCACCAGGGTCAAGAACCAGGCCACCACGCCCACCATGGCGAGCCCGGCACTCAGGAGGGTCGTCAGAATCGTGACTGGGACTAGCAGGACGATGCGGAAGAGAATCGTGAGCCGACGCAGGGGAGACTGTTCGAGACGCACGTCGATCGGATAGTCATCGGACGGCTCGAGGGAGAACGGCGGGTATGAATCGGTTAGAAAGTAGAGGTACCCGATTACTCTCGCGTACCAGCGGATGTAGCCGACGATGAATCGGTGGAAGGGGTTGCGACCCGTCACGAGGGCGACGAACCAGCCCAGGAAGGCGAGGAACTCCGCGGCGTAGCCGATGAACGCAATGACGATGAATTGCGGGATCGCCAGGATTAGTCGGAGAGCGACGCTCGTGCGGCGCTGCTGCGCTCGCGGTTCGACGCGGAGTTCGAGTTCCGATGAGGCGTTCGCGGCCATCGCCGGAGTCTATATTGGCCCCAGTCGAACGATCTGGATTGCTGGGTCAAGTCCCGTCGCGCAGTTCAAGCGCCGCGCACCGTGTCGGGTCGTCGCGGTCGGTCAATTCGCGGATGCGGAGTATGGACGTCGCGGACCCTCTACGAAGGGTCTAGCCCTTCATCAAGGATTATCGAAGTTGGCGGTGAATCCGGTCGCGAGCAGACCGTGAACCTCGGAGCCTGCAATGGGTTGTGAGAAGTGGAACCCCTGGCCGAACTCACACTTGAATTCTCGAAGTCGGTTGAGCTGCTCTTTGGTCTCAATACCCTCGGCGAGCACTGCGCACTTTAGTTTCTTGCCCAGTGAAATGATCGATTCCAGGAGGGTGTCGCTGCGCCAGTTCTTGGTGGCCTGGCTGACGAAGGTCTTGTCGATCTTGATGATTCGCGGGTGCAGGTCGATTAGGTATGAGAGCGACGAGTAACCGGTGCCGAAGTCGTCGAGCGCGATGCCGATGCCCCGCTTGGAGAGTTCGCGCATGATGGTGACCGTCTCGGTCGAGTGCGACAGCGTCACGCTCTCGGTGATCTCGAGTATCAGTCGGTCGGGGGAGAGACGGTGAGCGTCGAGTGTCTCGTCGATCTTTTTCAATAGATGCTGATGGTAGAACTGGCGTGAGGAGAGGTTGACCGATACGTAGGGTCCCGGTTCGCGATCCTCGCTCCAGCGCCAGTTCGCCGCGTTGAACACGGCCTCGTCCAAGGCGAACCAGCCCAACTGCACGATCAGGTCGCTCTCTTCAGCCAGCGCAATGAACACGTCGGGAGCGATGGCACCACGCGAGGAGTGTTGCCAGCGCATGAGCGCCTCGAATCCCACGATGGTGCTCGTCGTGAGCTCGACGATGGGTTGATAGTGCATCGTCAGCTCACGGTTCTCGAAAGCGCTGCGCAACTCTTGGATGAGTGTGAACCGGCTCACCGCCTGGTGGTGCATGATCGGAGCGAAAAGGGCGACGCTGCCCTTGCCCTGGCGCTTCGCCTCGTAGAGTGCGATGTCGGCGCTCTGGATGAGGTCGCTGCTGTTGGAGTTGCGCTCGTCCCACACGACCACGCCGACGCTGGCGTGCTGGACCAGTTGCGAGTCGGCGATCATGAAGGGCTCGCCCATCGCCGAGAGCAGGCGCTCGGCGATCTCGCGGGCGTCACCCTCGCTGGTGAGGCCCTCGGCGAGGTAGAGGAACTCGTCGCCACCGAAGCGACTCAAGGTGTCCGAGGATCGGGTGACCTGCTCCATGCGTCGGGCGACTTCGCTTAGTAACTGGTCACCCACGATGTGCCCGTGGGCGTCATTGACCCCTTTGAAGTCGTCGAGGTCTACTAGCAGCACCGCGCCAAGCCCGCCGGTGCGCGTGACGTGCGCGCGTGCGCGGGCCAGTCGATCCTCGAAGAGGACTCGGTTGGCCAGGCCCGTGAGGGGGTCGTGCAGCGCCTGGTGCGACAGCTGGTCGGTGAGTGCCCGTTCCTCGGTTACGTCGCGCTCGGAAAAGACGAAGTAGAGCGTATTGCCGTCCGCGTCGCACGCTGACGAGCGGGCGACCTCCACGACGATCACGCGGCCGTCCTTGCGCTGGTATCGCTTGACGTAGCGTGCCTTGCCCGCCTCGCCCATGATGGCCTGGCGAAGCGACTCCTCGGTGATCCCGATGTCCTCGGGGTAGGTGAACAGGGTCGAATCGTGACCGAGCAACTCTTCACGTTCAAAGCCGACCATGTCGCAAAACGCGTCGTTGACCGCGAGAATCCGGTCGCTCGTATCGGTGAAGGTCATCGGGGCCATGTTCTCTTCGAAGGCGAGGCGAAACCGCTCCTCAATTTCGGTGCGGTGGTGTTCGGCAGCAACCTGGGCGCGGATGGCTGTGATGGTCTTTCGCAGCGCCCGTTCGGACTGGCGCATCGAACGAACGTGGGCGAGCGCGAACTCGACCTCGCGCGCGATCTGTTCGAGCCCCTGGATCGCGAGCTCGTCGAATGCGCCGATGCGCTGGTGGTAGATGTTGAGCGTGGCTGGACCATCGCCGATTGAGATTGGTATGGCGACGCACGACTCGAGAGCGAAGCGAGCGGCCCGATCGCGCCACGGTTGAAAGAGCGAATCATTCGGCAGATCGTTCACCACCTGGGTGACGCCGGTGCGCAGGGCGGTACCCACCGGGCCGAGACCAGTCTCGTGCGATTCGGACAACGAGACCATTCCCTTGAAGACGTAGTCGGACTCGCCCGCCACGCAGACCACGTCAATCTCGATCGGATCGTCCGGCGATGGACTCGCCACCCAGGCGAGGGCGTAGCCGCCCTGTTCGACGAGCACGTCGCAGAGCTGCTGAAGACACTCGTTCTCGGAAGTGGCGAGCAGCACCAGTCGGCTGACGGCGCTCAGGAGTCGCAGCACGTGGCGCTCGGCCCATCGCGTTGAGTAGTCGTCGAAGATGGAGATCGCGCCGGTGACTCGCTCGTCGACGACGAGAGGCCATACGTCGGTGTAGATCCATCGGCGCGGCTGGTGCGGCCGGTCGATACCCATGATTTCGTTGTAGATGGGCGCACCCGTGCGCAGAGCGATGGCGAGGGGAAGTTCATCGTCCTGGTACGCCGAGCCGTCCTCTCGCACGATCCGCCACTCTCGGTTGACGCGCACGAGGGTGTCATTCTCGAGTTCGAGGTCGCCGAAGATCCGCCGAGCGGCCTCGTTGAGCTCCAGAACGCTTCCGTCACGTCCGTGGAGCATCACGCCGGCGAACATGCCGTCGAGAAACCCACTGGTGGCGATCTCATGGCGCAGGTTGGTGGCGCTATGCGTGACGGTGACCGATTGATCACGAGTGTCCTTCAAGACTGCCCCCCGGTTGCCTTGATGCTTGATTAACTGTAATTCACGCGTCGTCCGCAGTGGGACGGCTCTGCTCTCGGCCTTCGAGCGTCAATGCATTTTGAAGTCGGGTTGGTGCTTCATGATCTCGCGTCGCGCGATGGTCATCTTGTGCACCTCGTCGGGTCCGTCGGCGATGCGCAGTGTCCGTTGGTGAGCGTACATGCGCGCCAAGGGATAGAACTGGGTCACGCCGGCGGCGCCGTGCACCTGGATCGCGCGGTCGATCACCTTGAGCGTCATGTTCGGGATCGCCACCTTGATGCCCGAGATCTCACTCGCCGCGGCCTTGTTGCCGACCGTATCCATGAGATAGGCCGTGCGCAGCACGTACTCTCGCGCCATGTCGATTTCGATGCGGGATTCGGCGATCCAGTCCTGGATCAGTCCCTTGCGAGCGAGGCTGGAGCCAAATGTGGAACGTTCGAGCGACCGGGTGACCATGAGTTCCAGCGCGCGCTCGGCGACGCCGATCGAGCGCATGCAGTGGTGAATGCGCCCCGGCCCGAGTCGGGCCTGGGAGATGGCGAACCCACTGCCCTCGTCGCCGAGAAGGTTCTCCACCGGCACTCGAACGTCGTGGTAGATCACCTCGGGGTGACCGCCGCGTTCCGCGTAGCCGAAGACGTGGGGATCGAGTCCGAGCTCGACGCCGGGCGTTTCCTTGGGCACCACGATCATCGACTGCTGGAGGTGACGTGATGCGTCGGGGTTGGTCTTGCCCATGACGATGAGTACCTGGCAGCGCTCGGCGCGCGCACCCGAACTGAACCACTTGCGCCCGTTGAGCACGTACTCGTCCCCGTCACGCTCGATGGAGAGTCCGATGTTGGTCGCATCCGAGGACGCGGTGTCGGGCTCGGTCATCGAGAAGGCACTGCGTATCTCGCCGGCCAGCAGTGGTGCGAGCCACTGCGCCTTGACGCTTTCGCTCGCGTAGAGATTGAGTATCTCCATGTTGCCCGTGTCGGGCGCGTTGCAGTTCAGCGCCTCGGAGGCGAACGAGACCTGGCCGAGCATCTCTGAGACCGGGGCATAGTCCAGATTCGACAGGGGAGTGCCGGGGCTGTCCGCGTTGAGGTGAGGAAGAAAGAGGTTCCACAATCCACGTTCGAGTGCGGCCCCCTTCAACTTGTCCATCACCGGCGGGTAACCGTCGGTGCCAACCATCTCGAGCTCGTCGTAGTAGGTGGACTCGTTTGGGTAGATGACGTGATCCATGAAGCGGCGTACGGACTCGTGTACCTCGAGGCCTTGTTCGCTGAACTGATAGGGCATGGGTCCTCTTCTCGTTGAACGCTCTCCGTCTCAAGATACGCCTCTTCGCCGAGGTGTCCGGGCGTGGGTTACCACGAGCCGCGGTGGCGACGCGACCACGCTCGTGCGTGGCGGTATCGCTGAGGCAGTGCCTCGACCCGGGCCCGATAGGTGTTGGCGACGTCGGGTCGAGGATGAAAGGTCGCCCCGGGCCCCGTCGTCAGGTCCCCCAGAGGCGCTTGCGCGAGTGTGGACCAGGCGAGTTGTGCCACGCCGCGCAATTGAGCGATCAGGGGTTCGCGCACCTGTATGACGTCGCGATCGAGGGTGTCGGCGTAGATCTGGCACCACAGCGGCGACTGCGCGCCACCGCCCAAGAGTCGCACCGGTCCGAGCGTGTGGCCGGTGAACTTCTCCACGTGGCCGAAGAGCCACGCGCTATTCGCCGCCACTCCCTCCATGACCGCGCGAACGACGTCCGCCCTCGAGGTGGTGACCGAGAGATTGTGTAGGGCGCCGCGGGCGTTCTTGTCGTCAACGGGAGAGCGCTCGCCCGCCAGCCATGGGGTGAAGACGACGCCTCTCGCGCCGGGCAAGGACGTGTTCGCCATCGCCGTCATGTCCTCGAAGTTCAGCGGTTCGGCTCCCAGCGCTGAGCGCAGCCACTCGAGCGCCTTGGCACCCGTCTCCTGGTTGTTGATGACTAGGTAGGAATGGTCATCTAGTCCGGGCACCGAGGCAATGGAATGAGCGATGTCGGTCTTCTTGGAGGGCACGGGGCAGCTGATCCACGACGTCGTGGACAGTGCCAGGTGCGTCGCGTACAGCTCAGTGGCGCCCGCACCGATCGCGGCGGCGTGCAGATCGGGGATGCCGGTGATGACCGACTCGCGGCCGCTCAGCCCCAGTTCGCCGGCGACCCGGTCGGCGACCTGGCCGACGATGGAGCCGAAGGATACGAGTGGCGGTAAGCGATGGCTGTTGAGGCCCACGCTGGCGAGCAGGGTCTCGTCGTAGGCGAGACGCTCCAGGTGGCGGTTGTCGGTCATCCACATCGCCAAGCGCGATGCGTGAGTCGCCGAGGCGACGCCCGTGAAGCGCATGGTGAGATAGTCAACGGGCTCCATGAACCATCGGGTCCGGGCCACCAGTTCGGGCTGCTCAGAGAGCAGAAACAGCATATGGCCCACCGGGTCCGCGCCCGCGGTGGAGGGCGCGCCCGCGGTCTTTCGTATGAAACGTAGGACCTTCCGCGCGTCGTAGCCCTGGAACGCACCACCGATGGCGCGTCGGCTGTAGGGCCCGCCGCGCGTGTCCAGCCAGGTGAGGCACGGACCCACTGGGAGTCCATTGGCGTCGACGGGCACCGTCGAGGAGTACTGGCCGGTGATTGCAACGGCCTTCACACGACCGCGCGCGACCGAGTTCTGCGCGATCAGGCGGGTGCTCGCACTTCGAACCAGATCCCACCAGTGGGTTGCATCCTGCACTGCGGCGCCGGCGTCATCGAAGTGGGTCGCGACTCGGTGCACCTCGAAGTCGAGCACATCGCCATCGACGCTGACCAGGCCGACTTTGGGACCGCCGGTTCCTAGATCAACGCTTAGGCAGAGTTCGTCATTCATCGACCGGCACAGCCATCTGGGTATCCATCATGTCGGCCATGAAGATCTTGACAATGGCGTCGATCTCATCGTTCGAGCCGCCCTCGACGCCGCCGTAGATCGCCCCCGAGTGCGGAGCCTCGTGGCGGTGCTCGAGCGCGTAGTCGACAGCATCTGCCAGGTCGCGGGCCCAGCGCTCGAGCACCCCGGGCTGGGTTTGGGGGCGCGTGACCGCCATGTGCAGTGCGTTGGGATACTGCTGCCCGTTGAGGCGCCAACCACGGCCTCGTAGGAAGTCGTTGACGTGGTAGATGTCGTACACGTCCGAGGTCATGGAGAACAAGAAACTGGGCGAGCCCATTATTCGAAGCGACGGGTGGGCGGCGACCGCCTCGCGCATGTCGGTGGCGGTGCGAAGGATGTCCTCCGCGTAGCGACGGTACCCTTCACGGCCCAGGTGCACCATGGCGGCCCAGGTCGCCGCCAGCAGTCCCCCCGAGCGCGAGCCGTCCATTCCCGGCGAGCAGTACTTGCCGCCCGACCAGTCGGTGAGATAGAAGTACTGCGCGTTGCGCAACGCCCGGTCGGCGTAGCACAGCACACTCGTACCTTTGAGCGCGTAGCCGTACTTGTGGGTGTCGGCTGAGATCGTCGTGACCCCGGGCACGCTGAAATCGAAGGGCTCGATGTCGTAGCCCAGTTCGCGTCCGAAGGGGAGTAGGAAGGCGCCGAGGCACCCGTCGACGTGAAGTCCGATCTCGCGTTCGAGCGCGAGGGCGCCGAGTTCGCTGATCGGATCGACGGTTCCGTAGCCGTAGTTGCACGCCGAGCCGATCAGGGCGATCGTATTGGCGTCGATGTGATTGCGCACCCAGTCGACGTCGACCAGCGTGGTGCGTGGGTCCACGGGTGCGATCTTCATCTCTACGCCAAAGAGGTGTCCGGCCTTGGCGAAGGCCGGGTGGGCCGTCTCGGGCTTGATCATGTTCGGTCGGTTCGCGTTCGGGTTCGCCTCGCGGTACGACAGAACCGCGTGAAGGATCGACGCCGTACCGCCCGAAGTCACCAGTCCCGCGGGCACCGTGTCGGTCACCGCACTTGCGCCGAGCAGGTCCAGGGTCATCGCGATGATCTCGGCCTCGAACTTGGTGGAACTCGGACACATGTCGCGCTGCAGCGAGTTCACGTAGGAGAAGTGGGCGAAGGCCTCATTGAGAAAGTCGTAGTGGTCATGGTCGCCGCAGTACATCGTGCCTGAGCACTGGCCGCCCTCCCACACGGGGTTCTCAGCCATTGACATATCGGCAAGCATGGTCAAGACGCTCGCTCGATCGGTACCGCGCGCCGGGAGCGAACGGTGGACCTCGTAGCGGTCGGAATAGGGGAATGCGCCCATGTGGTCTCCTCCGTGCTTGCACCGAGCGTAGAGCGCACCGCCCGCAGCGGCGTGCACTTACCGACGAGCGGAACCTACTAGGCGACCGAGTCCGTTACGAAGCGCCCGCGCCAGCTGGCATCGGGCCGGGTGGCCTCGTAGGTACTGATGTCACCTTCGTGGCGCAGGGTGAGTGCGATGTCGTCCCAACCGTTCAACAGGCGTTCGCGGATCATCGGATCGATATTGAACGTGCGCTGCCAGCCTGCTTGGGGCACCTCCACGCGCAGGTGCTCGACGTCGACGACCACGAGCACCGAAGGGTCGGCCTTGACTAACTCGATCAGCTCCTTGACGTCGTCGGCACTCAGCTGGACGATCACCAGCCCCTGCTTGGAGGAGTTGTTACGGAAGATGTCGCCGAAGGATGGGGCGATGATCGCCTCGAAGCCGTAGTCCATGAGTGCCCACACTGCGTGTTCACGCGAAGAGCCCGTACCAAAACGAGGTCCCGCGACCAGGATGTTCGCTCCGGCATACTGCGACTGGTTCAGGATGAAGTCGGGCTCGTCGCGCCATTCGCTGAAGAGGCCGCGGCCAAAGCCGGTGCGCTCGACGCGCTTCAGCCAGTCCGAGGGGATGATCTGGTCGGTGTCGACATCGGAGCGCTCGAGTGGCACGGCTCGGCCCTCCACCAAGTGCACGGACTTCATCGAGAGACCTCCTCGGGCACCGCGAAGCGTCCAAGGATTGCGCTCGCGGCCGCTACCACCGGTGACACCAGATGGGTGCGACCGCCCCGGCCCTGGCGTCCTTCGAAATTGCGGTTCGACGTGGAGGCACTCCGCTGGCCGGGCCGGAGTTGATCGGGGTTCATCCCCAGGCACATCGAACAGCCCGGCTCGCGCCATTCGAAGCCGGCGCCCAAGAAGAGTTGGTCCAGACCCTCCTCCTCCGCCTGGCGCTTGACGCGATGCGAGCCCGGCACGACCAGCGCGCGCACGCCGTCAGCCACTCGCTGGCCGGCCGCAACGGCGGCGGCGGCGCGCAGGTCCTCGATGCGCGAATTAGTGCACGAGCCGATGAAGACGACGTCGACGGGGATCGAGCGGACCGGCGTGCCCGGCGTCAGGTTCATGTAGGCCAGAGCGCGTTCGGTCGCCTCGCGCTCGATCGGGTCGGCAAAATCCTCGGGCGACGGCACAACCCCGTCGAGGGCCACCACCTGAGCGGGGTTCGTTCCCCAGGTCATGAAGGGGACCAACTGGTCTGCGTCAATGGTGATCTGTGTGTCGAAATGGGCGTCGTCATCGCTTACCAGCGTGCGCCAACGGGTTGCGGCGACGTCGAACTCGGCGCCCTGTGGGACACCAGGACGACCGCGCAGGTAGGCGATCGTCGTGTCATCGACCGCGATGAGCCCGGCGCGCGCGCCGGCTTCGATGCTCATGTTGCAGACGGTCATGCGCCCCTCCATCGACAGGTCGCGGATGGCCTGTCCCCGGTACTCGATCACGTGGCCCGCGCCCCCGCCGGTGCCGAGACGGGCGACGATCGCCAGCACGATGTCCTTGGCGGTGACGCCGTCGGGAGCCGTTCCTTCCACGTTTACGGCCATGGTGCGGGCCCGTTGTTGAGGGAGCGTTTGGGTGGCCAGCACGTGCTCGACCTCGCTCGTGCCGATGCCGAAAGCGAGTGCACCGAAAGCGCCGTGGGTCGAGGTGTGCGAGTCGCCGCACACGATCGTCATCCCGGGCTGGGTGACGCCCAGTTCGGGGCCGATGACGTGGACGATTCCCTGGTTCTCGTGCCCGCGCGGGAAGAGCGTGATGCCAAACTCGGCACAGTTTTCGTCGAGGGCCTCGAGTTGACGCCGCGAGATGGGATCGTTGACCGGCGTGGAGATCGGATCGGTGGGTACGTTGTGGTCGGCGGTGGCCAGGGTACGCTCGGGCCGCCGCACGCCGCGGTGATTGAGGCGAAGACCGTCGAACGCCTGGGGACTCGTGACCTCGTGGATCAGGTGTAGGTCGATGTAGAGGAGCGTCGGCTCGCCCTCGGCGCTGGCAACAACGTGGTCGTCCCAGATCTTCTCGAAGAGTGTGCGTCCGGTCATGATCAGCGCAAGCCTATGATCGTCACGCGCAGTACGCCCGACGGCGCCTCGTACTCGACCTGGTCGCCGAGCGAACGTTCCAAGAGGGCTGCGCCCAGAGGTGAACTCGGCGAGGCGACGAGGACCCCGTCGGGCTTCTCCTCAATGGATCCGATAAAGAACTCTTGGAAGTCGTCCTCGTCGTCGCCCTCGTAGACGACCTGGACGATCGTGGCGTGTTGTACGACGTCGGCGTGCACATCGCGCTCGACGATCTCGTGGTTGCGCAAGACGTTGTCGATCTGACGAATTCTCGACTCCATCTTGCCCTGATCGTCCTTCGCGGCGTGGTAGTCACCATTCTCCGACAGGTCACCCAGGAGGCGGGCGGCTTCAATGGTGCGCGCGATCTCGGTGCGCCCGACCGTGGTCAGGTGCTCGTACTCCGCGCGCAACTTCTCGAGCGTCTCTTTGGTAATTCGGTGTAGTTCGCCGGCCATGCCGATACCTCACGAAGTAGTGAAAGTCTGATTCTACTGCCCGACGCATTGAAATCGCAGTGGGTTTGCCTCGGAGGCAGCACGCCGAGCAGACTGGGCCAACCGGAGGAGACCCACATGAGTACTCAGCGCACACACCGAGTGGCCGTCATTGGCGGCGACGGTATTGGCCCGGAAGTGACCGCTGCGGCGCTGCAGGTCGTCGAGGCGGCCGGCGTGTCCATAGAGCGCACTTCGTACGATCTGGGCGCGGCGCGCTATCTACGCGACGGCTTCGTGCTCGATGACGCCACCTTGGAGGAGATCCGGGGCCAAGACGCAATTCTGCTCGGCGCGGTGGGCCCCGCCATCGGCGACACTCGGATTCCCGGTGGCGTGCTCGAGCGCGGCCTCTTGTTGCGACTGCGCTTCGGCCTCGACCTCTATATCAATTACCGGCCCTTCGTTGGTGTTGCCGGATCGCTGGGCGAGGGGTGTTCGTTCGCGATCGTGCGCGAGAACACCGAGGGGCCCTACGCGGGAGAAGGTGGCCTCCTTCGAGGCGGCACACCCCACGAGGTGGCGACCCAGGGCTCGGTGAACACGAGGTTCGGTGTGGAACGGTGTGTGCGCTACGCCTTCGAGCGTGCCGAACGTCTCGGCGAGCCGAAACTCACCCTGGTCCACAAGACCAACGTGTTGACGTTCGCGGGTGACCTGTGGTCGCGTGTGGTCAACGAAGTCGCGCGCGAGCACCCTTCGGTGGCGGTGGACTACAACCATGTCGACGCGGCGTGCATCTACCTGGTCGAGAACCCGCACCGCTACGGCATCATCGTGACCGACAACCTGTTCGGCGACATCTTGTCAGACCTCGCCGGAGCAGTGACGGGTGGCATTGGCTACGCCGCGAGCGCGAATCTGAACCCCGAGCGCGCCGCGGCCTCGCTGTTCGAACCGGTGCACGGTGCCGCGCACGACATCGCAGGCACCGGTCGAGCGAATCCCCTGGCCGCGGTGTCGTCGGCCGTGCTGATGCTTGAGCACTTGGGCGAACTCGAGGCCGCTGGTCGGGTGGCGCGCGCAGTGCAAGACTTCAATGGTGACGTCGCCGCACTGGGGACCACGGGAATTACCAAACAGCTAATAGAGAGGTTGTAGATGCCGATCACCCCCACGAAGAAGATCTGGATGGACGGAACCCTTGTCGACTGGGATCAGGCGACAGTTCACGTGCTCAGTCACGGCTTGCACTACGGAACGGGGGCCTTCGAGGGTATTCGTGCCTACCAGACGCCCAAGGGCGTGGCGATCTTTCGACTGCGCGAGCACATGGCGCGGCTCTTGCGCAGTTGCAAGATCTTGATGATGGAGGTGCCCTTCACGCTCGACGAACTCTGCGACGCGGCGCTCGAGGTCGTGCGCGTCAATGAGCTCGACCAGGGTTGCTACCTTCGGCCCCTCGTGTACCTGGGCTACGGAGAGATGGGGGTCAATCCGCTGCCCGCGCCGGTGAATGTAGCCATGGCCGCCTGGCCGTGGGGCGCATACCTCGGCGAAGAGGGGCTGGCCAACGGCGTGCGCATGAAGATCTCGTCGTGGCAGCGCCATGGTGTCAACGCGATGCCGACCGCAGCCAAGGGCACTGGTATGTACCTCAACTCCGCTCTAGCCAAGGTTGAGGCAATGAAGGCGGGCTATGACGAAGCGATTCTGCTGGGTCCCGACGGACGGGTGTCGGAGTGCACCGGCGAGAACCTTTTCGTGGTACGCGATGGCGTGATAGTCAGCCCACCGCCGTCTGAGGCGGGTGCGCTCGCGGGCATCACCCAGGACACCATCGTGCGCATCGCCAATGATCTCGGCTATGAAGTTCGCTTCGAGGCACTCATTCGCACAGATCTCTACCTGGCCGATGAGGCGTTCCTCACTGGCACTGCGGCCGAAGTGGTGCCCATCGGCTCGGTCGACGATCGCGTCGTGGGAGATGGCACGCCCGGTCCGGTGACCAAGGCGCTGCAGTCGACGTACTTCGCCGCGGTGCGTGGCGAACTGGAGCAGTATGAGGACTGGCTCGCGAGGGTGTAATCGTCGAGCGATAGTGTCGAAGGGTGACACAGCCGACCTTTCTTCCAGTTCCCGCCGCCGGTGAGGTGCGAGCGACAATACCTACCCAGACCCCCGAGCTCGCCCGGACGGGCAAGGTCGGTCTGCAGCGCTCGCCCCGTTCCGCCGGGGGGGCCAACAAGGGCACGCCGGCCCCCGACGCGGGCTACGCCCTCACCATCGCGCATCGCGAAGTTGGCAAGTTGACGTTCGAGCACGAGCACGACCGCCACGATGTCGAGGTGGGCATCGCGGTTCTCGCCGCTAAGCGCGCCAGCATCATAAGCCGGGGTCCAACCCTCGATGACGTGCGCGTGGCGCTGGCACACTGTGGCCTGGGAGAGGGCGTCGTCAGCCACTTCGACGCGAAGATCTTCGCCGGGCTGGCGCACAGTTGGGTGGCCCAGCGCCACTTCGCCGACGCCGTCTCAGACGAGGACCTGCGAGTCGACGCCGACGTCGTCTCGCACTAACACTTCGACTACAAAGAGGGAAATACCAATGACTTTTGATTTGAATGACGAGCAGCGGGCGTTTCGCGATGTGATGCGGGGGTTCGTGGATGAGCGGATCGCCCCCCACGCCGCGGCGTACGACCGTGAACAGGTGTTTCCTCAGAAGAGTTTCGACGCGTGCGTCGAGATGGACCTGCCGTCGCTCGCGGTACCCGCGGCCTACGGCGGTGCCGGTGCGGACATGGTGACCCAGGCGATTATGGCTGAAGAGATCGCACGCGGCTGTGCGTCGACATCGGTCACGATGCTCATCTCCAAACTGGGAATGCTGCCGATCATGAACTTCGCCACCGAGGAGATCAAACAGCAGTACCTGCCTCGGATCGCGACGGGTGAGATCCAGGCGAGCTACTGCCTCTCGGAGGCGGACGCCGGTTCGGACGTCGCCTCGATGCGTGCCCGAGCGGTGCGCGATGGTGACGACTACATCTTGAACGGTTCGAAGTACTGGATCACCAACTCGGGCGTCTCGGACACCTACACGGTGTTCGCCAGCACCAATCCCGAGGCCCGCGGTCACGGCATCACCTGCTTCTTGGTGGAGAAGGGATGGCCGGGCGTGGAGTTTCCCAAGCACGAGGACAAGTTGGGCCTGCGCGCGTCGCCCACCGGCGAGGTTGTCCTGCGCGACGTGCGCGTGCCCGCATCGCACCGAATCGGCGAGGAGGGCGAGGGTTTCAAGATCGCCATGCATACCCTCGACCGCTCGCGCCCGACGATCGGTGCCCAGGCGGTGGGCATCGCCCAGGGGGCCATTGACTACGCCGGCACGTACATGAAGGGCCGCAAGGCCTTCGGCGCGCCGATCAGCGAGTTGCAGGGACTGCGTTTCATGCTCGCCGACATGGCGATTCGCACCGAAGCCGCGCGTGCACTGGTGTACCGCGCGTGCGCGACCATTGACGCGGGTGACCCCGACCACCAACTGAGTTACCTCGGCGCGGCCGCCAAGTCCTTCGCGTCCGACACGGCGATGAGCGTGGCCACCGACGCGGTGCAGTTGCTTGGGGGCTACGGCTTCACCAAGGACTTCCCGGTCGAGCGATTCATGCGCGACGCCAAGATCACCCAGATTTACGAGGGAACTAACCAGGTGCAGCGCGTCGTTGTTGCAAAACATCTGTTGAAATAGCAGTTCTCAGCGGTCCGCCGACGACTAACTCGTATGCGGGGCGCAAAATGTTGAGAACTCGTGCCGCTTCGCGCACGCGGATCGGATGCCGGGACAGTGGCTCGTTCGTGCCCAGGCGTCTCTCGATGAGCGCTGGCGTGCGAAGTACGGGGACCGACGGCAGAACTTCTCGCCCGCACGTTGCCGACGATTCTCGCTGGCACAGGAGCGATTGCTCGTGATGTGTGGGCGCCAGTCAGCTCTCGTGTTCGATTTGCACACGGAGTTCGTGTGGTGACACGTCGGTATTGCTTCTCGCCGCAAGGATGTGCCGGGCGTATCGGCGTGGTCGTCACGTGAATGGCAGGTTGGACTTCACCGAGACGTACGACTTGAGTGCGCGTGAGGGCCGGGGAGTCTGTGCCGAATGCCGGGCCTGCTGGGCTACGGGGCGCTGCGCGCCACCAGCGCGGCGCCGAGAGTCACTGATGGATCGCCACTGTCCTGACGACGACGAGTGCGCAACGTCACAATGAGTCTTTCGAGGTGCCAGTGGGGGGCGAACGAGCAGGGTGATACACACTTCGCGCGGACTTTGGTGCGGATGCGGACCGCAAACCGTTTGTATGGTTGACGACGTGCCAGTGGATGCTACCGTCGACTGCGATCTCGGTATTCGTGAGCGACGTAGTCTGTTTACATGTCCGTAGCGACCTCAGATCGCGGTAGCCGTTTGGTCTCGCTTCTGCAGAAGCCCTATATGGTGACGCCGATCTTCTTCTTGGTGGGCAGCGCGGCGGTCATCGCGTCAATTCCCTTCTCGCATTGGACACATCGCTCTTTCGTGATATTGCTCGTGGTCGTGGCCGCGGCATGGTTAGCGTCATTCGTGCGCCTCGGTCTTGGGAATCGCCCTCCCGCGTGGAGTCTCCATATCGACGTCGTTCTTGGTTTGGCGTGCGTTTGCGTTCTGAGTTCGATTCAACCTAGTGCTCACGTCGATTTCGCCGTGCTCTATATCTGGGTGGTGGTCTTCGCTGCGCTCTACTTCCGGCCATTCTTGGCGATTCTCTACCTCGGTGGCGTCGGCGTGGCGTTTGCCGTGGTGTTGATGCTCAATCCGAGCATTGCCAACCCCGTGACGACGTGGCTGTTGATAATCGGTTCGGCGGCAATCTTGTCCACGGTCACGATCAGCCTGGTAAGTGTGCTTCGTAGTAGAAGTGTCAATGATCCGCTGACCGGGTTGGCGAACCGGCGAGCGTGGGACGAGCGCCTTGACGAGGAGATGGAGCGAACTCGACGGAGTAACGCGGCACTGTCAATGGCGATGATCGATATCGATCAATTCAAAGTGGTTAACGACCGCGACGGCCACCACGCGGGGGATCAGCTCCTTTGCCAGTTTGCCGACGGATGGCGAGAGGTAATTCGTGGCGGCGGGGACTTCTTAGCGCGTCTCGGCGGTGACGAATTCGGGGTTTTGTCGCCAAGCACTAGTGAGTTGGGCATTCAGCGCCTGGCGAAGCGACTCCATGAGATAATGCCGGGCGGAGTCTCTTGCTCGATTGGGGTAGTGACGTGGGACGGAACCGAGACCGCGGGCGAACTGGTCCGGCGTGCCGACGAGGCGATGTACCGAGCCAAGCGCGCGCGCCGAGCAGCCTGACGCGATGACCGCAGCGTGTCGTGAGACCGAGGCCAACCACGTGTTATCTGCCCGAGCACTTCGAGCCGGTCGAGGGTGCACTCAGCGCTGTTCGAAGTCAGCATTCACGCAAGTGAGTAATTGATCCAGCAACTTCGTTAGCTCGCCGAAGGTACTTCACTCGTCTCACGTCCCGTCACTCAGAAGTAGAGCAACGCCGCCAAGTCAGGTTGCACGTTCGTTGCGTCGGGCCTCCAACACCAGTAGACCGAATCACCTCGAGTCGGGATTCGATTGGTGACTAGCTCCAAATTCGGATGGATGTAGTTGGCGGGCGCCGTGACACACACTCCGCCTGGCCTTTCGAAAGAACCAATGGCAGCGCGCAGATTCCTCATTGGTGTATGCGTCGGAGTAGACCATTCTTTGTGGAAGATTCGATCGATGCCATCACGCGGAGAAGTGGCGTCTAGGTTTGGCGAGTCCCCCGGTAGAGCACGCACTGTCCTCGGCCGCGTTGCTTCGCTTCGTACATTGCGTTATCTGCCGCGGCAATTACTGCGCCCGCATCCTCAAACTCGTCGGAACTCATGACGGTTCCCAGACTGGCCGTCACAACTCGCTGGCCATCTCCTAACTCATAGGGTTCCCGAAGAGCCGCGTTGAGCCGGCTTGCGATGATCATTACTGCCTCTGGGGAGGCTACGTCATCAAGAAGAACCAGGAATTCATCTCCGCCAATGCGGGCCGCGCTGTCACCTACACGTAGCGTGCCTCGAATACGCGCTGCTACTTCGACGAGCAGTTGATCTCCGATGCGATGACCTAGAGTGTCGTTAGTTTCTTTGAACTTGTCGAGATCGACAAAGATGATCGCATAAGCCGCATGACGGCGGTTGGCCAACCTCATTCGATGGGAAAGGCGGTCCCAGAACAACGTGCGGTTTGGCAAGCCGGTCAGTTCGTCGTGGAGTGTGCGGCGCGTAAGTTCGTGCGTAATGAACTCAAGTTCAGCAGTTCGGTTCGCGATCTTGCGCTCAATCTCCTCGTACGAAGCTTCCAGCTCTTCGCCGAGGAAGTTGACACCCGCAGCGACCGCGTCAACGATATCCCCGACATCGCTGACCTGCGCGCGAGCATCGAATCGAAGAACTGCGAACTCCTGGATCGTGTCCACTATCGCTTCCAGGCGTCGCGCGATGTCGTGGCTGCGCGGGTCGTCTCGGTGTGGCTCCGGGCCGGAATCGGTCGATTCCGCCACACCCCTAGCCCGCAAAGATGTTCTGTCTTCCGATTCTGGCGTCGTGGTCATGTCATGAAATCCCTGAGCCAGGCGACGGCAGAGGATTCATCGTTGAACAGTTTCGTTGGCGCCATCGGTCTGCTCACGGCAATGAAGAAATTCCCCATCATCCGGCTGAGCGGAGTGGCGCCGAGTAGAGCGACGGCCGACACGAGATCACCCCGGCGCGCGAATTCGGAACGCGCGTCTCGGTCCTGAGGGCCGGCGTCGTGTGCGTCCACCAGCAGGGGGCATCGCTTTCCGCCAGTGAGCTTGGTCATCGCGTCGGTAGCCGCGATCGCATCCTCAAGACCAATCACCGCCGCAGGGACCCAATCGATTTGAACAATTCCGTCGGGCCGAACCCATATTCTGAACTTAGGGTTAATGGCCTCTGCTGTCTCGTCAGCCACGGTGAATTCCAAGTGCTTGGACGACGGCCGACTTGCGCGCCATTTCGGTGAGCATAGAACCGTGATTGTATATCGGCAGGGCTTCGACCATCGGCGTTCAGATTTCCCCTCGCAGCACGAGGGAGGTGGGCGCAGGGACCGAGCATACGTCATTGCTGCCAAGTCCTCGTTCGCCAGTCGTAGACCGGGGATGTCGGCTCGCCGACAATTTGGACGAACTACGATTATCCGGATGGATCAGGTGGACAAGTCTCCAGACAATTGCGGCCTTGATGGACGAGGCGGGCAGTACCGTCACGACACTCAGATCCACGAAGGTACGAACCAGGTGCAGGGCGTCGTGGTCGCCAAGCATTTGTTGAAGTAGGGGTGGATGTCGTCACCACACGCGAGTGCCAGCGAAGTAGTTCGTCGCAGCCTCTTGAAGATCAGCCCACTGACGGTGCTGACGGCCGTCGATTCACTGGATCTGCGCGCCAGCAATCAGATCAGTGCCGTGGTGGGGGTGCCACTGCGGACACTGCAGCAACGTCGTGATGTTGCTGCTTTTGCCGTGAGTGCCCCGATTGCCGCGGTGCGCGCCCTAGTGGAGATACTGGCCGCTGGTGCGCTCGACGAGGTGGTGCGCGAGTTGGACGAGCACGCCGAGAGTCCGAGCTTCGATCAATTGAGCGAGGCGATCGACCGACTCAGCGCCCAGGGGGTGAGCGATGACGACCTGGTCGCGATGTTGAGCTTCGCGGTTGGCGAGCAGTTCGCCGCCGCGGCGCACTGTCGGCGGCTGCTTGATGAACGCCCAGACTTCCTCCTGCCGCCACTGCCCGAGGTGGGCACGCCCAGCACACTGGCGACACCCAGGGAGGTCGCTCCCGAGATACGCGCGCAGCGCCGAGCGCGCCGCGAGGCCCAGCGTCAGCAGAAGTTGAGGAAGCCGAGCCCTCCATCACGCCCATCACGCCCGCCCAAGTCGAAGCAGCGCGAGGTCACGGTGCGCGAAGTGTCGGCCCCGTCGGATCATCTCACCGTAACCGCCACCGCGGCTGTGGTTCGTCGGCGCCTCACACTCACGCCCGCAGAGTCTGCCCGCTTCAGTGCTGAGCACCCCCTTTCGGGAACCGTCGTGCTCATCGAGGTGCCCTTCGACGCAGTCGATCCCGAGGCAGCCGAACTGCACGCAAAGCAGCGCCCGGCGCTCGTGGTCGCAGCGTCCGACTCTGCCGTGCTGGTGCGGCCCATTTACTCGAATCCGTTTTCGAATCGCACGCTATTCCATGCGTGGCGGCGCCTGCAACTCGATCACGTGTGCTACATCAGCGACGAGCGTGTTGCCCTTGAGGTTCTCGAAGCTCGGCTCGAGGAACTCGGTCGACTCAGTGACGAGGAGTGGAACTCGCTGTACTGATTCGCGGGGTTCGCCGGGCGCGACCAACCGCCGCTCACGGCCCAGCGTGAGAGATGACTTTGGACCACCGGTGGCCCCTGGGGCCACGGGCGTACCATCGTGTCATGGACCAACCCTTCACGACCATCATCGAACCGTTCCGCATCCACTCAGTTGAGCCGCTCCGGATGACCACCGAGGCCGAGCGAGCCGAGGCACTAGAGCGCGCGGGGTTCAACCTGTTCAACCTGCACGCTCAGGACGTGCTGATCGACCTACTCACTGATTCCGGCACCGGTGCGATGTCGCGCGACCAGTGGGCGGCGATCCAGCACGGCGATGAGAGCTATGCGGGCTCGCCTTCGTGGTTCCGCTTTGAGGCCGCGGTGAAGGAGTTGTTTCCCTTCCGTCACGTCATCCCAACCCACCAGGGCCGCGCGGCCGAGAAGATCCTGTTCACCGCAATCGGTGGCAAGGGCAAGATTGTGCCCAACAACACGCACTTCGATACCACCAGGGCGAACGTGGAGGCGTCGGGCGCTGAAGCGCGCGACCTGGTGATCGCTGAGGGGCACGATGCGTCGCTCATCCACCCGTTCAAGGGGAATATGGATCTGGACGCGCTTGAGGAGTTGCTCAAGGAGCGTCGTGACGATATCCCGGTCGTGTTCTTGACGATCACCAATAACTCGGGCGGTGGCCAGCCGGTCTCGCTGGGCAATATCCGCTCAGTGAGTGAGTTGTGTCGGCGATACGACGTGCCCTTCTTTCTCGACGCCTGCCGCTTCGCGGAAAACGCTTGGTTCATCCACGAGCGTGAGGAGGGCCAGTCGGGTCGGGCGATCGCGGACATCGTGCGAGAGATCGCCTCGTTAGCTGACGGCATGACGATGAGCGCCAAGAAGGATCCGTTCGGCAACATCGGCGGCTGGCTGGCCATGAATGACGACGTGCTCGCCGAGAACTGCCGCAACTTGCTCATCCTGACCGAGGGTTTCCCCACTTACGGTGGACTCGCCGGACGTGATCTCGAGGCGCTGGCCCAAGGTCTCAAAGAGGCCGTGCACCCTGACTACCTGCGCTACCGGATCCGCTCGACGGCCTACCTGGGCGAGGCCCTGGACCGGGCGGGCGTTCCAGTGGTCAAGCCAATCGGGGGTCACGCGGTCTACATCGACGCCAAGGCCCTACTCAGCCACGTACCAGCGCTGCAGTATCCGGGCCAGGCGCTCTCAGTGGCTCTCTACCGGGTGGGCGGGATTCGCAGCGTGGAGATTGGCACCGTCATGTTCGGACGCCAGCCCGACGGCAGTGAGAAGCCGGCGGCAATGGAGCTGGTGCGCCTGGCCATTCCGCGGCGCACGTACACCCAGAGTCATATCGACTACGTGATTGAGGTGGTGAGCACGGTCGCCACGGACGCGGCGTCGCTGCGCGGCTACCGCATGATCCACGAGCCGCCCGCGCTGCGGCACTTCACGGCGCAGTTCGAGCCGCTCTAGGGCGTTGCTCCTGGTCTGGTGCGGTTCGCAGGAGTTGGCGCACCAGGAGCACGACGCCGGCCAGTGACAGCGCCAGCGCGGCCAACTGCACGCCAATCGAGCCGCTGTGCGATTCCTGGCCCAGGAGCATTCGCTCGTCGAGGGCGCGACACAGCCCCCACACGATCATGGCGAGTGCGCTCAGGACGCCTTCGCGCCGTGTCACACCGCGCCGCTGTGCGAAGAGCAGGCCCAGCCACAGCGTGGCGTCCTCGGCGCCCTGGATGAGGGGCACCGGCACGCGTTTGCCGACCTGGCCCGTGTAGTGGATGCCGAACCACTGGTGGGTGAGGTGTCCGCCGCCTTGGACCATGAACTGGGGGCCGAGGACGCGGCCCAGTGCCCAGCCGGCCACCAGTGCCGGCAGCAGCGCGTCGGTGAACCGAGCGAGCGAGGTGCCCGGCCACCAGCGGCGGTGCAGGTAAAGCCCCACGGGAACCGCCAGCGCGATTCCACCGAAACTACCGATCCCGCCCTGCCAGAAGGCGATCCAGCGTGCCGGGTGGTGGGCGTAGTACGACCAGTTGGTGGCGATGTGGGCGACGCGCGCGCCGATCAGTCCGCTGATGATCAGGGAGAGCGCGAAGCGCGCGAACGGTTCGACGTCGATCGTGGCGCGCTCGATGCGCCGACGGCCGTAGAGGTAGGTGACGTAGGCGGCGATGGCCAGGCCGAAGCCGTAGACGTGGAAGACCAGCGGTCCCAGGTGGAACGAGGTGGGAAAGGCCGACACCCCTAGGCCCGAGGTCGTCCGGCGCCGGCGAAGCCGTAACCGAGTCGCACCGGCGTGATGTGCACGTAGCTGCCCGTATAGGGAGCTTCGATCATCTCGCCCTTGCCGAGGTACATCGACACGTGCTCGTCACCGTTGTAGCCGTAGAAGAGCAGATCGCCCGGCTGGAGGTCGACGAGGGGTACGCGCACCGTGTCGGCGAACTGGGCTCCCGAGTAGTGGGGGAAGAAGATGCCCGCAGCGGCGTAGGCGAGCATGATGAGGCCCGAGCAGTCCACACCCGCTCTCGACGCACCCCCCCAGACGTAGGGCACGCCGATGTAACTCAGTGCGGTCTTGATCGCGATGGCGGCGCGTGGGTTGGGTGGTGGTGCTGGAAATCCTACCGAGGACGTGGCGTTTTGAAGGGTGCTGGCGGACTGGGCGGCCTGGGCGGCCTGGGCCTGTTGGATGAAGTTGGCGATCTGGCCCTTCACCTGGCCGAGGGCTCGCTGGAGTGAGGCATCGAGCAACTTGGCGTCGTGGAAGGCACTGGCGGCCTGGCGTGCGGTGTCGGCCGCCTGTTGGTCCTGTTGCTTGAGCAGGGCTCGCTCACTGGTTAGGTGGATTCGATAGTTCTTGAGTCCCGCCAGAGTGGTGTTGATGTTGCCCTGGGCGAGCTCGCTGTAGACCTTGGTGGAACCGATTTGGGTGGCGTTGGTGGTGAAGAGGGGATTGGTGCTCTGGGCTGAGCCACTGGTCACGTAGGCGAAGATCGCGTCCATTCGAAGCTGGTTGTTGCCCTTGGCCACGCTGTTCTCTATCTGGGCCACGACATTCTTCGTATTCGCGATCTCGTTGTTCATGCGGTGTAACTTGACCAGGGCCTCGTCGTAGCGCTGGCCCAGCAAGCCGACGCGCGAGTTGATCCGCTGAATCTGCGAGAGCAGCGTGGCCGCTTTGGCCTTCTGGTCGGCGATGTTGGTGGCCGACGCGGGGCGCGACGGAATCGCCACAGTGGCAGAGCACACTGCGACGAAAGCCAGGATGGCACCCATCCATCGGAACCACTTAAGCCCCCGAGCCAGCCGTAGCGTCGAATGGCGCTTGCGGCGCTCGACGTCAGTCACGGATGACAGGCTACCGTCTTGGAACCCCCGCTGGCGGTCGCAATCGGGTAAGAGTCTTTAAAGTTCCTGATCAAAAGCCGTAGATTGTGGATTGTCGACGACCGTGGGCGAACGGCGGACCGGGCGCTGGGCGATTCGCAATAGGCTCACCGGCATGTCAGAACGCACTCGTACCCTCCCTCGCCGCTCCTGTCTATCGACACCCGGATCCTCGGACCGCTTCTTGGCCAAGGCGCCCAGCGCGACGGCGGACATGACGTTTCTCGACCTCGAGGACTCGGTGGCGCCCAACGAGAAGGTCGCCGCACGCGCCAAGGTCGTAAACGCAATTCGCACTCAGGAGTGGGGCGAGCGCGTGCTCTGTGTGCGGGTGAACGCGTGGGACACCCAGTGGACCTACGGCGACGTCATTGAGGTGGTGGGTAACGCCGGACCGCGCCTCGACGAGATCATGCTGCCCAAGGTCGAGCGCGCCGCCGACGTGGTGGCCATGGACCTTCTGCTGACTCAAGTGGAGAAGAACGCCGGGCTCGCCGTGGGCCATATCGGCATCGAGGCCCAGATCGAGACGGCGCGCGGCCTGATCAACGTGGACGAGATCTGTGCGGCGTCGCCGCGGCTGGAAACCATCATCTTCGGCCCGGCGGACTTCGCGGCCTCCATCGAGATGCCCGTACTGACCGGGGGAGTGGCCATACCCGAGTATCCGGGTGATCACTTCAACTACGTCTTCTCGCGCATCTTGATGGCGGGCCGGGCGAACGGCCTCCAGGTGATCGACGGGCCCTTCCTGAAGGTCCGTGAACTCGACGCCCTGCGTGAGTTCTCCCAGCGCACCCGCGTGCTCGGTTACGACGGGAAGTGGGCCCTGACACCCGACCAGGCGCTGGTGCTGAACGAGGTGTACTCGCCAACCCAGGAGCAGTTCGATCGGGCGTGGGACATCTTGGAGGCGTACCGGGTTGCCACGGAGGAGGACAACACCGGCGCGGTGATGTTCGGCGACGAGATGATTGACGAGGCGAGCCGCAAGATGGCGACGAAGTTCGTCACGCGCGGCGCGCGCGCCGGACTCAGCCGCTCGCACTAGAGCAGTCGACTTATTGGGAATCCTTCCCAGTAAGGTGGCGTCATGGCCACCGTGACCAGTTCCGCCGACACCCTGCGGGGGAGGGTTCGCGCGTCGCTGTCACCCGCGGAGTGGCGCACGATGTACGCGATGTTCGGCTTTGTCGCAGTGTTGCACGTGCTTGGTGTCACGCTGCTACTGGTCGCGGCGGGCATGCACTTCGGGGTGAGCTCGGGCAAGATGCTGGGAGTGGGCACCGGCGTGCTCGCCTACACACTCGGTATGCGCCACGCCTTCGACGCCGATCACATCGCGGCCATCGACAACACGACGCGAAAGTTCATGGCCGAGGGCCGCCGGCCGATGTCGGTCGGCTTCTTCTTCTCCCTGGGTCACTCCTCGGTCGTCTTCGCACTCACCGTGCTGCTGGGTCTGGGCGCGAGAGCGTTGGGTTCGCAGGTGCGCAACGCCCACTCGTCGTTGCATCACTACGGCGGCTTGATCGGCACCCTCGTCTCGGGTGGCTTTCTCTACCTGATCGCGACTTTGAACCTGATCATCCTCGTGGGGATCGTGCGCCTGTTCATCAAGATGCGCCAGGGTCGTTTCGACGATTCGGAGTTGGAGAAGCACCTGAACTCGCGGGGTTTCATGATGCGGTTCTTCGGGCCGATCGCGCGCTCGATCGATGCTCCGTGGAAGATGTACCCGTTGGGCGTGCTGTTCGGCCTTGGCTTCGACACCGCGACCGAGGTGGCGTTCCTCGTGCTGGCGGGAACCTCCGTGGCGGCGGGGCTGCCGCTGTGGGCGATCTTGAGCCTGCCAATACTCTTTGCGGCTGGTATGAGCCTGCTCGACACGATCGACGGCTCGTTCATGAACTTCGCCTACGGTTGGGCCTTTTCAAAGCCGGTGCGAAAGGTGTACTACAACATCACCATCACCGGGTTGAGCGTCTTCGTGGCGTTCTACATCGGCACCCTCGAGTTGGCCCAGGTATTGGCGGGCCAGCTCAGCCTGCGCGGTGGCTTCTGGAACTACGCCGCGGGCTTTGACATCAACAAGGCCGGCTTCACCATTGTGGCCATCTTCGTCCTGGTGTGGCTGGGTGCGCTCGGGTTCTGGCGTTACGCCAGGGTCGAGGACCGCTGGGAGCGGGCCGCGTTTCGAGCGCAGGTGCGCCGAGGTGAGCGCCCCGACCTGCACTCGGCGGGCATCACCCTGGGCGACGTGCACCGACCGTTTACGATCGACGAGAGCTGAATCAGGCCGACTCGAGGAGTCGGCGCGCTACCACCTTCAAGCACAACGTCTCATCGGCTCCTTCGAAGATGGAAAGAACCCGCGCGTCGACGAAGTAGCGGCTCACCGGGTACTCCTCGGCGTAGCCCATTCCGCCGTGGATCTGCATTGCCTCGCGGGTCACCCACTCGGCCGCGCGACAGACGTAGGCCTTGGCCATCGACGCCTCGAGTGCGCCGCCGCCTCGTCCCATGAGTCGCGCCACCTCGAGGGCGAACTGGCGCGAGCACTGGATGATGGCGGCCATGGTGCCGAGTTTGATCCTCGTGAGCTCGTAGTTGATGATCGGCTCGGCGAAGACCGTGCGGTTGCGCGCGTATTCGAGCGCCGCTTCGTAGGCGGCCTGCATTACGCCCACGGCGCGCGCAGCGGTCTGGATACGACCGTTCTCGAATCCGGCCATCTGGAAGTAGAAGCCCCGACCCAGACCCTCTTCACCGCCCACCAGACCGTCGTCGGGTACGAACCAGTTGTCGAAGCTCAACTCGTAGGAGTGCATGCCGCGATAGCCCAGGGTGTCGATCGGACGTCCTTCGAGGCGACCGTTGGCGTCAGCGCGAGCCTCGGCGGCGGCGTCCTGGTTGAAGACGAAGCCGTGACTGTCGCCCTGGGGCTTGGCGACCAGGAACAGTGACAGGCCGCGGTGGGCCTTGGCGCGGTCGGGGTCGGTGCGCGCGAGCAGCACGAGCACCTCGGCACGTGCGGCGAACGTGCACCAGGTCTTGGTGCCGTTGATTAGCCAGCCCCCCTTGGTCTTGGTAGCGGTCGTGGTGAGCGCGGCAACGTCGCTGCCGAAGTCGGGCTCGGTGACCGCGATCGCTGCTAGCACCTCGGCGCTGGCGAGCCTAGGCAGCCAGTGCTCCTTCTGCTCCTGAGTGCCGCCGCTCAAGAGTGCGCGCGTCATGATCTCGGGCCGGGTGATGAGCGAGCCGCCGATGCCCAGGCTGGCCCACGAGAGCGCCTCGGTCGCGACCACCATGCCGAGGTACTCCGACTCGCCTCCGCTGGAGAATCCGCCGAACTGCTCGGGCACCGACAGTCCAAAGCCGCCCAGTTCGCTGAGACCCTGGATGATGGACTCGGGGATGTCTGCGTTGGTTCGGTGCACGTGCTCGGCGTGCGGGCGAACCTGCTCCTCGCCGAAGCGATGAAACATGTCGGCGACCATCTGGAACTCCTCGTCCAGGTGCATGTCGCCGGGCGTCTCGGCGAGGGCGCCCAGCACCTCGGGGCTGCGTTGGTGGTTGACGAACGATGCGAAGGGCTCGAACCAGTTCGCCTCGACATCCCAGAGTTCCTCGCGGCCGAGCACCCGGCCCGCCAGGTCGCCCAGCGCGATAGCGAGGAACGCCGAGACGAGACGCGCTTCGAGTTCGCCGCGCGCGGCGTAGGAGCGGCACGACCGCGCGGTGGCAATCGCGCTCGAGGCGTGGGCGATGTCGTAGGCCAGCGCCTGATTTTCGTCGGGTCCGCCACGGCGGCGCAACGAGGCGACGGCGCCGTCGAGCACGTGCTGGGCTCGTTCGATGAGTTTGTCGGAAGTGGCGTTGCTGGGACTCGTAGGCATAGGTGAGAAACTATCGGTTCGGCGCACTCGTGTCGGCGGACCTAGTCTTGGTGAGTGAACGTGACGATGCTCTTGGCGGATTCGGCCCAGGTCGCCGACGGAAAGCTCTACATCCTGGGCGGTGGATGGTCTGTCACCGGTCCCGAGCCGGTGCCGTGCGCGGTGGCGATCAAAGTGGGAGTGGACTGGCATGAGTTCAATATCAACCATCACTGGGAGTTGTTCCTCGAAGACGCCGATGGACAGCTCGTGCGCTTTGAGACCCCGGAGGGCACGCAGAGCATCGAGGTGCGCGGTGACTTTTCGGCGACCGAGCCCCAGGGCGTGCCCGCGGGCACGCCGGTTGATGTTCCCATCGCGGTGAACTTCGGTCCCATTCCTCTGGTGCCCAGTTCGCGTTTCACCTGGCGCCTGGTGATCGACGGCGATTCGTTGCCGGGGGCCGACGCGTCGTTCACGACGCGCCCGCTGCCCGAAGAGCCCGCGCCCGAATAGGTCGCACTGGCCCGCCGGGCTGGGGCAGACTGGTGTGGTGACCACTTACGACCGACCCTTTGGACGCTACTTCGAGGATTTTGAGGTTGGTGATGTGTACAAGCACTGGCCCGGCAAGACCATTACCGAGGCCGACGACCACCTTTTCTGCATGATCACGATGAACCACCATCCGCTGCACACGAACGCGTGGTTCGCCGAGCACGAGAGCATCCAGAAGCGCAACGTCGTGGTGGGCAACCTGGTCTACTCGTTGGTCCTGGGGATGAGCGTGCCCGACGTCTCGGGCTCGGCGATCGCCAACCTCGAGGTGGAGTCGCTCATCCATCGTTACCCGACGTTTCACGGTGACACCATCTACGCCGAGACTCGGGTGCTGGAGAAGATCCCGTCGGCGTCCAAGCGCGACCGTGGCATTGTCCTGGTCGAGACCAAGGGTTTCAACCAGGACGGCCACGAGGTCTGCTACTTCCGACGCAAGGTGATGGTGTGGATGCGCGACGCAGCCCCCTCACGCCTGCGGCCCTATGGCGACGACGTCTGGAAGTAGTGACGTAGCGGCGTTTCGACGCGCGCTGCGTCGTGGTGCCGAGAGCATCGCCCGGCCCCTGCCGTGGGTGGGGCACGTCGACCCGTGGGCGATTCTGGTGAGTGAGGTCATGCTCCAACAGACCAAAACCTCGAGAGTCATCGATCCGTGGCACCGATTCCTCGAGGCTTTTCCCACGCCCGCAGCTTGCGCGCGCGCACCGCTCGCTCGGGTGCTGCAGTTGTGGTCGGGGCTGGGCTACCACCGTCGCGCGAAGGCGCTGCACGAGTGCGCCCGAGCAGTCTGCGAGCGCCACGACGGGCGGGTGCCGTCCACGGTGGCCGAACTTCGCGCGCTGCCTGGCGTGGGCGAGTACACCGCGCACGCGGTGGCGTCGTTCGCCTTCGCCGCACCGGTCGCCGTGCTCGACACGAACGTGGGTCGTGTGCTGGCCCGAGCGATCACGAATCGAACCCTGAGCGTCCGCGAGGCGCGCATCGTGGCCGGCGAGTTGCTGCCCCGTCACGACGTGGCGCGCTTCAATCAGTCAATGCTCGACCTCGGCGCGCAGTTCTGCAAGGCCGTTGCGCGATGTGAGGGGTGTCCCGTGGCTCGCGTGTGCCGCTGGCACGGGGAGGGCGGGGTGGATCCCGCACCGCGCAGCGCGGGGGTCTCGCGCCCCCAGAGTGCCTTCGAGGGCTCGGACCGCCAGTTGCGCGGGCGCATCCTGGCGCAACTTCGCGCCCACGCGGTGACGCGCGCCGAATTGGACGCGATCACCGGCGAAGTTGACCGCGTGCGAGGCGAGCGGGTGCTGCGCTCGCTCCTGGTCGACGGACTCGTCGAGGACACCGGCGCACTGGTCCAGCTGGCATCGCACTGAGTCGCTCGGGCGCCGAAGGCGAGGACCACCGGTAGAGTCAGCCAGATGGGTTCTCTCGATGTCGTGCACTTCAAGCAGGTGGTGGGCCATTTCGCCACGGGAGTGGTGGTCGTGGCGAGCTCCACCCCGGAGGGTCCCGTTGGCTTCACGTGCCAGACATTCGGCTCGTTGTCGCTTGAGCCGATGCTGGTGTCGTTCGCGGCGAGCAACACGGGTCGTTCGTGGCCCCTCGTGCACCAGACCGACTTCGTCGGTGTGAGCGTCCTCGCCGAGGATCAGGAGGCCGTCGCACGAGTGTTCGCCACGAGTGGGGCCGACAAGTTCGGCGACGTTGAGTGGACGAGCGGTCCCCACGGCTCACCCCTGCTCGAAGGAGCGCTGGCCCACCTCGAAGGACAGATTCTGTCGGTGTCGACGCACGGGGATCACGACATCGTCACGGTTGCGGTTGACTTCGCGGGCGCTCACGCGGGCAAGCCGCTGCTCTACTACCGCGGCGGGTTCGGCCTGCTCGCGTAGGTGCCCGCACTTCACTACGCTTCGGGTGGTGCACGAGTTGACTGCGTCTGGTGACCTGAAGGAGCGACAGCGATGAACCTCGCCGTCAAGGTCGCGCTCGTCACCATCATCGTGCTGGTGGTCCTCGGCGTCGCGCTTCGCGCGCGCAAGCTGCGTCGAGACGAGCTCCACGAGCGCGGCGCGCGTCGCGATCGGGGCCCATTGGCACCGCCGCCCTCGCCCTACGCCGCTTCGAAGGGGTTTCGCCTGATCGACGCCGCGGGCAATCCCACTGAGCCGACCCGACCCGAGCCGCCGCGGCCGCGTCTCGAGCCCGACCGAGACTACGTCTTCGGTGAGGCCCAGTTGGGCTCCTTCGAGGAGGTCTCACCTCCCACGACCCGTCATGACGAGCGTTGGGCGCTGGAGCGCTCACTGCACCGTCCGAGGGTGCCGATGCGTCCGCGAGTCATCGTGACGGTAGTGATCGTGCTGGTCGTGTTGCTCGCAATGGTGGTCTACGCCATGAAGGGCCGTCACGGCGCACCCTCGTCCACGTCCAGCACCACCTCCAGCGTGGCCGTGAGCGTGGCGTTACCCGTCCACGCGCTCGCGAGCGCTCGGAGGTACCGCGACGGCGCCAGGACGGCCATGATCGGCACCGGCGCGAGCGGCTGGTCCTAGGGCTGAGAGCCAATCTCACTGATGATGAAGGCGAGGATCTGCGCCTCCTCGCGCCAAGCGTCGTAGCGTCCCGAGGGTCCGCCGTGACCGGCACCCATCTCGGTCTTGAGCACCGCGAAGTTGTCGGGATTCGCGTCGCGAAGTCGCAGCACCCATTTGGTCGGCTCCCAGAATCCGACGCGAGAGTCGTTTAGACCGCCCGCGGCGTAGAGGCGGGGGTAGACGCGAGGGCTGCCGTCGTCGTCGTGTGAGCGCACGTTGTCGTAGGGGGAGTAACTCTTCATCGTTCGATACGCGCTGGCGCTCGCCTCGGGGTTGCCCCACTCCTCCCACTCACCCACGGTGAGGGGCAGCGACGAGTCGAGCATCGTGGTGAGAGCGTCAACGAAGGGCACTTCGGCCACCACGCAGTGAAAGAGTTCGGGCGCCAGGTTCATCGCCGCCCCCATCAAGAGGCCACCCGCAGAGCCGCCGCGCGCGGCGAGTTGGCGCGGCGTGGTCCAGCCCCGCTCGACGAGTGCGCGAGCCACCCGTACGAAGTCGCTGAAGGTAGTTGGCTTCTGGGCCAATTTGCCCATCTCGTACCAGGATCGACCCATCTCGCCGCCGCCGCGAACGTGCGCGATGGCGAAGCTGATGCCTCGCTCGAGCAGTGAGAGGCGCAACGACGAGAACGACGGATCAATCGAGATCTCGTAGCTGCCGTACCCGTAGAGCACCAGCGGCGCTGCGCGGTCGGGCACGAGGGCACCCGTGGCGTCGAATGAAGCCAGGTCAGCTCGGGTCACGACCGACACCGGGATCTGAGTCCCGTCACTGGCCTCCACCCATAGTCGACCCGTCACGAAGCGCGAGCGGTCGTAGCCGCCGAGCACCCGCTGCTGTTTTCGAACGAGTAGGTCGCCGCTCGCCACATCCACGTCGCCGATCAGGCGCGGAGTGACGAGCGAGGTGATCGAGACACGCAGCAGGCTCGCGTCGTAGCTCGCATTTTCGCCGACGTGCACCGTCGAAGGGCTGGCGTCGCCCTCGACGAAGAATGCACGCTCCACCATTGCGGGAGCGAAGGGATCATCGCCCTCGCAGGTCGCCATGAGGCGCACTGCGGCGCAACCGTCGCGCCGCTCGGAGACGGCGAGGAACGTGGCGAAGGCGTCAACGCCGTCGAGTCGGTTGCCCGGGCGCTCCGCGATGATCTGACGCCACTCGGCCTGGTCGACACGACGCGCTAGGAGACGAAAGTCCGTCGCGTCCTCGTTGGTCAGCTTCAACCACCATCCCCGGCCCGCACCGTCGCGGTAGTGCTCAAGGCCGTACTCGATGCCCGCGCGGCGGGCCTCGAGCAGCACCGGAGCGGCGGTGGGGTCGTGGGCGGGGATGTAGTGCACCTCCGTGGTGGTCGACGAGCCCAGGTGCACGACGACCACTGCGTCGTCACGACTGCGACCGACCGACACGGTGAACTGTGCGTCGTCTTCTTGGTAGACGAGTACGTCGCTGCTCTGGGGCGTACCCAGCTCGTGACGCCACAACTGCCACGGTCGCATGGCGTCATCGACCCTGGTGTAGAAGAAGTGGCGGTTGTCCATCGCCCACGCGAAGCCGTAATAGACGTCGTGCAGCTCGTCGTCCAGTGGCGCCTGACCTTCGAGGGGGCGCACGGTTACTCGGTGACGCTCGTCGCCATCGAAGTCCGTGCCCACGGCGACCCACGCGTCGTCCGGGCTCACGGCGAGCACGCCCACCGAGAGGAAGTCGTGGCCCTGGGCCTCAAGGTTTTCGTCGAGAATCACCTGTTCGCCCTCAAGGGTGGCCAGGGGGTCGATGGTCGGCGGGGTAAGGTCCGCGTCAGCCGCGCGAACCCGGCAGCTCATCGGGTAGCTGAGGCCTTCGCGGGTGCGTTCGAAGTACCACCAGTCGCCGCGGCGCACGGGCACCGAGATATCGGTCTCCTCGATGCGCGCTTTGATCTCTTCGTAGAGCTCGTCTTCAAGTGGTTTCAATTCCGCGAGTGCTTCGGCCAGGTAATCATTCTCGGCGCGCAGATGCGCGAGGACCTCGGGATCCTCACGGTCCATGAGCCAGTAGTAGGGGTCGCTGCGGGTGTCGCCGTGAATGGTCAGTTGGTGAGGTCGCTTGGGAATACTGGGGGGCGTGGGCATCGCTCCACTTTGCCAGTAATTTCGGTCATGCGGACGTAGATCGAAAGTACTATGAACGTAGGGTTAATTCCAAAGGAGCGCGATGGCGATTGACAATCTGGATTTCAGCCGATACCAATTGGGCTGGTCCGACGATCAGATCCCGGTGTTCAAACCCAAGAAGGGCATCAACGAGGCCATCGTTCGCGAGATGTCGGGAATCAAGAATGAGGATGCCTGGATGCGCGAGTTCCGCCTGAACGCGCTCAAGCGTTTCGAGAAGAAGCCGATGTTGCCGTGGTTCGCCGACCGCATGCCCAATCTCGACTTCAACGACATCTACTACTACATAAAGCCCACCGAGAATCAGGTGGAGCGCTGGGAGGACCTGCCCGACGCGATCAAGAACACGTACGAGCGATTGGGTATCCCCGAGGCGGAACGTAAGTATCTCGCCGGGGTGACCGCGCAGTACGAGTCCGAGGTGGTCTTTCACCGCAACCGCGAGGATTTGGAACGACTGGGCGTCCTGTTTTGCGACATGGACACTGCGGTGCGCGAGTACCCGGATCTGGTCCGCAAGTACTTCGGCACTGTGATACCACCAAACGACAACAAGTTCGCGGCTCTCAATTCCGCGGTGTGGAGTGGTGGCTCGTTCATCTACGTGCCGCCCGGGGTAAACGTCGATCAGCCCCTGCAGGCGTACTTTCGCATCAACACCGAGAACATGGGCCAGTTCGAACGCACCCTGATCATCGCCGACGAGGGCTCGCAGGTTCACTACGTCGAGGGCTGCTCGGCGCCGGTCTATTCGAGCGACTCCCTGCATTCGGCCGTGGTCGAGTTGGTGGCGTTGCCTGGTTCGAGGATCACCTACACGACGATCCAGAACTGGTCCAACAACGTCTACAACCTCGTGACCAAGCGAGCGCGTGCCGAGGCCGAAGCCCACGTCGAGTGGATCGATGGCAACATCGGTTCGCGACTCACCATGAAGTACCCGTCGGTCTACCTGATGGGCCCCAAGGCGTCGGGCGAAGTGCTGTCGGTGGCCTACGCCGGACCGGGTCAGGTGCAGGACGCGGGGGCCAAGATGGTGCACTGCGCGCCCGAGACGACCTCGACCATCGTGTCCAAGTCAATCTCCAAGGATGGCGGCACCACGACGTACCGAGGCCTGGTGAAGGTCGAAGAGGGCGCCACGGGGGCCAAGAGTTTCGTCCGTTGCGATGCTCTCATTCTCGACGAGCAGTCGGTGTCTGAGACGAAGCCCTACATGGAGGTTGGCGAGCAGGACGCGTCAATCGGTCACGAGGCCACGGTCTCCAAGATCGGCGATGACCAGCTCTTCTATCTCATGAGTCGCGGTCTGACCGAGAGTCAGGCGATGGGCATGATCGTCAATGGCTTCATCGAGCCGGTGACGAGAACCCTGCCGATGGAGTACGCGGTCGAGTGGTCGCGCCTCATCGAGCTGCAGATGGAAGGCTCGGTCGGTTAGCGCGGTGCGCGCCACATCGTGAACAATGGTGGCGCGTCGGGCAACGGTTCGAGCGTCCGGTCGAGTTCGAAGCCGAAGCGACGGTAGTAGGCGAGATTCTCGGGCTTTTGGGTCTCGAGGTAGCAGCCGACGCCCTCGCGGTCCGCGAGCGCCAGGCCTTCGTGCATCAGGAGTGTTCCCGCGCCGCTGCGCTGCAGGGACGGATCGCTCGCCAGAGCACAGAGATACCAGTGCGGTTCCTTGGGGTGCACCCGGGCGATCGCGCCGAGATAGATCCGCGCGTACGCGAGGGATCGAGGGGTGCGGATGAACGCCCGGACCATTCCTGGCAACTGCGCGAGCTGGGTCGACACGGGCTGGGGGTAGTGGTCGGGAGGCAGCCACGCCGCGACGCCGACGATGCCGGTGTCGTCTCGGCGCACCGTGCCGATGTGGCCGGCGCCACCGAGGTGTATCAGGGTGGCGCGAAAGATGTGCCGCAGATTGGCGAGTCGACGTCGTGGTGACGCCAGCAGGTACGAGTAGAAGGGGTCGTCGTAGAACGCGCGTGCGCACACGGCCGCCCCGAGATCGAGATCGCGTCGGGTGTGCGACCCGGTGGTGAGTTGAAGCGGCCCGTGAGCCATTGCTCGACAGTCTAGGACCCGCCAAACGTGCGAGACTGGGCCGATGGGCATGCGAGAAGAATGCAAGCACTTCCAGAGCAGAACGTACAAGTCCGGTGAGGTGGCTCGCTTTTGCGTATTGGGCAACGCCCCAGACCAACCCTGGTCCTGTCCTGAGAACTGCCCGACCTACGAGCCCCGCTACGCCGATGTCGGGTGGTCACACGGATCACTTGTCGACCGTCCGGTGGAGCCGGCGCCGAGCAGCGATGTGCCAATCGACGATCGCCGCGAACTGCTCGAGATGGCCAGCGAGATCGTGAACGCCGTCGCGCCGGAGCTGCTCGAGGAGCGTCGCCGCGAACTGGTCGAGCGCGAGAAGCACGAGAAGCGCGGCTGGAAGTTCTGGCGGCGCTAGTCGCCCCTGAAGAGCGGCGGACGCCGTTCGATGAAGGCGGTCATGGCCTCGACCAGGTCGTTGCTCTGCAGGTACATCGTGTTCCATCGCGCGACGAATTCCAGCCCCTCCGCAACAGTGCGACCATCGTTCGCCCCCAACACCTCCTTCGTGCCGCGCACCGCGATCGGCGAGTTCGCGGCGATCAGCCCGGCCACGAGGTAGGTGGAGGCCTGCACGTCGCTGGCGTGACGGCCGTGCACGTCGTTGACTAACCCGATCTTCGCGGCCCGGGCGGCATCGATGTCCTTGCCCGTGAACGCCAACTCGGCAACGTGCCCGGCACCCACGATGTGCGGGAGACGCTGGAGGGTACCCAGGTCGGCGACGATGGCCACTTTGGTCTCGCGCACCGAGAAGACGGCATCTGCACACGCGAATCGCATGTCACACGCGCAGATGAGGTCCACGCCAGCGCCGATGCAGTAGCCGTGCACGGCGGCGATGGTGGGAATTGCCAGGTTGGCGACCGCATTGATGGAGTCTTGCATCGAGCGGATAGCGCGGTAGGTGGCTGCGCTGGCGTTCGCGCGCGAGGAGTTGGCCGAGTTCGACTGATCCTTCGCCAGCCGTATGCCCATCTCCTTGAGATCGAGTCCGACCGTGAAGTGTGGTCCCTTGGCGGCGATGACGAGCACTCGTAGAGCGTCGTTGGACGTCACCTCGTTACACGCCAGGGGAAGATCGTTCCAAAAGGCCGAACCCATTGCATTGTGCGCCTCGGGGCGGTCCAACCACAACGTGGCGATGGGGCCGTCCATCTCCAGGGTCAAGACGTCGGACGTGAATGCCACGGTCGCTCCTCTCGCTATTCGCAGCCTAGGTCCGCCTGACTGGAGGTCGAGGACTGCCCAGTACACTTCCTAGGGCCCGAACTCTATGACACTCTTCGCTGACGCAGCCACCTCGTTTATTGCCCTACGCCCCGACGCGACCTCGCGTGAGCGCGCTTGGCGCGCGTACCTCAGCGAGGGACTGCCCGCCACTAGCGACGAAGTCTGGCGCTACGCACCACTGAGGGAACTTGATCTGAATAACTACAGTGTGCCAAGCGAGCCGCGCCCCGGCGTCGACACGTCCTTTGCGACCCAACTGTGCTCGCGCGCGGACCTGGTCGTGCGAGTCACCGACGGGTTCCTCGACGAGTCGACGGTGGCGATCGACGGCGTGACGGTTGAGGCGACCGATTCGCTCTCCTGTCTCGACGGTGAGGACCGGGCGGCGCGTTACGCCAGCGACAGTTTCGCGCTATTGAACGCGGCGCTGGCACCGGCCACCACCTTGGTGCGCGTCGCGGCCGGAGTGAACGTCCAGCGCCCGATCGTGATCGTGCACGCCACGAACTCCTCCTCGTCCTTCGCGCGAACCCACGTGGAGCTGGGGCGCGGCGCTTCAGCCACTGTGGTCGAGTACTTCGAAGGCGGCGACGACGCCCTGGTCGTGCCGCTCAGCGAGTACGCGGTGGGTGAGAACGCCTCGCTGCAGCTCATTACCTACCAGCGCCTCGCCCTGAGCGCCTGGCACGTCGCGCGCACGACCGGCTTCATCGGACGAGACGCTCGGCTGGCCCAAGCCGTCATCGGCATGGGCGGTCACTACAACCGTTCACGCAACGATGCCGTCATGGAGGGTGTGGGAGCACAAAACGAGTTGCGCACGACGTTTCTCGGTTCCGATTCCCAGGTCCATGACTTTCGCACGCATCAGTTCCACGTGGCGCCTCGTTCGCGCTCGTTGCTGCTCTCCAAGGGCGCCGTCGCCGACGAGTCGCGCTCGGTCTATACGGGGCTCATCGAGATCGAAAAGGGTGCCAGGCGGACCGACGCGCGCCAGACGAACCACAACCTGCTGTTGTCGCCGCTGGCGCACGCCGACAGCGTGCCCAATCTGGAGATTCGCGAGAACGACGTCGTGTGTGCGCACGCCTCGAGTGTGGGACCACTGGACGAACTGCAGCGCTGGTACCTGGAGTCGCGCGGCGTTCGCCGTCCCGACGCCGAGCGGTTGATGATCCAGGGGTTCTTCAACGAGATGTTGGTGGCGCTGCCCGAGGACCTGTCCGGCCTGGTGGAGAGCGACGTCACGGCAGTGCTCGGCACGCTGAGCGCGGTCGCCCCGTGAGTTATGTGGACATTGGATCCCTGGACGACTTCGTCCACGGCGCGCCGACCCAGGTCCGCCTTGACGCGCGTGTGCTGGTGGTCGTGCGCATCGAGGACGACGTGTACGTGCTCGATGACCGATGCAGTCACGAGGACTTCAGTCTGGCCGAGGGCGAGGTCGACGTGCAGAGCCGCGAGATCGAGTGCGCACGCCACGGCGCCATGTTCCGACTCGACACGGGCGAACCGATGTCACTACCCGCTACCCGGCCTGTGGCTCACTACGACGTGCGTCAGCGAGAGGGGCGAGTGGAGGTGATGGTGCCGTGAATTCCACATTGGTGATCGAAGGGCTTCGTGTCGAAGTCGCCTCCAAGGAGGTGCTGAAGGGCTTTGACCTCGCCATGAGGTCCGGCGAGGTGCACGTCATCATGGGGCCCAACGGATCTGGCAAGTCGACGCTCGCCCACGCCCTCGCCGGTCACCCGGGTTACAAGGTTCTCGACGGCGCAGTCACTATCGACGGCGTGGACCTTCTCGCCTTGGAGCCGAGTGAGCGGGCGCGCCACGGCCTCTTGCTGGCGCTCCAGCAGCCCATGGAGGTTCCCGGGGTTCGACCTGTTGACCTCCTGATCGCAGCCGGGGCGGATCCCGTGGGCTTGCGCGAACGAATGGCCGAGGAGGCGCGGCGGGTGGGTTTGCGCAACGAGGTGCTCGATCGATTCGTGAACGTCGATCTTTCCGGTGGAGAGCGTAAGCGCGCCGAGATGGTGCAGGTGGGTATCCTGCGTCCGAAGTTCGCCATGCTTGACGAGATCGATTCGGGCCTCGACGTCGACGCACTGGGCGCGGTCGCGCGTCGACTTTCCGCGTCCACCAGTGAATGGGGCTGCGGCGTGTTGGCGATCACGCACTTTCGACGTCTGCTCCAAGAGCTGACGCCGACGGTGATCCACGTGGTGAGCGGTGGTCGCGTGGTGGCCACGGGCGGACCAGAACTTTCCGAGGTGCTCGAACGTGATGGCTACGAGCCCTTCCGCGTTGCGAATACTTGATAAATGAGTGACTTGGTAGAGTTTCGCAATGGCTGAAGGTCGTCACAGCGCCCCCAAGGGCCGCCCCTCTAAGACAACCGGGGCGCAGCGACGCTCGCTCGCAAATGAGCAACGCCTCCTCGCGCTCGGTGAGGCGGTCGATCGTCACAGCGGCGTCACGCGCAAGTCATCGCGCAGGTCCCGGGGCACTCATCGGCGCCGCAACGTCATCATCGTTAGCGCCGTGGTGGTGCTTGGTCTGCTTGGCGGCTTGATCGGTGGTGGGTACATCTACGCGCAGTGGCGATTCAGCCAGATTCGCACGATCAATGTACCGAGCGAGGTGAAGCCGATCTCGGGTCAGCCCTTCAACATCCTCTCAATCGGCTCGGACTCGCGCGTTGGCCTCTCGGGCCAGGTGGCTCGCCAGACGGGCGCGTCGACCGGCTCGGTGGCGGGCCAACGCAGCGACGTGGTCAAGATCATCCACGTCGATCCCGCGCACGACTCGATCTCGATTCTTTCGATTCCGCGCGACACGATGGTGACGCTCTTGGCCAATCAGTCGCTCTACGGACGCTTCAACCGGATCAACGTCAACTACAGCAACGGGCCCTCCCTGCTCGCCCAGACGATCACGGCGAACTTCGGCATCCCGATCAGCCACGTGGTGCAGGTGAGTTTCGCCGGGCTCATCAACGCCGCCGACGCAATCGGCGGCGTGTACCTGGACTTTCCGTACCCGTCGCGCGACCCGTACTCGGGACTGGTTGTCAATCACCCGGGCTGCCAGCTGATCACCGGATTCCAGGCGCTCGCGGTGGCTCGAAGCCGACACTTCTACTACAACGTCAAGAACGTGAGCACGTGGCCGGGCAACAATGCCTCCTACAGCCAGTTGACGAGCATGGGCTGGGAGTACGACGGCACCAGCGACTTCGGACGTATCGACCGTCAGAGTTCGTTCCTGCGCGCGATGCTGAGTCGGCTCAAGGGTCTCTACAACCCCTTCACGATCAACTCATTCCTGTCCAAGATCCCTCAGGGCATCACCCTCGACTCCAACTTCACGCTCAACGAACTGATCGGGCTCGCGGTGAAGTTCCACAATCTCAACCCTGCGGCTATTCAGACCTACACCATCCCGACCATCTCGGCACAGGTGGCGCCGGTGGGCGACGTGCTGTTCGTCAGCCAGCCTTCCGCCCAGCAGATGCTGGCGAACATCTTCGGCGGCTCGCTCACTACCCCAACGAATCCACCGCCCAATGCGCAACTGCAAACGCCGATGCCGCCGGTAGTCACGACGACCACATCGACCACGGTCCACCACACCAGCAGCTCGACGACCCATCGACCCACGACCACCACGACGAATCCCTCCAACGCGGTGCAGTCGTTCGATCCGGTTCCCTGCACGCCTAAGTGAGCTAGGCGGCCTCGTCGAGTCCCTGGCTGAGAGTATTCCAGGCCAGCGTTGCGCACTTGATGCGCACGGGGAACTTGACCACGCCGGCCAGTGCCGCGATTTCGCCGAGGGATCGCAGGTTGAGTTCCTCGGGTTCACCGTTCTCCTGGAGGGTCGCCTCCTGCAGCGTCATGAGCTGCTTGAACTTCATGATGAGCGCGCGGACCTCGTCGACCGTCTTACCCTTCACCGCGGCGCTCATCAGCGACGACGACGCCTGCGAGATTGAGCAACCGTGACCCGTCAACTTGATGTCGACCAGCACACCATCGCGAACCTCGAGGTAGACGACCAACTCGTCCCCGCACAGCGGGTTGAAGCCCTCGACTCGGATGGCGGGCGGCGAGGCCAGTTCGCCACGGTTGCGCGGCGAACGGTAGTGATCCAGGATGATCTCGCGGTAGAGGTCTTCGAGGTTCGACACGACCGCTACCCGAACATCTTGATCGCGTCGCCCAGCGCCTCGACGAGCACGTCGGTGTCGCTGGTGAGTGAATAGGGGCCGAAGGAGGCGCGCGCGGTGGCGGCAAGGCCGAAGCGACGCATCAGAGGCTTGGCGCAATGGTGGCCCGGTCGCACGCACACGCCGTATTGGTCTAGTACCTGCGCCACGTCGTGGGGATGCACACCCTCGACGTCCAGACTGAGCACGCCGCCGCGCTCGACCGGTTCGCCCGGGCCGATGACTCGCACGCGCCCACTGAACTCGTAGGCGATACGGTCCAGCGCGTGCGCGGTCAGCTCGTGCTCGTGGCGTGCCAGGTTATCCATGCCCAGTTGCTCGAGGTATCGCACCGCGGCGCCCAGACCGGCCGCTTCGCCGATGGGTGGCGTGCCCGCCTCGAATCGGGTGGGACCATCGGCCGGGGTGAAGCCGTCGGTGCGCACGTCGGCGATCATGCCGCCGCCGCCGAGAAAAGGTGGCATGGCGTTAAGGATCTCGCGGCGGGCCCAGAACACGCCGATCCCGGTGGGACCGAGCATCTTGTGGCCCGAGAATGCCAGGAAGTCGATGCCGAGGTCGGTGGCGCTGACACTCGTGTGCGCGACACTCTGGGCGCCGTCGACCGCGATGAGGGCGCCGTGATGGTGCGCCCGCTCGGCGAGCTCGCGGATCGGGTTGATGGTGCCGAGCACGTTGGACATGCCGGTCACCGACAGCAACTTCACGCCGCGCATCAACTCGTCCAGGTCGTCGAGCTCGAGCCGGTAGTCGTCGGTCACCGGGATGAAGCGAACCTCGATGCCCAATTGATCGCGTAGTTGGAACCAGGGGACGATATTTGCGTGGTGCTCCATCTCGCTGATCAGGACGACGTCGCCCCGGCGCAAGTTGGCGGCGCCCCAACTGCGCGCAAGCAGGTTGAAGGATTCCGTCGTGTTCTTGGTGAAGACGATCTCGCTCGAACCGCCCGGGGCGCCCACGAATCGGGCGACGGCCTCGCGGGCCCCCTCGTAGATGTCGGTGGCCTCGTTGGCCGTCTGGTACACACCGCGGTGCACGTTGGCGTGGTGTAACTCGTAGTACCGGCTCATCGCTTCGATGACCGGCCTTGGCGGCAGGCTGGAGGACGCCGAGTCGAGGTAGGTGATCGGGTGACCGTTGATCTCACGGTGCAGCAGGGGTGTGTCGACCCGTACGCGCCTGGCGTCGAAACTGGTCACGTTGTCACCGCGCGCCACGCGTCGTAGCCCTCGTGTTCGATGAGTTGGGCGAGCTCCGCGCCGCCCGAGTGTACGATCCGCCCATCGACGAGGATGTGCACCTGGTCCGGTTCTATCTCTTCGAGCAACTTCACGTAGTGGGTGACCACGAGGACCCCCATCGTGGGGTGCTCGTCGCGTACCGTGCGCACGCCACGTGCCACGATGCGCAGCGCGTCGATGTCGAGACCAGAGTCGGTCTCGTCCAACAGCGCGATGACTGGCTCCAGCAGCGCCATCTGGAGTACCTCATTGCGCTTGCGTTCGCCGCCGGAGAATCCCTCGTTGAGGTGGCGCTCGGCGAAGGCCGGATCCATGCCCAGTCGGTCCATCCATTCGGCCAGATCAAGGCGGACTTCGAGGATGCTCAGTTCGTCCAGGCCCTTGCGCGCTGCGATCGCCTGACGCAGGAACTGGACCACCGATACGCCACTGATGGCCTCGGGATACTGGAACGCGAGGAAGATGCCGGCGCGGGCTCGCTCGTCAGCCGTCCAGGTTGCAATGTTCTCGCCACGTAACAGGATCTCGCCCTCGCTGACGGTGTAGCTCGGGTGTCCCATGACCACGTTGGCGAGCGTCGACTTGCCCGCTCCGTTGGGCCCCATGATGGCGTGGACCTCACCCTCACGGACGATCAGGTCAATGCCGCGAAGGATGCGGGCGCCGTCAGCATCGGCGTGAAGATTGCGCAGTTCGAGGAGTGGATCAGACACGCCGTTGAGCCTACCGGCGCCCGCCCGCCAATTGACCCGGTTACCAGCCCCGTTCGATCCACTCGTCAAGGTGGGGGCGTTCGGTGCCCACGGTGGACGGCGCGCCGTGTCCCGGCCAGATCACCGTCGCGTCGCCGAATCCGCGAAAGATTCGGTGCTCGATGGAGGTGATGATCGTGGCGAAGTCGCCGCCCTCGAACGTCGCGTTGCCCGGACCCCCGGGAAACAGAGTGTCGCCGGTGAACAGCATTGGCGTGCCTTCGAGGGCGAAGCAGATCGATCCGGGGGTGTGACCAGGGGTGTGCAGGGTGCGTAGGCGCAGATCGCCGACCTGGTGCACCGCGTCGTCCTCGAGCAGGTGGTCGTAGCTCGGGAGCATGGCCGCATCCTCATCGCGCACCCACACGTCAATGCCGGCGTCGCGCACCTGCTCCACCGCACCGATGTGATCCCAGTGTCCATGCGTCTCGAGCACCGAGGTGACGCCCAGTTGCGAGGCCACCTTGAGAAGTCGCTCGTGCTCATTGGCCGCGTCGATCAGGGTGGCTACGCCGCTTCGCCGGCAGCGCACGACGTAGACGTTGTTGGCGACCGGACCCACGACGAGTCGGTGCACCTCGGCCGCCGCGTCGGACCACACCAGTTCCACGTTGTCCATCCCACCAGCCTGCCAGGTTCCGCGAGGTTCGCAAGTTTCGCTAATCTCGCAAGTGCACGGGTATTACTACTCGGTAGGGACAGGGGAATCGCGATGAACTTTGGCTTCACTGAAGAGCAGGAAGAACTGCGAAAGATGGTCAAGCGATTCTTGGATGAGAAATCACCCGAGAGCGAGGTCCGCCGATTGATGGCCACCGAGGAGGGCTACGACCCTGCGGTGTGGCGCCAGATGGCCGACGAGCTGGCGCTCCAGGGCCTGGGGATTCCCGAGGCGTACGGCGGTCAGGGATACGGTCCGGTTGAGCTCTACGTCGTCTTCGAGGAGATGGGAGCGGCGCTGTTGTGCGCGCCCTACTTCTCGAGTGTCGCACTCGCGGCGAACGCGGTGCTGCAAGTCGGTAGCGAAGAGGACAAGCAGGAGTACCTGCCCGGTATTGCTTCGGGCGAGACTATCGCCACTCTGGCGCTCACCGACGACGCCGGGCAGTGGGATCTGGCGACGACGTCGACGAACGCCACCTCGACGGCTGAGGGTTGGCGGGTGAGCGGCGTGCGTAGTTACGTCACCGACGGCTCGGTGGCATCCCTGCTGCTCGTGCCCGCCGTAACCGCCAAAGGTCTCTCGCTGTTCGCCGTTCGCGGTGACGCCGACGGCGTCGAGCGCACGAGCCTGCCCACGATGGATCAGACACGAAAGCAGAGTCGAATCGTGCTGAGTGACGCCCCGGCGGCGCTCGTTGGCGAGGAGGGCGGCGCGCTTGCCGGCCTCGTGACCACGCTGCACATCGCCGCCGCCGCGCTCGCGGCCGAGCAGGTAGGGGGTGCCCAACGGGTGCTCAATAACTCTGTCGAGTACGCCAAGACTCGCGTGCAGTTCGGTAGGCCCATTGGCTCGTTCCAGGCCATCAAGCATAAGTGCGCGGACATGCTGCTCGATGTCGAGTCGGCGAAGTCCGCCGCGTACTACGCGGCCTGGGCGGCTCAGGAATTGAACGACGAGCTTCCGGTGGCCGCCAGTCTGGCCAAGTCGTTTTGTTCGGAGGCCTACTTCCACTGCGCGGCCGAGAACATCCAGATTCATGGCGGTATCGGATTCACCTGGGAGCATCACGCGCACCTCTACTTCAAGCGCGCTAAGAGTTCGGAGTTGTTCTTGGGCGACCCGGCGTATCACCGCGAACTGCTGGCGCAGCGACTGGGCATTTAGTCGCCCGTGCTCGCACACGAGCAACTCACGAGCGGGTCGTCGCTGATCGACCTGCGTATCGCCACGTCCAACGCCCGGCCGGTGTCGGGTCACGTGCTGATCTTGGTGCACGGCCTGCCTCGTGCGATGGGCATGGGCCGACAGGCGGCGGGCTTGTTACCTGAGTTGGCCGAGCACATGGCCAACGAGTCGGGCTGGGTCGTGGCCACGGGCACGCTGTCGGGGGTGGGCGGTAGCACCGGTACATTCTCGGCTACGCAGTGGCTGGGTGATCTCACGCAGATCATGAATCGAATGGAGGAGGGCGAGCGGCGGATCTCGCTCGCCGGCTTCGGCTTTGGCGGTTCGCTTGCCCTGGCCCGCGCGGCGCGTGATGAGCGGGTGCGCGGAGTGGCCACGTTTGCGGCGCCCGCGCATCTGGAACCCTGGTGCGGGCGTCCCGAGGAGTTGCGTCAAGCTGTGAGGGTGGCCGGGGTGGTGGGAAGCGAGGAGGACTTGCTCGGCGCCGAGGAACTGCTTGCCGACGTCCTCGCAATTGACCCGCTCGGCTCGATCGCCCAGATTCCGCCACGTCGCCTGCTTATCGGGCACGGCACCGAGGACGTGGAGGTGCCGGTTGGCGATGCACGCGATCTGTTGGCCGCCGCGGAGGGACGCGCCGAACTACGCCTTATCCAGGGTGCGGGTCATCAGTTGAGGGCAGATCCCCGCATGGTTGCGACGCTGCTCGGCTGGCTCGACCGTCACCGTTGAGCCAGTGCCCTCTCGATGGAGTCGTGCAGTTCGCGAGCGCTCGCGTAGGGATCGGGCGACTCGGTCAGTGCGCGCACCACGACGAAGTGGTCCAGTCCCGCGGCCACCAGGTCGGCCACGTTGTCGGCGTTGACACCGCCGGTGACAAAGACCGGTCGGTCGCTTCGCCGCCGGCACTGCACGGCGTACTCGACACCGGTGCCCGGGCGTCCCTGCTTGGTTGGGGTGGGCACGATCGGTCCTGCGCTTAGGTACGTCGCAGGCTCCTCCAGGGCACGATCGAACTCCACCGTGGCGTGGGTGGATAGACCGACAATGGCGTCGTCACCCAGTAGTTGTCGACACTGCGCCACACCGAGATCGTCCTGGCCAACGTGCACCCCGTCGGCTCCCACGTCTAGCGCCAGTTGCGGTGAGTCGTTCACAATGAACGGCACGCCGAAGTCGTGACACAGCGGCAGCATCAGTCGCGCGGCCTTGCGCAACTGCTCGTCATTCGCCAATTTCGCACGAAGTTGCACCACGTCGACCCCGCCGCGCAGCACGTCGCGAAGGAAGCTGCTCATGTCGTCACGCCAGTCCACGCACAGGTAGAGACGTCGGTTTTCGAGTTCGTACACGTGGTCCACACTAGAAGTTGCACGCGACTGTCCGATTTCCTACCTTCTCTAGGGCAGAATGGGGATATGCAGATTCCCGCCAAGGCCGAGTACGCCATTCGCGCGCTGTTGACCCTGGCGGCCAGCGGTGAGTCGGTGAGCGCGGAGCACCTGGCCCGAGAGCAGGACTTGCCCGCGAAATTCCTGGGGGCGATACTTTCGGACCTGCGTCGCGGCGGTCTCGTGACCAGCCAGCGCGGCCCCGAGGGCGGCTTCAAGTTGGCGCGTGATCCCGACACGATCGCGGTGGCCGACGTGCTGCGCGTCGTGAGCGGCCCAATGGCCGGTGTGCGCGGACTTCGCCCCGAGACGCTGCAGTACGAAGGTGAGGCGGCGCATCTGCGCGACGTGTGGGTGGCAGTGCGAGCCGCGCTGCGCGAGGTGCTCGAGCACGTCACGCTGGGTCAGATCCTGCGCGGCGAACTGCCCAGTGCGGTGACCCGCTTCAGCGAGGACCCGGACGCCTGGATCACCCGCCACATATGAGAATTGTGCACACCGACGGCGCATGCCGTGGCAATCCGGGACCGGGCGGTTGGGCGTGGGCGAGTGGGTTCGATCACTACGCCTGTGGACCCGAGGCCCACACGACCAATCAGCGCATGGAACTGCGCGCGGTGATCGAGGTGCTGCGTGAATTCCCCGAAGGACCCATCGAGGTCATCAGCGACTCGTCGTACGTCGTGAAATGTTTTCACGACAAGTGGTACGTCGGTTGGCTTCGACGAGGGTGGAAGAACTCCCAAGGCAAGCCGGTGGCGAACCGGGACTTATGGGAGGAGTTGTTCTCGCTCGTGCTTAACGACTCGCGTGAGGTGGCCTTCTCGTGGGTGAAGGGTCACTCGGGCGATCCGCTCAACGACTTCGTCGATCAACTCGCCACGAGCGCGGCCGATTCGCAACGGGCACGTCACTCCTGACGGGCGTGTGACGCGACCCTCGTGGAAACATTAGGATTTCGCTTGGTTTCAATGTTGAACCGAGCGAAGGGATAGGGCGTGGCAAACGAGGTCCAGCAGTTCGATGTGGTGATTGTCGGAGGAGGACCTGGTGGGTACGCGGCTGCTCTCTACGGCGCCGCCGCGGGTTTGAATGTGGCGCTGGTCGAGCGCGACAAGGTCGGTGGCACGTGCCTACACCGCGGATGCGTACCGGCTAAGGAGTTCCTGGAGACCGCGCACGTGCGCCGCACGATCGAGCACTCGAGCATCTTTGGTATCAACGCCGAGGGCGTGACGGTCGACTTCTCGGTCAGCCAGCAGCGTAAGAATGAGGTCGTCGAGCGCCTGCACAAGGGGCTCTCGGGTCTCTTGAAGGGCCGGAAGGTCACCATCTTCGAGGGCACGGGTCGTCTGGACGCGAATCGCACGGTGAGCGTGCTCGACGGCGCCGACGCCGGCGTCGTGGCTCAGGGCGCCAACGTCATTCTTGCGGCTGGCTCGGTGCCACGCACCCTGCCCGGCTTCGACGTCGACGGCAAGGTCGTACTCACGTCCGACGAGTTCCTCGATCTGAGCGCCCTGCCGGCCACGGCCGCGGTTATCGGGGGCGGTGCGATCGGGTGCGAATTCGCGTCGATGCTCGCTGACATGGGCACCAAGGTCACGATCCTGGAGTTCCTGCCCACGATTCTCGCGGGTTGTGACGCCGAGGTCGTCAGCGTGGTGCAGCGTGCGTTTAAGAAGCGGGGCATCGAGGTGCGCACCGGGGTGAAGGCGACCGGTCACGCGCCCAAGAAGGGCGGCACGACCATCGCGATCGAGGGTGGCGACGAGGTGAAGGTCGACATGGTCGTCATGTCGGTGGGGCGTCGTCCCCGCAGCGAGGGTCTTCTGGGTGAGGGCACTGGCGTGGAGATCAACGAGCAGGGCTTCGTGATCGCCGACGGCGCCCAGCGCACCGCGAATCCGAATGTTTTCGCCGTCGGCGACATCGTCGCGGGTACACCGCAGCTGGCCCACGTGGGCTTCGCCGAGGCCATCGTGGCCATCAAGACCATCATTGGCGAGTCGGTGGTGCCGGTGGACTACGAACGCGTGCCGTGGGCCATCTACTCCAATCCCGAGGTGGCCTTCTGCGGTCTCACCGAGGCGGGTGCCAAGGAGAAGGGCTACGACGTCGTGGTGAAGAAGGATCCGTTTGGTGGCAACAGCCGCGCCCAGATCATCGGCGAAACCGATGGCGTGGTGAAGATCGTCGCGGAGAAGCGCGCCGACGGCAGCGCCGGTCAGATTCTTGGCGTGCACATGGCGGGACCGTGGGTGACCGAGCAGTTGGGGGCCGGGTACTTCGCGGTCAACTGGGAGGCGACGGCCGAAGAGGCCGCTGCACTCATCCAGCCGCACCCTTCACTGTCGGAAACATTCGGCGAGACGCTCCTGGCGTTGGCTGGTCGAGGACTTCACGTTGGTTGATGTCACGCTTCCTTCGCTCGGTGAATCGGTCACCGAAGGGATCATCACCAGGTGGTTCAAGAAGGTCGGCGAGGTCGTGGCCCGCGACGAACCTCTCTTCGAGGTCTCCACCGACAAGGTCGACTCTGAGATGCCCTCGCCCGCCGCGGGCGTGCTCACCCAGATCCTGGCTGACGAGGGCGACACCGTAGAGACCGGCTCGCGCGTCGCGGTCATTGACGAGACGGCGACTGCTTCGACCAGTGCCGTCGCGCCCACAGCCGTCGCGCCCAGAGTTGTCACTCCGGCCGAGCCCGCGCGGGCGCCGAGCGGGCTCTCAGCGGCGACGCCGAGTGAGAGTGCGCCGCACGGTGTAGTGATCTCGCCGGTGGTGCGACGAATCTTGTCCGACGGCGGCGTAGAGCCGTCCACCGTGCGAGGTTCGGGTCCCGGGGGCGCCATCACCCGACGTGACGCCGAACGCGCCGTCGCCAATGGTCCCACCGATGAAGTCGTGGTGCCATTGTCGAACGGGGTGCGTCGGATGGGCCAGCACATGACCGTGTCGACCCAGAGCACGCCACACGGCTTCGTGGCGATCGAAGCCGACGGCTCGGTCTTCACTGCCCTCGAGGAATTGGGACGATCCACCCGCGACGGCGTGGCTATCACCGACGAGATGGTGGTTGGCCTGGCCGCGGTGCGCGCCCTGGGTGAGTTTGAGTACCTCAACGCGACCTTTGCCGGCGATGAGTTGGTGATCCACCGCACGGTCAATCTGGGCTTCGTGCGCGCCGTCGTCAACGACGGCATGTTGGTGCCGGTGGTGCACGCCGCCGCCGGGCTAACGCTGCGTGCGCTGGCTCGACGGGTGACTGAGCTCGGCGAGCGGGTTGCTTCTCGCCAGTTGACGACTGATGACCTGATGGGCGGCACGTTCACCTTGGTGGGTGCGCCCAGCGCCAACACGCTGTGGACCCAGCCCATCATCATCCAACCCCAGGTCGCCGTGCTCTCGGTGGGGGCGGTGCGTGAGGTGCCGGTGGTGTCGCATGACGGCGAGGGAGCGAACTTGGTCGTGGGCCGACGTCTGATCCTGGGCCTGTCATTCGATCACCGAGTGTGCGAGCCCTTCGCCGCCACGAGCTACCTGGAGCGAGTCGCCGAGCTGCTGGCGGGGATGGACCTCGGGAGCGAGCGCTAGATGTTGCGTCGTCGCCACTTGGGCCGTGTCAGTTTTGCCGAGGTCAACGATTTCCAGCGCGCTCTGGTGAACGCGAGTGACGACTACGTGCTGCTCTTCGAGCATCCGCCGACGTACACCAAGGGCGTGCGCACGCTCGACGAACACTTCCTGGTGCCGCCCGAAACCCTGAACGCCGTCGTGATCGACGCCGATCGCGGTGGCGACGTCACCTATCACGCACCGGGCCAGGTCGTCGCCTGGGCCATCGTGAGCGTGCCCGAGGATCCCTCAGCCGGAAAGCTGCACGTCGCGCGTCTCGAGGACGCAGTGATCGCTACGGTTACCGGTCTTGATCCACTGGGTCGGCTCGGCGTCGTGGGTCGCCTCGACGGGTATCCCGGCGTGTGGGCCGACCTCGAGGGCGTGCCGTCCAAGATCGCCGCCGTTGGCGTGCGCACCGAACGCAACGAAGCGGGCATCCGTCGCACGCTGCACGGCGTGGCCCTCAACGTGACGATTGACCTTGCGGGATTCTCCGCCATTGTTCCGTGCGGTATTCCTGACAAGCCCGTCGCGTCACTGCACTCACTTGGTCTGGACGTTGCGGCGCGTGACGTGGAGGAGCGTCTCGGGATCGAGTTGAGTGCTCGATTGGGCGGATGCGATCACGTCGCTCGCGTGGACCGCGGCGCATCGAGCGCCACCGATGAGCGACCGCTGCTGCGTCGGCTGCGCCGGGCTGGCGTCGATCCCGACGCCGCCGTCGAGATCCATTCCCGCAAGCCGGAATGGCTGCGCATCGAGGCCCATATGGGCAGCGAGTTCCAATCACTGCGCACTCTCACCGAGGACCTGCGCCTCGTCACCGTCTGCGAGGAGGCCGGGTGCCCCAACATCTTCGAATGCTGGGCGTCGGGCACCGCCACGTTCATGGTGAACGGCGAACGTTGCACCCGGGCGTGCGGATTCTGTCTCATCGACACCCGAAAACCCATGGCGTTGGATCCTACGGAGCCCGAGCGGGTTGCTGAGGCGGTCGTGCGACTGGGGTTGCGACACGCGGTCGTGACGTGTGTTGCTCGCGACGACCTGACCGATGGTGGCGCAGGCGCCATAGCGTCCACCGTGCGGGCCATCCGCGAGCGCTCACCCGAGACGGCCGTCGAGGTGCTGACCAGCGACTTGAAGGGCGACCTGAATTCGTTGGAACTGATCATCGACGCGCACCCCGACGTGTTGAATCACAACATCGAGACCGTCGCGAGACTCCAGCGCGCCGTGCGCCCGAGCGCGGGATACCTGCGGTCGATGACGGTGCTGGCGCGCAGCGCCGCCGCGGGTCTGACGACCAAGTCGGGGATGATGGTGGGTCTGGGCGAGGAGCCCGATGAAGTGGAAGAGACGCTGGCCGACCTGCGCGCGGTCGGCGTGTCGATCGTCACCATCGGACAGTACCTGCGGCCCACGGCTCAGCATCTTCCGGTGGCGCGGTGGTGGACGCCCGATGAGTTCGAGGACCTCGCTGAGCGTGGTCGTCGCCTAGGACTGGCGCACGTGCAATCCTCGCCCCTCACGCGATCGAGCTACCACGCTCGTGAGGCGTTGGGTGAGGCGACGCCGGTGGCGTCACCCTTGCGACGCTGAGCAAGGGGTTGGCGAGGGTTCAGGCGATGAAGTACTTCGCGCGAGGGTGGTGGCAGATGATCGCGTCGGTCGTCTGCTCTGGGTGCAGTTGGAATCCCTCGGATACGCTTACCCCGATCCGGTCGGCCCCGAGGAGCTCGGCGACCTTCGCGTTGTCGGCGAGCTCAGGGCACGCCGGGTAGCCCCAGGAGTAGCGCCCGCCCCGATACTGTTGGCGGAACAGGCCTGCGAGGGTGGGCCCGTCTTCGTGGGCGAAGCCCAACTCCTCGCGGATTCGCCGGTGCCACAACTCGGCCAGCGCTTCGGCCATCTCGACGCCGAGCCCGTGCAGGAGTAAGTACTCGCTGTAGTGGTTCTGGGCGAACAGTTCGTGGCAGCGCTCGGACACCCGCGCTCCCATGGTGACGAGCATGAAGCTGGCGTAGTCGTGTTGGGAGCTCTCAAGGGGTCGAAAGAAGTCCGCGATGCATAGGAAGGGCTCTTGATGTTGGCGCGGAAACGTGAAACGGGTCAACTCGCGTTGGCGGGTGTCGTCGTCGAAGATGATGAGATCCTCGCCTGCAGAGGCCACCGGGTAGTGGCCCCACACCACCTGGGGAACCAGCAGGTTCTCCTGCTTGGCGATTGCCATCTGTTCGCGTAACACCGCGCTGACGCGCTCTTTGAAAGCTGGATCGTCCTCGCCGTTCTCGGGACGGTAGCCCCACTGGTTGCGAAACAGGGCCGTGAGGTTCAGGTAGTCACTGATCTCGTCGATGGACATTCCCTTGGCGACGCGGCTGCCGAGAAAGGGGGGCACGAAGATGGGGTTGTCGGTCTCGACCTCGGGACTGCGCGAGGGGAGCCCCTCGGGGGCCGGCCCCTGGTCGCCTCGAAGGCGCCGTGAGACCTTTCGCTCGGAGATTTCACGGCCGAACGTCGGGTCATCCTCGCCGCGGCGCAGTTCGCCCAGTCGATCGAGCACCCGAAGCCCTTCGAAGGCGTCCTTACCGTAGAAGACTCGTCCCGTGTAGACGGTGCGCAGGTCGCGCTCGACGAAAGTTCGCGTCAGCGCTGCCCCGCCGAGCAGGACCGGGACCTGCTGCATGCCGCGTTCGTTCATGAGTTCCAGGTTCTCACGCATGATGAGTGTGGACTTGACGAGCAGTCCGCTCATGCCCAGCGCGTCGGCGTGGTGCTCTTCGACCGCGTTGAGCATCTCGTTGATGCCGACCTTGATGCCAAGGTTGATGACCTCGTAGCCGTTGTTCGTGAGAATGATGTCGACCAGGTTCTTGCCGATGTCGTGGACATCACCCTTGACGGTGGCGAGCACGACCCGGCCCCGACCACCCTGGTCGCTCTTTTCCATGTGCGGCTCGAGGTGGGCGACGGCGCTCTTCATCGTCTCGGCGCTCTGGAGCACGAAGGGCAACTGCATCTCGCCCGTGGCGAACAGCTCGCCCACTTCGCGCATGCCGTCGAGCAGAATATTGTTGACGATGTCCAGCGGCGAGATGGCCGCCCCCATCGCCTCGTCGAGGTCCGCCTCGAGTCCGGGGCGAACACCGTCGATGATGCGACGGCGCAGACGGTCCTGCAATGGCAGCTCGTCCAGAGCGCCCTGGGGACTCGCGTTGGAGGTGACGCCCTCGAACATGCCCAGCAGCACGGTCAGGGGGTCGTAGTCGTCACGGCGTCGGTCGTAGATGAGATCGAGGCAGACCTGGCGAGCTTCCTCGTCGACTCGAGCCAGGGGAAGGATCTTGGAGGCGTGCACGATCGCAGCGTCCAGGCCGGCTTCGGCGCACTCGTGCAGGTACACGCTGTTGAGGACCTGGCGAGCGGCGGGGTTGAGCCCGAAGGAGATGTTCGAGAGCCCGAGTATGGTTCGCACCCCCGGTATCTCGCGCTTAATGCGCCCGATGGCCTCGAGGGTCTCCATGCCGTCACGGCGCGAGTCGACCATGCCGGTCGACAGCGGTAGCGCCAACGGGTCGACGAAGATGTCCTGGGCGTTCAGTCCGTAGCGCTGTACTGCGAGGTCGGTGATGGCGCGCGCCGCACGCACCTTCCAGTCTGCGGTCCGTGCCTGGCCCTCTTCGTCGATGCAGGTCGCCACCACCGCCGCACCGAACTCGGCGGCCAAGCTGAGGAAGCCGTCGAGACGGGTGCCGGGGCCGTCACCCTCTTCGAGATTCACCGAATTGAGGATCGCCTTACCACCGAGCCAGGTGAGTGCCTGACGCGCCACCTTCGTCTCGGTGGTGTCGACCATGATGGGCACCGAGGACTGGGTCGCCAGACGGCTTATCAACTCATCCATGTCCTGCACGCCGTCGGCGCCGGTGTAGTCCACGCAGACGTCCAGGATGTGGGCGCCCTCTTTGATTTGGTCGCGCCCGATGCCCACGCACGTGTCCCAGTCGCCGGCGAGCATAGCTTCGCGGAACTTCTTCGAGCCGTTGGCGTTGGTGCGCTCGCCAACCAGCAGCACCGAGCGGTCCTGGTGATAAGTCGTCGACGAGTAGATCGAGGCGACCGAAGGTTCGACCACTGGGTGTCGTTGGGCCCGGGCCAGGGGGCGCACGGCTTCGACGACGCGGGCCAGATGCTCGGGGGTCGTTCCACAGCACCCGCCCACCGCGGCGACGCCGTACTCGGACACGAACTTGGCGTGGTGCTCGGCCAGCGCCTCGGGGGTCAGGTCGTAGTGCATCTTTCCGTCGACCACGCTGGGCAGACCGGCGTTGGGTAGGCACGATAGTGGGAGATCGGCGGACTCGGAGAGTTGACGCAGTGGTTCGTACATCTCGACCGGGCCGGTGGCGCAGTTGATGCCCAGCACGTCCACGCCGAGCGGGCTGAGCGCGGTGATCGCGGCGCCGATCTCGGTGCCCGGCAGCATGCGGCCGGTGAGCTCGATCGTTACCTGGGCCTGGATGGGCACGATGCGGCCGTGGCGGACCATGGCGCGGTGACACGCCGCAATGGCGGCCTTGCCCGAGAGCAGGTCGAACATGGTCTCCACCAGCAGGAGGTCGACCCCGCCCTCGAGCAGACCGTAGGCCAACTCCTCGTAACTGGCTGACAGTTCGTCGTATCTGATCTGGCCCAGGGTGGGGAACTTCGTGCCGGGACCGATCGAGCCGGCCACGAATCGCGGTGAACTCGGCGTGGCGTACTCGTCGGCTACGCGACGCGCCAGCGTCGCTGACGCCAGGGCGAGCTCGTGCGCTCGCTCGCCGATGCCATACTCGTTCAAGACGACCGAAAACGAACCGAACGAGTCGGTCTCGATCACGTCGACGCCGACATCGAGAAACGAGCGGTGCAGCCGCTCGATGGCGTCGGGCCGGGTGACCGTGAGAATCTCGTTGCAGCCCTCGAGGGCGGCGCCGCCGAAGTCACCGGCGCTCAGGTCCTGGAGTTGCAGATTGGTGCCGGTCGCGCCGTCGTAGATGAGTACCCGCTCGGCCAGCGCCGACAGGTAGGGGTCCGAGGAGTCCGGACGGGCGAAGGGCGGTAGCACCGTGTTTTCCATTGACCCATCAGGCTACCGGCGTGGCGTGAGTTCACTACGCTGACAGCATGAAGATCTACACGCGCGCCGGAGACGACGGCAGCACGGGTCTGTACTTCGGGGGCCGCGTGGGCAAGGACGCCGGCCCGATTGAGGTCAACGGGGCCGTCGACGAGGCCCAGGCGGTGCTCGGGTGGGCCAGGTCGCTGAGCGAACCCGCGAGTCGGCTCGATGACCTGCTCGTCTCGCTCGAACGTGACCTGTGGGTGCTCATGGCCGAGGTCGCAACGCTGCCCGAGAACCGGCGCAAGCTCAAGCCCGGCCAGTCGCTGGTCACCGACGAAATGGTGGCTCGACTCGAGCACGAGATCGATGCGCTCTCGGCGCAGACGGAGATGCCCCGCGAGTTCGTTGTGCCCGGCGAGAACCAGTTGTCCGCCGCGCTGGACGTGGCGCGCACTGTGATTCGCCGGGCCGAGCGCATCGCCGTGGGCTACCCACTCGAGGGGTCGTTCGTCGTGGCCTACCTCAATCGTCTAAGCGATCTAGTTTGGACGATGGCGAGGTGGGCCGAGGGCCCGAACCATCGAACGTCACGAATTCACTAGCCAACGAGGTGCACATGTCGCGCAGCGCCAGAGTAGTCACGCCCGTCGAGGGCGCCACCCAGCCCGTGATCGCCGTGCCGGTGATCTTCGACAATGACGAAGCCTTCGTGGACCAGTCGGTGCCCGCGAGCTTGGGGGGCCAGAACGTGCCCCGGTCGTTCACCAAGCAGTGGTGTGCCCAGCAGGGCCTGCGCGATGAAGTGGGCTCGTCGACCGTGATCCGTTCCTTTGCGGGTCCCGCCATCGCCCTCATCACCGTGGGATCGACCCTCAACGATCTCGAGCACTACCGCCTCGCCGGCGCGGCGGCCGTGCGCCTCGCCGGAGACAACTCCGTAGCCTTCCTGCTGCCGACCGACGGACTCGACGAGCCCGGCGATGTCGCCCAGGCGCTCGTGGAGGGAGCGCTGCTCGCTTCGTACACCTTCAAGGGAGCCCGCGAAGCGACCTCGTTCGATGTTGTGCCCCTGGGCTCACCACTACCCAGCGTCGAAAGCCACAATCAGGTGAGCGAGGGCGTGCACCGCGGCGCCATCGTGGCCGAGGGTGTGAACTGGGCCAAGCACCTCATCAACACCCCGGCTGGTTCGCTCACGCCTCGCGACCTCGCCAAGCGGGCACTCGAACGACTCGAGCAGGATCCCTCGGTGCGCGTCGAGGCGTGGAACGAATCGCGGGCCCGCGAGGAGCGCCTGGGTGGTCTGCTCGGGGTGGGTCAGGGTTCGGCTCAGCCCACGCGACTCGTCTACGCGGTCTACGATCCCCGGCCCGGGGACGCGATGGCCCACGTCGCTCTGGTGGGAAAGGGCGTGACCTTTGATTCGGGCGGCCTCAGTATCAAGCCCGCGGACTCAATGGTGGCCATGAAGACCGACATGACGGGCGCGGCCGTCGTACTCGCCGCCCTGTCGATCGCGAGCCGCCTCGCACTGCAGGTGCGCGTCACCGCGATTGCGCCGATGACCGAGAACCTCCTTGGCGACCGTGCCCTCAAGCCCGGCGACGTACTCACTGCACGAAACGGCATGACCATCGAGGTGCTGAACACCGACGCTGAGGGACGCCTGATCTTGGCGGACGGGCTGAGCTTGGCGGTCGAGGCGAACCCCGACGCGATTGTCGATGTGGCGACCCTGACCGGTGCGCAGAGGGCCGCCCTAGGCGACCAGGTGGGGGCGATGTACGCCACGACTGACGAACTGGCCACGTACTTCTCCAGGGCCAGTGCCCGAAGTGGCGAGCTCTTGTGGCGTATGCCGCTCGTGGCGGTCTACGAGTCACATATCGAGTCTGACGTGGCTGACATGAAGAACATTGGCAAGACGGGTCAGGCGGGCTCGATTTCCGCCGCGCTACTGCTGCAGCGATTCACCGATGGACGGCCGTGGGTGCATCTGGATATTGCCGGGCCGGGTCGGGCCGAGGCGACCAAGGGCTACGTAACCAAGGGGGGCACGGCATTCAGCGCGCGAACGATCGTCCAGTTCCTGCGCGACGTGGCCGAGGCCGCGCAACCTTCCTAGGGAACCCGACGCACGCGCGCTCGACGAGGCGGCACGTCGCGCTCGAGCGAGGCGGATAGGGGATCGTCGGGTTCGCCGCGACCGATGAGCACCGACGCGAACAGTTCTTCGCCACCCACGCCGGCCCACTCGAGCACCTCAGCCCCGTGGCGAAAGGCGCCCCACAGTGTGGCCTGCCAACCAGCCTCTTCGAGCAGTAACAACAGCGCCATCGTGGCCATGGCGGCGTCGGTGTGCCAGTAGGGGACCGGCCAGACGTCACGTTGCGCGAGCCCCGAGGCTGCCTTGTCGGGCTCGGCGTAGCGCTCAAGGTAGTCCTGGGGTCGGCTCGTCACCAGGACCACGGCACCCGCTCGAGCGAGGCCGGGCGCGCGCCGGGCGTGGGCGCGCCAGTGCTCGTCGGTGGCCACGGTGAAGTACGCGGGCACGTCGGAAGAGCCGATGGTGTACATCCGCACGCCGGCGGTGTTGCCCGCGGTCGGCGCCCAGAGCGCGCGGGCGCAGAGTTCGTCGAGCCAACCATGGTCCACGGGGGTCTGGTCGAACGCTCGGGTCATTCGCCGACTGGCGAGGAGTTCGTGAAGTTCCACGCGATGGGTTTAGCAGGTGTCGGTCGCAATTGTCGACCTACCCGGTAGGATTTACGCACTGAGAAGGAGCGACCGTTGCCATCACCACGTGAACTACTCAATGCGGCCAAGACCGAGATCCGTGAGATTGAGCCGCACGACGTCGCCGCGCGTTTGGACCATTACCAGATCCTTGACGTGCGCGAGCCCGATGAGCACGAGCAGGGCGCCATTCCCGGTGCAATCCACGTCGCGCGCGGCACCCTGGAGTTTTCCGTCGAGGGACGCCTGCCCGACAAGCACGCGCCGGTTGCGGTCTACTGTGCCGGCGGCGTTCGCTCGGCGTTCGCCGCCAAGACCCTCCAGGACCTCGGCTACACCGATGTGGTGTCGGTGATCGGCGGCTTCAACCGCTGGAAGGACGAAGGTCTCACGTGGGTCACCCCGCGAACGCTGAGTGCCGATCAGCGCAACCGGTACCAGCGTCACCTGTTGCTACCCGAGGTGGGCGAGAAGGGCCAGATGCGCCTGCTCGACGCCAAGGTGCTCCTGCTGGGCGCGGGGGGTCTCGGCTCGCCGGCCGCGCTGTACCTCGCCGCCGCCGGCGTGGGCACGCTGGGGATTATTGACATGGACGTGGTGGACGTGTCGAACCTGCAGCGACAAGTGCTGCACAACATGGACCGCATCGGCATGCGCAAGGTTGACAGTGCCAAGCAGACCCTGAGCGCGATCAACCCCGACTTGAAAGTCCTCACCTACGACGTGCGCCTCGGCGCCGAGAACATCATCGACATCATCGACGGCTACGACGTCATCGTTGATGGCACCGACAACTTTCCCACCCGATATCTCGTCAATGACGCGGCCCTGCTCAAGAAGATCCCCGTGGTGCACGGTTCGATCTTTCGCTTCGAGGGTCAGGTCACCATTTTTAGCCCCTACGTCGGACCGTGCTATCGCTGCATGATCCCCGAACCGCCACCGGCCGAGTTGGCGCCCAGTTGCGCCGAGGCGGGGGTCCTGGGCGTGCTGCCCGGCATCATCGGGTCAATCCAGGCGATCGAGACGATCAAGTTGCTGCTTGATCTGGGTGATCCGCTGGTGGGACGTCTCTTGACCTATGACTCGATGGACCAGAGCTTTCGCACCTTCAAGGTCCGTCGCGACCCGAGTTGCCCAGCGTGTGGCGAGGAGGCGGGGCCAATCGTGATCGCCGAGTACGACGATCTGTGCATGCCCCACGCGACCGCAGCGGTCTAGAGCATCACCACGATCGTGCCGGCGAAGCGGTCGTGCACCGTCTGCTTGCGCTCATTGAACAACGGGTAGAGGCAGTCAACGGCGCCGATCAGCGACACGATGATGGCCATACCCGAAGTGCCAGCCAGCTCGAACGAGCTGTAGATGGCAACTAGCCCCCAGCGGCGTAGGGCCTGTTGGTTCGAGATGGCGGCCCCGGTGAGCGCGTCGCGCACCTGGGTGCTCACCATCCGGTTGCCCAAGGTCTGGCCCTGGGGCATCGAGAGCAGTTTCACCTGGTAAATGCCCTGGATGGCGATGCCCGCGATGGCCCCCGCGATGGTGCCCGCGACCGACTCCACGAGGAGAAAGGCCACCATGGTCGGCACGATCAAGATGAGGTTGTCCACCAACGTCGCCCCCACGCGGCGCCACCAACCCGACAGGCGTACGTCAGTGGAGGCATCGACGTAGCCCGGGGCCGGCGTACCGCATACCGGACAGAAGGGGCCGTGGACTTCGCTACCGCACTGGGAACAGTTCATCATCCCATCTTTGTCCACGGGGTGACCCTGGTTCGGCTTTTTGCCACCGAGCGATCGGCGGGCGCGCAGCGCCTAACCTTGGCGTCGTGGCGGATGAAGAGCGAGTGAGCGATTCGGGCATCATGATCCGGCCCGTCTACGGCCCGGGCGACCTGGCGACATTCGACGAGGGCTCGCAACTGGGAGAGCCCGGCCAGTACCCCTTCACCAGGGGTGTGCACCCCACGATGTATCGCGGACGCTTGTGGACGATGCGCCAGTACGCGGGCTTCGGCACCGCCGAAGCAACCAACCAGCGTTTCAAGTTCCTACTCGGCGCCGGCCAGACGGGCTTGTCGTGTGCCTTCGACCTGCCCACGCAGATGGGCTTTGACGCCGATCACGTGCGCGCTGAGGGCGAGGTGGGCAAGGTGGGCGTGGCGATCTCCTCGCTCGACGACATGCGTCTGCTCCTCGCGGACCTGCCCCTTGACGAGGTGACGACGTCGATGACCATTAACGCGACGGCGTCGACGCTCCTGTTGCTCTACCAGTTGGTGGCTGAGGAGCAGGGTGTCCGCGGGGATCAACTTCGTGGGACCATTCAGAACGACATCTTGAAGGAGTACGTGGCGCGCGGGACGTACATCTACCCCCCACGTCCCTCGATGCGTCTCATCGTTGACACCTTCTCCTACTGCGCCAAGGAGATGCCGAACTGGAACACGATTTCAATCTCGGGCTACCACATCCGTGAGGCCGGTTCGACGGCCGTTCAAGAGATTGCCTTCACCCTCGCCAACGGTGTGGCCTACGTCGAGGCGGCCCTCGCCGCGGGGCTGGCGCTCGATGAGTTTGCGCCGCGGCTGAGCTTCTTTTTCAACGCCCACAACAATCTCTTCGAGGAGGTCGCGAAGTACCGCGCGGCTCGTCGGATTTGGGCCGACATCATGCGCCACCGCTTCAAAGCGACCGACCCCAAGTCAATGATGCTTCGATTCCACACCCAAACGGGCGGTTCGACGCTCACCGCCCAGCAACCCGAGAACAACATCGTCCGTGTCACCCTCCAGGCCCTCGCGGCGGCGCTCGGCGGAACCCAGAGCTTGCACACGAATGGCTTCGACGAGGCGCTGGGACTACCGACCGAGCGGGCCGCAAAGCTCGCTCTGCGCACCCAGCAGGTGATTGGTTACGAATCGGGAGTTGCGGACACGGTGGATCCGCTGGCGGGCTCCTACTTTGTGGAGTCGCTCACCAACGAGGTTGAGCGCGCCGCACGCGCGTACATCGAGCTGATCGACGTCCAGGGCGGTGCCGTGGCCGCCATCGAGGCGGGCTACATGCAAGAAGAGATTGAGTCAGCGGCCTACGACTTCGCCCGCCGGGTCGACCGGGGCGAGAAGGTCGTGGTGGGCGTGAACCGATTCGCTGAGAGTGAGTCGACCAAGGCCGACATCTTTCCGATCGACGAGGCCCAGCAGCGTGCCCAGGTGGCCAGGGTTCGCTCGCTCAAAGAGACGCGTGACGATGACGCCGTGCGCGCAGCACTGGGGGACCTGGCGCGGGCCGCGCGTGGGACGGCGAATGTGTTGTATCCGATGAAGATCGCTCTGGCGCGCATGGCGACGCTCGGCGAGGTGGCCGATGTCTTGCGCGGTGAGTTCGGCTCGTACCACCCGAATTGAGACGATCACCGCGTCGCCGACGCTGACAGCTAGCTGATGACCTCGTCGAAATGGGTCACGGCGGCCGGCTGGTCGTAGAAGGGGTGGGTGAGCGAGCGCCAGCGCTCGAAGAGCTCGCTGGCCCGAAAGGCCATGTGATCCTCGAGCGAGTCCCACCGGACGCTGAGCAGATAGGTCTGGGGGTCTTCAAGTTGACGTCGCACCTCGGCACCATGGCAATGGGGTGCGGATTCGATGACGGGCAGCGCACTGCGCACCGCGGACTCATACTCGTGCTCGCGGCCCGCACTCACGTGCAGCCACGCGTGTTCGATGATCATTCGCGTTCCTCCAATCGCTTGCGGAGTTCAGTATCCCCGGCGACCGACACCGCGGTGAGCACCAGGGCCAGGGCACCGTCGACGATGGCCTGATCCGCTTCCTTCGTGATACAGGCTGCGGTGAATTCGGGTTGGTGATTGATCGCTCCGTTGGTGGGAATGGCAAGCAGGGGGTGGATCGAAGGTACCTGGAGCGACACGTTGGCCATGTCGGTCGAGATGGTGGGCTTGGCTTCGTTCGCGTCATCAAGATCGAAGTTGCGACCCAGGCTCTCGGCCGCGCGGCGGTAGTGCGCCAGGATGTCCTCGTCGGATTCCATGTGCGAGAAGGCGCTGCCGAGTTCCTCAATGAACACCTGCGCGCCGGTCGCGATCGCACCGGCCTCGAAGCAGGCGTTGACGCGCCGGCGAAGCTCGCCGAGTCGCGTGCTCGTGAGCGAGCGGCTCATGAATCGGCCAACCACGTGCGAGGGGATGATGTTCGCCGCGGAACCGCCTTCGAGCACGATGCCGTGGATCTGGTCACCCGGTCGAAACTGCTGACGCGCGAGCGCCAGGGCGACTTGCGCCACGTTCAGTGCGTCGAGGGCGTTGACCCCCTCCCAGGGAGCTGCGGAGGCGTGCGCCTCCTTCCCGGTGAAAGTCACGTCAAAGTGGTCAACGGCCAGGCACGCCGCCTCGAGTCGCTCGGTGGGCCAGGGGTGGATCATCATGGCGGCATGCACGTCATTGAAGTAGCCCGCTCGCAGGAGATCAATCTTGCCGCCACCGCCCTCCTCGGAGGGTGTGCCCAACAGGATGACGGTGAGGTCCAACTCGTCTGCCACCGCGGCGAGGCCGATGGCGGCGCCGAGCGATGCCGCGGCGATGATGTTGTGGCCGCAGGCGTGGCCGACATCGGGAAGCGCGTCATATTCGGCGCAGAAGGCAATGTGAAGGCGACCGTGCCCCTTCGTCGCGCGAAACGCGGTGGCGAGACCGGCGATGCCGCGTTCGAGCGTGAAGCCGGCCCGTTCGGCCGCGCCGGCCACCGCTTCGGCGCTCTGGTACTCCTCGTAGCCGAGCTCGGGGTGCGCGTGGATGAAGTGGCTCAACGTGATCAGGTCATCGCGTGCGTCCCTGACGGCCTCGGCAGCGTCGTGTGCGGCGCTCATTCGATGACCGCGACGATGTCACCCGCGCTGACCGAGTCGCCTTCGGCGACGTTCACTGCCTTGACGGTGCCGGCTCGCTCGGCGTTCACCAAGTTCTCCATCTTCATTGCCTCGAGGATGATGACCGTCTCGCCGGCCTCGACCTGCTGACCTACTGCGACCGCAACCTTGACCACGGTGCCCTGCATCGGGACGGTGACGCTGCTCGAGCCGCTGCCGAGCACGCCGGCGTGGTGCTGTCGGCGCGGTTTGGCGGCGGTGCTGGTCGCTCTCGGGATGCCGTCGTCGAGTTCGGGGACCCAGAGCGAGACGCTGACGCGTCGCCCGTCCACTTCGGCGGTGACGTCGCGGCGCACGTGACCGTCGCCGACCGAGGCCACCGCGCGTACGTCTTCGGGGATGCTCGTGAAGTCAAGGCGTTCCTCCACCCACTTGGTGGAGTGCGTGCCGTTGACGAAGTCTTCGCTGGACAGGATGATCGTGTCGGCACCCAGGGTCGTGGCGACGCCTTCGATGGTGGTCTCTTCGATGGCGCGAAGCATTCGCCGCCGGGCGCGATCACGATCTGGTCCCCACACGATCAACTTGCCAATGAGGTTGTCGTAGTACTGCGACACCGTGTCGCCTGCGGCGTAACCGGCGTCGAGGCGCACGCCGGGACCACCGGGCTGGTCGAATCGGGTGATGAGTCCGGGCGAGGGCGAGAAGCGCCCGCCAGCGGGGTCCTCGGCGTTGATGCGGACCTCAATCGCGTGGCCGTTGCGCACGATGTCGTCCTGGGACAGCGTCAGCGGCTCGCCCGCGGCGATGCGCAACTGCCACTCCACCAGATCTAGACCCGTCAACAGTTCGGTGACGGGGTGTTCCACTTGGAGCCGGGTGTTCATCTCGAGGAAGTAGAACTCGCCGTCTTGGAAGAGAAACTCAACGGTGCCGGCGTTGACGTAGCCGCAGGCCCGCGATACTTTCACCGCCGCCTCACCCATAGCGACGCGCACCTCGTCGGAGAAATTGACCGCGGGCGACTCCTCGATGAGCTTTTGGTGGCGACGCTGGGCCGAGCAGTCGCGCTCGCCGAGCCACAGCGTGGTGCCGTGCGCGTCGGCGAGAATCTGCATTTCGATGTGCCGCGGCCAGGTGAGGTAGCGCTCGAGGTAGCACTCCGCTCGCCCGAAGTAACTCAGTGCTTCTCGCTGGGCACTCTCAAGCGCGGCCGGTGCCTCGTCAGGTCCCCGGACCACCTTCATGCCGCGGCCGCCGCCGCCGAAGGCGGCCTTGATGGCGATGGGCCAGCCGTGGTCGTTGCCAAAGGCGACAACCTCGGCGGCACTGGTCAGCGCCTCGTTGCGCCCTGGCACGCCGGCGACCCCGGCCTCTTGCGCGGCGAGTCGTGAGGAGATCTTGTCACCCATGACTTCGATCGCTTCGGGTGGTGGTCCGATGAAGGTGACGCCGCGCGAGGTGATGGCCCGCGCGAAGTCCGTGTTCTCGCTGAAGAAGCCGTACCCCGGGTGCACCGCGTCGGCTCCGCTGCGTTCGATGATCTCGAGAATGGCCTCAGTGTTGAGGTAGCTCTCGGCCGCAGTCGAACCACCCAGGGAGTACGCCTCATCAGCCAAGCGCACGTGTAACGAGTCGCGGTCGAGCTCTGAGTAGACGGCGACGGTGGCGATGCCAAGTTCGCGGCACGTCCGAATGACCCGGACCGCAATCTCGCCGCGATTGGCGATCAAGACCTTCTTTAACACGCGAACCTCCGTACCGGGACTGTTATTTTCTACCACTTCTGGGCTAAACCCTAATGTTTGTGTGTGGACCCTCTCCTGTGGCACGTCGAGCATCTCGCCCAGATCGATTCGACCAACTCGTGGTTGAAGGATCGCGCCCTCGATGGTGCTGATGAGGGATTGGTGGTCTACGCCGAGTACCAGTCTCGCGGACGCGGTCGCCTCGATCGTCAATGGGAGGCGCCGGCGGGTTCGTCGCTGCTGTGCTCGATTCTGCTCCGCCGTCAGGCACGTGGGGAGCGCCTCCAGTTGGTCGTGGCCGCCGTCGCGCTCAGCGTGCGCGGCGCGCTCGCACGTCTCGTGCAACTTGAGCCGGGGCTGAAATGGCCCAACGATCTGGTGGTGGGCGACGCCAAGTTGGCCGGACTGCTCGCCGAGTTCGTGGCCACCCCGGGCGGCCCCGCCGTCGTGGTGGGACTCGGGGTCAACCTGAGTGCGAGCCCTCCGCACGTGCGTGCCACCAACGTGCTCGAGGCATCGGGTGTCGCGCTGGAGAGTCGTGCACTGCTCGATGCGTCGCTCGAGGAGCTGACCCGGCGCCTTGACCTGCTCGAGAGTGAGACTGGACGAGTTCAGGTCGCCCGAGAATACGCCGGCGCCCTCGCCACCCTCGGTCAGCGAGTTCGCGTCCAGCAACGCGAGCGTGAGTACGTGGGTGAGGCGGTGCGCGTCGATGACCTGGGCCAACTCGTGGTGAACGTGGAAGGCGTGGAGTGGACCTTCAGCGCCGGCGATGTCGTGCACGTGCGCACCGAGACGGGGGAAGTGGCGTGACGCGCGCCACTCGGGTGCTGGTCACCGGCGCCGCGGGCCAGGTGGGCCTCGACCTGGTCGACACGCTAGGCGCGCAGATGGTGCCGGGCGCGGACCATTCTTTCTGGGGCGACGGGCACCCGGTCGGCGACCGGGAGTTCGAGGTGCTCGGGCTGAGCCGGCACGAGTTGGACATCACCGATCGTGACAGCGTGGTCCGAGCGGTCTCTGCCGTTCGACCCGACGTCATCGTGCACCTGGCGGCTTACACCGCGGTGGATCGAGCCGAGGAGGATCCGACGACGTGCTACGCAGTCAACGCCACCGCGACGGGCTCACTGTCGACGGCAGCGCACGAGGTCGGCGCGCACCTTATCGCCATCTCCACGGACTACGTCTTCGACGGGTCCAAAGGTTCGGCCTATGTCGAAGACGACCCGACGAATCCGCTGGGCGTCTATGGAGCCTCCAAACTCGCGGGCGAGCTGCTGTGCTCGAGCGAGGACACGGTCGTGCGCACGTCGTGGGTGATGGGCGTACGCGGACGCAACGTGCTGCACGCCATTGCGCACAGGGCGGCGACGGGCGAGCGGGTTCGTTTCGTCAATGATCAGACCGGCACGGTGACTAGTGCCGCAGACTTGGCGCACGCGCTGGTGGCCCTGGTGCGCGCCCGACCCGGCGGACTCTGGCACGTCGCCAATCGGGGCGCGACGACCTGGTTCGACATCGCCCGCTTCGCGGGCCGCGAGCTCGGCCGCGACGACCAGTTCGCCACGGCCATCGCCACGGCCCAGCTGGACCCCGCTCCGGTGGCCAGACGCCCCGTGCGCAGTGATCTATCGATTGACCGATGGACGGCCGCGGGCTATCGCCCGATGCCCGAGTGGACGGATTCGGTGTCGCGTCTGCTTCGTGATCGAACCGGGCGCTCGTGACGGCGCCGATCAACGACGTGAGCGCGGTGCTGGTGGATTACCACGCTGGCCAGACGCTCATTGACTGCATCAAGTCACTGCACGATAACGGGGTGTTCGACATCGTGGTGGTGGACAATGCCTCGCCGGGCGCGGCCAAGGTGTCGCTCGAGGGACTCGGCGTGCGCCTCGTACAGCCGCGAATCAATCTGGGCTACGGACGGGGGGCCAACCGCGGGGCCGCAGTTGCCACGCCGGCGAAGTATCTCGTGGTGTCCAATCCCGACGTGGTCGTGCATCACGGCGCCGTGCGCGCGCTCGTCTCGTTTCTCGATGGGCACCCCGAGGTGGGTATCGCCGGTCCCACCATCGTGGACCCCGACGGCGCCGTCTATCCGTCCCAACGGGTCTTTCCCGATTTCTGGTTGGCCGGGCTTCACGCACTCCTGGCCCCCCTCTGGCCCGACAATCCCGCGACACGCCGCTACCGATCGGCGCGGGCCGACGGTACTGTCGATTGGGTCTCGGGGGCGTTCTTCGTGATTCGTCGCGACGTCTTTGAACAAGTGGGGGGCTTCGACGAGCGGTATTTCATGTTTGCCGAAGACATGGCGCTGTGCTGGCAGGCGCGCGAGCACGGTTGGGGGGTCGCAGCGGTGCCCGAGGCCACGGTGACCCACATCGAGGGCGTCTCGCGTCGACACGCCTCTCGCGCCATGGTCGTCGCCCACCACGCGAGCGCGCTGCGCTTCGAGTGGCAGACCGCGCGCGGCGTGCGCCGCGCACTAATGCCGTTGGCCGCCCTGGTGTTGGGGCTGCGTCTCGTGGTGATGCTGGCGCGCCGAGAGGGGAACTGAGCGTCGAGCGAATACACTGTAAATGGGGCTGCGGACGTGTCTGTGGTTGAAAGTCGATGCCAGCCGCGGGCGAAACGACCCACGTAAGGCGTCTTTTTGATGCTGAGCATGGCGCGGTTTAGGAGTAAGTCCTGCTTCAGGTCGACCAGGGTGGTCGTCGTGAAAGCCGGTGGAGTGTGCGAGTCCGCCTTCGGAGAGCCTGGTGCTGCCGCAGGCGCGTACGGACACCGCTGCAGGCAGGTGTGGGGTCAAAGACCAGGTCAGACGTGCGCAGCCCCCGCGCAGTTCACGATCGACCGGTAGGGTAAGTCACAACATGAGTGTTTTTAGCAAGATCCTTAAGGCCGGCGAGGGAAAGCGGGTTCGTCAACTCGCCGAACTCGTCGGGCCCATCAACGACCTGGCGGGTCAGATGGCCGGCATGACCGACGCAGAACTGCGTGGCCAGACGGACGTGTTCAAAGAACGCCTGGCCGAGGGCGAGACGCTGGACGACATCTTGCTGGAGGCGTTTGCCGTGGTGAGAGAGGCAGCCACGCGTGTACTCGGCCAACGACACTACGACGTCCAGTTGATGGGCGGTATGGCGTTGCACTTCGGGTGGATCGCCGAGATGAAGACCGGTGAGGGCAAGACCCTCGCCTCCACGTTGCCCGTGTATCTCAATGCCCTGGCCGGGCGGGGCGTCCACGTGGTCACGACGAATGACTACCTCGCGACCCGTGACTCCAACTGGATGGGTGAGGTTCACCGATTCCTGGGACTCAGCGTGGGCCGGGTGGGTCCGGACCTCAGCGAGTTTGATGAGAAGCGCGAGGCGTACAACGCTGACATCACCTACGGCACCAACACGGAGTTCGGCTTCGACTACTTGCGCGACAACATGGCCCGCCAGCGCGAGCACATGGTCCAGCGCGGCCACTACTACGCGATCGTCGACGAGGTTGACTCGATCCTGATCGACGAGGCACGCACGCCGCTGATCATTTCTGGCCCGGCGTCGGATGTGACCAAGCTTTACTACCAGTTCGCGTCGATCGCGCGCACGCTCACCCGCGATGTTGATTACGAGGTGGACGAGGAGAAGAAGACGGTGATGCCCACCGAGGCGGGTATCGAGAAGGTTGAACGTCAACTCGGCGTCACCAATCTGTACGACGCGGTGGCCACTAACTACGTCCATCAGTTGGGTCAGGCCCTTCGCGCGAAGGAACTCTTCCACCGCGACAAGGACTATCTCGTTGACGCGGGTGAGGTCAAGATCGTCGATGAGTTCACCGGACGCACCCTCGATGGACGGCGTTGGTCCGATGGTCTGCACCAAGCGGTGGAGGCCAAAGAGCGCGTGCGGATCCAAGAGGAGAACCACACGTGGGCCACAGTCACGCTGCAGAACTACTTCCGCCTTTACGAGAAGCTAGCGGGCATGACCGGTACCGCCGAGACAGAGGCGGCCGAGTTCGGCAACACGTACAACCTGGCCGTGGTGCCGATCCCGACGAATCGGCCTTCGATCAGGGTCGATCAGCCCGATCTGGTCTTCAAGACCGAGGAGGCGAAGTTCGCCGCAATCGTTGAGGACGTCCGCGAGCGCAGTGACCGCGGTCAGCCAGTGCTGTTGGGTACCGCATCAGTCGAGAAGTCGGAGTTGTTGTCGCGCGCGTTGTCCAAAGCGGGCATTGTCCACGAGGTTCTGAACGCGAAGCAGCATTTTCGCGAAGCCGAAATCGTGGCCCAGGCCGGGCACAAGCACGCGGTTACGGTGGCCACGAACATGGCTGGACGAGGTGTGGACGTCATCTTGGGCGGCAATGCCGAGGGACTCGCCGCGCGTGACGTGGCGGCTCGGGGATTCGTGCCGGGCACCGAGGAGTACGACGCGGCCTACGACTCGGCGCTGAAGAAGTTCCGTCCGCAGTGCGATGCCGAAGGTGACGAGGTGCGTGCGCTGGGCGGTCTGTACGTGCTGGGCACCGAACGCCACGACTCGCGGCGCATCGACAATCAGTTGCGCGGGCGCTCGGGACGCCAGGGCGATCCGGGCGAGAGCCGCTTCTACCTCTCGTTGGAAGACGAGTTGTTGCGACTCTTCGCGACTGGTGCCGTGTCCTGGGTGATGCAGCGCGCGCTGCCTGAGGGTGAGGCGATCGAGGCCAAGATGGTGTCCAAAGCCATCGAGCGGGCTCAGAACACCGTCGAGGGCCGAAACGCGGAGATCCGTAAGGACGTCCTCAAGTACGACGAGGTTATGAACGAGCAGCGCAAGGTCATCTACGGCCGGCGCCAGCAGGTCATCGACGGCGAGGACATCCATGACGCGACCATCGCCATGATCGAACAGCAGTTGGCGAGCGTGGTCGAGGAGCGCTTGGAGAGCGAGTTTCCCGAGGAGTGGGATATCAACGCGCTGCTTATCGATCTGCAGACGTACTATCCGACCCAGTTGAGCACCGACGCTCTCGAGGTGTTTGAGGATCGCGACGACGTGGTGGCTGCGGTGGTAGACGAGGCGCTTGCTCAGTACCAAGTCAAGTGCGAGGGCTACCCCGGCGGAATCGACACCGCCCGCGAGATCGAGCGCGACGTCATGTTGCAGATTCTCGACCAGCGCTGGCGCGATCACCTTTCGGACATGGACTACCTTCGCGACGGCATCCACCTGCGCCAGGTTGCCCAACAGGATCCCCTGACGGCGTGGCAGAAGGAAGGCTACGTGATGTTCGAGCACCTTCTTGGGGCAGTGGACAGTGACTACGTTCGCTACATCACACACGTGGAGGCGAGCGTGGCCGAAGAGGAAGTCTCTGACGAGGGCTTCGAGCAGGCGGTTACGAATGCGGCCGAGGTCGCCCCTGGAGCCGTGGACCTGCCGGCGCACGGGCGGGCCGCGAAGCCGCTCGCCAAGCAGGGGGACAAGATCGGACGCAACGAGCCGTGCTGGTGCGGTTCGGGTCGTAAGTTCAAGCAGTGCCATGGCCGACCCTAGGGCCGAGAACGCGCTACGCGATGCTCAATCGACGCTCGACGAGCTCGAGGGTCGGTGGACGGCCGCTCGCGACTACCTGAAGATCGACGCCAGTCGAGAGCGCCACGCCGAGCTGAGCATCTTGGTCGAGGCCCCCAACCTGTGGGACGACCAGGACCACGCCCGCGACGTCACCACCGAACTCGGGCGCTTGGGCAACGATCTGGAGCTCTTCGACGGATTGGGCCGCGATCTCGAGGACTGCCGCGTGCTCGCGGAGTTCTCGCGCGAGGCGATCGCCACCGGCGAGCCCGACTGGTCGCTACTTGACGAGCTCTCCGCGAGCGTCGAGCGACTCGAACAGGCTCTCAATGCGCTGGAGGTGCAGAGTCTCTTTAGTGGTCCATACGACGAGAATGACGCGATTGCCGAGTTGCACGCCGGCGCTGGTGGCACCGACGCCCAGGACTGGGCCGAGATGATGCTGCGGATGTACTCACGATGGGCCGAGCGGCGCGGCTTCGGTGTCGAAATCGACGAGGTGACCGAGGGACAGGAGGCGGGCATCCTGTCGGCCACCTTCGTCGTGAAGGGTCGCTTCGCCTATGGCTGGCTCTCGGCCGAGCGCGGGGTGCACCGACTCGTTCGGATCAGCCCTTTCGACTCGCAGGCCCGTCGCCAGACGAGCTTCGCGAGTATCGACATCACACCGATGCTCGCCGACGACGCCAGTGAGGTCGACATCGATGAGAAGGAGCTGCGCGTGGACACCTACCGCTCCTCGGGTGCGGGCGGTCAGCACGTCAACAAGACCGACTCGGCGATTCGCATCACCCACCTCCCATCGGGGATCGTGGTGAGTTGCCAGAACGAACGATCCCAGCACCAGAACCGTGCTCGCGCGATGCAGATTCTCGAGGCGAAACTCGCCGAGCGGGCGCGAGCGCAGCGCCAGGCGCAGATGGACGCCTTGAGCGGCGATCGTGGGGATAACGCTTGGGGATCGCAGATTCGAAGCTACGTCCAGGCGCCCTATCAACTGGTGAAGGATCACCGAACCGAGTACGAAACCGGCAACGTGGAAGCGGTGCTCGACGGGGATCTCGACGGATTCATGGAGGCCGAACTGCGGCGCCAGCGGTCGCGGTCGTGATCGGCGACGAATTCTAAGAATTGCGCGCAGGCGCGCGCGAACGTGCTCATGGCGCAAATGCGGCGATGCCGGAAACTAGAATGGGTCCATTAGAAATTCCAGTGCGTTGCGCACCCTTACCCAGCAGCCCGAGGGGGCGAAGCCGTGATTCGCTTTGAACATGTCTCGAAGACGTACAAGAACGGAACCATCGCCCTCAAGGACATCAACCTTGACATCGAGAAGGGTGAATTCGTGTTTCTCGTCGGTTCGTCGGGCTCGGGCAAGACCACATTCCTGCGCTTGCTGTTGCGCGAGGAACTGCCCGACCAGGGTCGGATCCTCGAGGCGGGCCGCGACATCGGCGCGCTCTCGAAGTGGCGCGTGCCATATCTTCGGCGCAACATCGGCTGCGTGTTCCAGGATTTCCGCCTACTGCCCAACAAGACCGTGTTCGAGAACGTCGCCTTCGCCCTAGAGGTGATCGGGCGCCCGCGTTCCACGGTGGAGTCTCAGGTGCCCCAGATCCTCGAACTCGTGGGACTAACCGAGAAGTCCAAGAACCTACCCAGTGAGCTCTCGGGTGGCGAGCAGCAGCGGGTCGCGGTGGCGCGCGCGTTCGTGAATCGCCCACTCATTCTGCTCGCCGACGAGCCGACCGGCAACCTCGACCCCACTAATTCGGAGTCGATCATGGCGTTGCTCGAGCGCATCAATCGGACGGGCACCACCGTGGTGATGGCGACTCACGACAAGGCCCTCGTGGACCGCATGCGTCGACGCGTGATCGAACTCGACAAGGGCGAGATGATTCGTGACCAGGTGCGCGGCGTATACGGCATCGATGAGACACCGGCGAGCCTGTAATGCGTGTCTATCTTCGCTACGCGGTCAAGGAGACCTTCAGCAATCTGTGGCGTAATCGGATGATGACCATTGCCGCGGTACTTACCGTGGCCGTCTCGCTGTCGCTCGTTGGAGCAGCACTGCTCTTGAAACAGAGCGCCGCCCAGGCCTCGGCACAGTGGCAGCAAGGCACCCGGGTCACCGTCTGGATGCAGCCGACGGCTACGCAGAGCGAGCTTACCAACGTGCAGAATCAGCTCACCACCTCGCCGATTGTGAAGGACTGCATCTACTACACCCAGGCTCAGGACTACCAGGAGGCACTCAAGATCCTGCCCAAGTCCGAGTCCAGCGTGCTCACCGTCTCGGCGATGCCGTCGTCGTACCGCTGCATTCCCACGGTGCCGTCCAACGCGTTCGTGATCGAGTCAACGTTCTCGAACCAGCCTGGCGTCTACAAGGTCACCGCTCCCGAACAGCAGATCCGCGAGATGAACCGGGCGATTCGAGTGTTGCAGATCGTCTTTCTTGCGCTGGCCGGCGTCCTCCTGCTCTCAGCCACTGTGCTGATCCTCAATACCATTCGGATGGCGATCTTCGCTCGACGGCGTGAGGTGTCGGTGATGAAACTCGTGGGGGCGACCAATTGGTTTATTCGCATCCCCTACATCACCGAAGGGTTCATTCAGGGACTCTTGGGCTCCGCGGTGGCGATTCTGGCCGTCACGGCGCTGCACACTTGGTACCCCCTGCACAACGAGTTCCAACTGGACACCAACGCGCTGATGGGCACGAACGCCGTCGTTCTTGTGGTGGGTGTGGTGATCGGTTCGGTCGGTTCGGCGATCGCGATTCGCCGATTCCTCGACGTCTAGTCCTTGGTGGGATCGAAGTCGATCGCGAGTGAGTTGACGCAGTAGCGAAGTCCCGTGTCGGTCGGGCCGTCGTTGAACACGTGGCCGAGGTGGCCGCCGCACTGCGAGCACAGGATCTCGGTGCGTACCCGTCCCAGCGAGTGATCGGGCCGTTCGATGATGGTTCCCGGTTCGCAGGCATCGAAACTCGGCCAACCGCAGCCCGAGTCGAACTTCTGGGTTGAGGTGAACAGCCGCTGCCCGCAGCCCGCGCACGAGAAGACGCCCTCGTCATCCACGTGCAGTAGAGATCCGGTGAACGGGCTTTCGGTCGCCGCTTCGCGCAGCACTGCGTAGCGCTCGGGTGAGAGTTGACTGCGCCACTGGTCGTCGCTCTTGGACACGGAGTAGGTCATGGCGCCAATGTACCGGTCACGTCGGTCTCGCGGCGCGTGCCTAGAAGTAGTGGGGCTTGGGCGCTTCGGGCAATACCCGCGGAAACTCGGGTTGATCCGCCAGCATGCGGCGAAACGCCCCAGCGATGCCCTCGGGGTCGAGTCCCAGTTCGCTGAGGAGCTCATCGGGTCGATCGTGCTCGAGGAACGCACGCGGCACGCCCAGGATGCGAGTGGTTGGAAAGGGCCGCGCGAGGTCCTGGGCGCGATTGCGCACGGCCGAGACCATCAATGTGCCCGCACCCCCGTGGCGCGTGCCGTCCTCGACGGTGATGATGCGCTCGTGGTGCAAGGCGTCGTCGATCATTGCGGGGTCCGGCGGCAGGACCCGTACGTCATAGAGGGTCACCTTGGCGGAATCGGGTCCGAGGAGTTCGAGGGCTCGGTAGGCATTGGTCGCCATCTTCCCCACGGCTAGCACGCACAGTGAGCCATCCCCGCGTACGATCTCTCGAGCACGCATCCCTTCGCCGACCCTGCCGTCCAGGGGTTTGGGCAGAGTCTTGGGAAAGCGCAGGGCCGTCGGCGTGCTCATCGAGAGTGCGGTCGCGAGCATGCCCGGAATCTCCTCGGCGCTCGAGGGCGCGAAGATCGTCATGTTAGGGATTGCGAGGCACAGCGCGATGTCGAGCAGACCGTGATGGCTGGGGCCGTCATCACCGGTGATGCCCGCACGGTCGAAGACGAAGACCACCGGTAGATTCAGTAGCCCCACGTCCAGGTGGGCCTGATCAAAGGCGCGCGAGAAGAACGTTGAGTAGACCGCGACGACGGGCTTCATGCCGCCCATGGCCATTCCCGCCGCCGCCGTGACGGCGTGCTGTTCGGCGATGCCGACGTCAAAGAATCGTTCGGGGAAGCGATCCTGGAAGCGCAGCAGTCCGGTGGGCCCGGCCATCGCGGCCGTGATCGCCACGATCCGATCATCGAGGTCGGCGAGGGTCACGAGTGCGCTGGCGAACGCCTCGGTGTACGACTGGGGCGGCACCTCTTCGTCGTTCAGTTTGGGGGGCAACTTGTAGTCGTGCATGCGAAGGTCATCGCTCGTTGCGGGGGCGTAGCCTCGTCCCTTCTCGGTCAGTACGTGTACGACAATGGGGCCGTCCCACTCGGCGGCGCTGCGAAGCGCGCTCTCCAGCGATTCGATGTTGTGCCCGTCGATCGGTCCGACGTAGCGCACTCCGAGGTTCTCGAAGAAGGTGTGCGGCGTCACCATCTCGCGCACCACCGATGTCACCACGTCCACGCCCGCGTAGGCGGCCTTGCCCACGCGCGGCAGATGGGGGACCAGCTGTCGAATTCGGTCGCGAAGACTGACGTAGGTCTTGTTTAGTCGCAGATTGGTGAGCGACTCGGAGAGCTTGGAGATCGTGGGTGCGTAACTGCGCCCGTTGTCGTTGAGGACGATGACGACGCGCTGGTTGGAGTGTCCGAGGTTGTTGAGCGCCTCGTAGGCCATGCCACCGGTGAGCGATCCATCGCCAACGACCGCGACCACGTGCCGGCGACCGCCGTGCCCGATCAGCTCCTTGCGTCGCTGCAACGCAACCGAAAGCCCGTGCGCGTAGGAAAGGGCAGTCGATGCGTGCGAGGATTCAATCCAGTCGTGTTCACTCTCAGAACGGTTCGGATAGCCCGACAGACCACCGCGCTGGCGCAGATTCTTGAAGCCGTAGCGTCGGCCGGTGAGGAGCTTGTGCACGTAGGACTGGTGGCCGGTATCCCACAAGAGGATGTCGGCGGGTGACTCGAAGACCCGGTGCAGGGCCAGCGTCAGTTCCACCACCCCCAGGTTTGAACCCAGGTGACCGCCGGTCTTTGTCACGGTGGCAATGATGAACTCGCGGATCTCGCCGCTCAGTTGGCCCAATTGGTCGTACGAGAGGTCCCGCAGGTCGGCGGGCGATTCGATCGACGGCAAAATCACCTCCTCAGCCTACTGGTCGATGACGTTGCTGACTCTTAGTGAGGTACTGGGAATCGTGGTCACGCCGAGGACTTCACACGGACAATCGAATTGCCACAGCCCGGGGCCCACCTTCTCGATGTGACGCGAGGGGACGTGGCGGTGGCACCTCGGAGCGGGCGCACGACGCGCCCGCGATGCCCCGATACGCTGGGTCGCATGTCCGAGACCCTGGTCGACAGAGAGATACTGCAACGCGTCCTGGGCGCCGCAATGCAGCGCGGTGGCGAGTTCGCCGAGGTGTTCGTGGAGGATCGCGTGACCTCCTCAGCGGTCCTCGACCAGCGTCGAGTCGAGGAATTGAACTCTGGTCACGACCGCGGCGCAGGAATTCGCGTGGTCGTGGGCGATACCACTGGCTTCGCCCATACCTCCGATCTGTCCGAGGGTGGGTTGCGCCGCGCTGCGCAGGCGGCGGCCTCGGTGGCACGCGGCGGCGGCGGCGGTGTGCGCGAGGTGGCGCTGGACGCCCTCAATTCGCGCGCCTCGCTCGCGGTCGTGGCACCAGGCGATGTCGACAAGGCCCGCAAGATTGAACTGTTGATGCAGGCTGATGATGTGGCGCGCTCAGAGGGGGCATCGGTACGTCAGGTGCAGGTCGCCGTCGGCGACTCGAGTCGGCGTTTTGTCGTGGCGAACTCGGACGGGTCGTTCGCGGCCGACCATCAGGTGCGAACTCGCTTCAACATCTCGTGCGTGGCGAGTGGCGATACCGGCATGCAGACGGGCTATCGGCCCATTGCGGGCACCCGGGGTTTTGAAATTCTGAGTCCCGAGACGGTCGCGGAGGCGGCCCGTGGCGCGGCGCGACAGGCCATCACGAAGCTCGACGCGCGGCCCGCACCTTCGGGCGACCTTCCCGTGGTGCTCGCCGGCGGATCGGGCGGCATCTTGTTCCACGAGGCCTGCGGACACGGACTCGAAGCGGACGCTGTCTTGAAGCAGGCATCGGTCTACGCCGGCAAGTTGGGTCAGCGCGTGGCCAGCCCACTGGTCACGCTCGTGGACGACGGTACGGTACAGGGCGAGTGGGGCTACCTGGGAATCGACGACGAGGGCCGTCCCGCCGCGCGCAACGTGCTGATCGAGAACGGCGTGCTCACCGACTACATGTGGGATTTCCTGCGGGCGAGAAAGGAGGGTCGTCGGTCATCGGGCAACGGTCGTCGTCAGAGCTATCAGTACTTGCCCATGGTGCGAATGACCAATACCTATCTCCTGGCCGGCGACGCCGACGCCGACGAGATTGTGGCTCAGACGCCCTACGGCGTGTACGTCGCCCAACTGGGCGGCGGACAGGTGGACACCGCCACCGGAGACTTCGTCTTCGGAATGACTGCGGCATTCCTGATCGAGGACGGCAAGATCACGACACCATTGCGCGACTGCAATCTCATCGGCAACGGTCCCGACGTGCTCCAGCGCGTCGATGCGGTGGCGTCGGATTTCTCCATGACCCCCGGCACGTGCGGTAAGGACGGCCAACAGGTCCCGGTCGGCACGGGGCAGGCGACCATGCGCCTCACGGGCGTGACAATTGGAGGTACCGCGTCATGAGTGAACTTCTGGACCTTGCTGACAAGGTGTTGGCCGAGGTGCGCAGTGGCGAACAGATCGAGGTGTATCTCTCGAGTGGTGTGGACACCGACGTGCAGGTCTACGAGGGAGCGATCGAGAACCTCTCGAATGCGAGTTCTGCCGGCATCGGGATCCGGGTCCTGCGTGAGGGGTCTGCGGGCGCCCAGGTGGGCGCCGCGTGGGCCGGTTCGCTCGACGAGGGGGCGGTGGCCGACGCCCTGCGAGAGGCACGCGACAATGCGCGCTTTGCGACTGAGGATGAGTTCATGGCCTTTGCTCGCCCCGACGGCGTGGCGCCGGTGGCCCTCGATCTCAGCGATGCCTCGGTCATGGCGATGCCGGTTGATGACAAGATCGCCATGGCGCTGGAGTTGGAACGGTCCGTGCGGGCGGCTGACTCTCGAATCCGTCAGGTGGCGGCGGCCAACTATTCGGACTACGTGGCACGCGCTGCGGTGGCGTCGACAAACGGGATACGTGCCACCTACGAGCGCTCGGGTGTCTACGTGTCGGTAGAGGCGATCGCCAGCGACGGGGTGAGCGATCAAACGGGCTGGGGGCTCTCGGCGGGTCGGGCACCCCACGAGGTGCACATCGAGGAGGCGTCGCGCGACGCCGTGACCCGCGCGACCCGGATGTTGGGCGCCGTGAAGCCGAGTTCAGCGAAGATGACTGCCGTGTTCGACCCGCGAACGGCGGCCACGCTGCTCGCCATTGTCGGCGGCGCCCTCAGTGGCGAAGTCGTCGTACGCGGCCGTTCATTCTTTGCCGATCGCATCGGCGAACGGGTGGCGTCAGAGTTGGTGACCCTGGTGGATGATCCGACGGACCCGCGCCACTTCGCCGCCAGCGTGTTCGACGGCGAAGGGCTTGCGTGCCGACGCAACCTGCTCATTGAGGCTGGGGAATTGAAGAGCTTCGTCTACGACACCGTGTCGGGACGTCGAGCCGGAACCGTGTCAACCGGAAGTGCGGTGCGCGGGGGCATCGGCGCTTCGCCGTCCGCGGGATGTCGCGCCTTGCAGTTGTGCGCGGGATCGTTGACCCAGGAGCAGATCTTCGAGGCCGTCGGCGAGGGAATCTTCGTGGAATCGATTACGGGCGTGCACTCGGGGGTCAATCCAATCTCGGGTGACTTCTCGGTAGGTGTCACCGGCCTCATGATCCGAAATGGGCAGCTGGCCGAACCCGTTCGTGAGGCAACGGTGGCCTCAACGTTGCAGCGGATGCTCCTGGACGTGGCCCACGTCGGATCTGACGTGCAATGGTTGCCCGGTACTGCCGCCGGTCAGACCCTCGCGATTTCGGCGATTTCGGTGTCGGGTGTCTAGTCGCCCGCTGCGGCGGTGCTCGCCGGGGCGGTGCTCGGCGGCGGCGAACTCGCCGGTGTCGTGCTCGCGGGTGGCGTCGAAGAGGATGAGGCTCCCCGGCTGTCGTTCTTGTAGAAGCCGCTGCCCTTGAAGACGATACCGACCGCAGAAAACACTTTGCGGAGTTCGCCGCCGCACTCTTCGCACGTCGTGAGGGCGGGATCCGAGAACTTCTGGATAGCCTCCACCCGCTGGTGGCACGACTGGCATTCGTATTCGTAGGTGGGCATTGACAAACTCCTGGGTGGTGCTGCTTCGAGGCAGTGTATCGCCCTTTGCCCGAGGACCGTTCCGGGTTCACTAGCATGGCGCGGTGGACGACTTCCACCAATTGCGAAGGTCAGGGCGAGAGGGAGCATTCCCGCGCGAGATCGGACCCTCGGAGATCAGTGCACGACGTGCGTTGGCCCGCTGTCGGGTGAACATGCTGCCGGCGACAACGGCCAGCGTGGCGGCCAACACCATCAATAAGGGAGATGTGCTCGCGACGGCTCGGATCGCCGGTATTCAGGCGGCCAAGCAGGCCTCGATGCTTCTACCCATGGCTCATGCGGTCATGGTGGGCAACGTGCACGTCAACTTCACCATTGCCGATTCCCATATTGACGTGGAGGCCAGCGTGGACACGCTCGATCGCACCGGGGTGGAGATGGAGGCCCTCACGGCGGTGACGGTTGCCGCCCTCACCGTCTATGACATGTGCAAGTCCGCCGATCGGACGATGACTATTGAGAACGTCGCGCTCTGGGAGAAGTCGGGCGGCCGTTCGGGTTCGTGGCGACGTGAAGAGGCCTCGGGCCCGGCGAGTGACGAGGGGGCCTGAGCGTCGTCCGCGACCCCGCTGGACGATACCCTCGTAGTACCAACGAGAGGATCAAGGTGAGTGGTCGAAACGCCGCAGAAGAGAGCCGTGAGCGACTTATCGCCCTGGTGCTGTTGCTGCAAACCGCCTCAAAGGGCTCCCCGCTGACCCAGGAGACCATCGTGCACGAACTGCAGGTGGATGAGTATCCGGTCTCGGCCAAGGGACCGAGGAAGGTGCGGGCCTACGAGGGTAGTGACGGCGCCGTGCGACAGAAGTTCGAACGCGATAAGGCGAAGATCCGCGAGCTGGGCCTACAGATCGACACGGTCATGCTCGATGACTCGAGTGTCGGCTACTGGATCGATCCGGACAGCGCCAACGCGCCGCACATCGACTTCACCGAGGACGAGGAGCGGGTGGTTCGACTCGCGCTGCGATTTTGTGGCTTCGGAGCCCTGGGGGCCTTCAGCCTCTTCAATGAGGGACCAGCCCACGACGGAGGGCTTGAATTCACTAATTACTACACTCCCATACTGAGGGCACTGCACCTCGGTCGAGCCCTCAGCTTCGAGTACCAGTCGAACACCAACAAGGTGCGCTTGGTCGAACCGCTCTCGGTGCGGGTGTTCAATGGCATTGCGTACCTCGTCGCCCGGATCAAGGGCACCAACGAGATCAAGGGCTATCGAATCCAGCGCATCACCTCTATGCCCGTGGTGCTGCCCGATACGTTCGCGCGTGATCAGGCCGCCCTGGACATCGCCGCCGCATGGCGCCCCGAATTCACCAAGGCGCCCACGCCCGTCGACGTGGTGGTGACCACTAACGAGAACTACGCCGAACTACTCGTTCGCCAGTATCCGGACGCGCTGGCCGCTACTAAGCGGGACGGGAAGATGGAGGTGGGCATCACCTTCGAGAGCCCACGCGCCGCGCTGCGCTTCGTGCTTGAAGCCGCCGACCGCGTACGGCTTCAGAGCCCCAAGTCCCTGAAGAGCGAGTTGCGTGCGTGGCTTCAGTCCGTCAATCGTGGGCGGGTGCCCAACCTCGACAAGGTCACCTTCACCGGTCCTCCAACGAACGACGCCCTCGGTCAGACGCTGCAACTGCTCCACGCGGTCTATCTCGCCGATGAGGGACTTCACATCAGCGAACTGGCCACGCGGTTTTCTATGGATCCTGCCCTCATTCGGCGCATTCTCGACCGCCTCGTCACCTTCGAGCCGATGGGGGGTGCGTACGGCTTCCCGGCGCACGTGCTCAAGGAGTGCGATGACTGGGAGCACGAGAGCACGGACGACTCGGTCTATCGGGTCGAGTTCTACGGACGAGACGGTCTCCACGAGCCCTCTCCACTCATGTGGCGTGACCTGTTCGAACTCAACACCGCGCTGCGCGAAGCGTCGAGGGTGTACTCGGATCCGGCGATTGATTCGGCCATCGCCAAGATTGAGGCCGCCATTGGCGCCTTCGTCCAGGTCGAGACGGTGACCAACGAGGGATTGCTCGACGACGTTCGTCACGCGATCGAACACCACGAGCAGATAAAGATTGAGTACACGCCCGGCGTGACCGAGGCGTCCCAACACCGCTCCATCGAGCCGCGTGAGATGAGGGTCCTCAACGGGCACACCTACGTGCGTGCGTACTGCACAACCCGAGCGGCGTGGCGGACCTTTCGCGTCGACCGAATCGGACAGATCCTCGCCAAGTCGCCCGTGAGTGAGCAGCGCCCGCCCGATCCAGCCGGTAACTGGCTAACCCAGGTCGGTGAGGCTGGCGACGAGGTGCTGGTAGTCGTCGAGTCCCACCTGCGCTGGCTCTTCGAGCCACTGCCCAATGCGCATTGGGCCGCCGTGGGTGACGGCCGCCACGTCGTAAAGTTTCGCGTCGTCAATGAGTCGTTCCTTGACCATCTCATGCTTCAGGCTGGCGAGGGAGCCGTGGTGGCGACGGCGAAGTTCGCCCACGCGGGTCACGAGTTGGCTGCTCGCATCATGGACCAGTTGTAGCGACCGTTGTGCCCCGAAAAGGGGGGGACGGTGCTGCGGCTCTTCGTGCGACGCTCCGACGATGTCGGCTACTTCACTCGTGACGCGGCTCATGAGCTCGACGGTCTGCGTGATGGTCCGCCCGGTTGGTGGCTGCGTGGTGAGGGGGGTCTGGAACGCGAGGACGTCGTCGCCCAGGTCCTCACTCGAACGCCGCGCGCCAGTGTGGTTGGCTATGACATCGTTGTGGCCGCACCGCGCCCAGTATCCATATTGCTCGCTCTCGACGCTGAACACGCGCCGATCGTGGTGGCGGCGCATCGGAGATCGGTGCGTGCCAGCATCGAGTATCTCGAGGAGCGGGCTCTGGTCGTGCAACGGCAACGAAATGGTGAACGCGAGGACCACCCCGCGCGATGGGAGCGCGTGGTCGGCTTCACTCACGGGATCAATCGCCACGGCGAGCCGCACCTGCATGATCACGTGGTAGTGGGAGCGCGCCCCCAGGGTTCAAACGTTCAACTCGATGCCCGGTCCCTCTTCGCCCACGCACAGGCCGCCGACGCGCTCTATCGATCCTCTATGCGCCGCGAGCTGACCTCTCGCACGCCGTGGATGGTGTGGCGCTCCTTCAAGGGACTGGAACATGTGGCGGGGCTCGACGAGGGATACCGTGCCCTCTGGGGTGGACACCACGACGACCGCGGCGTCAAGACGTTATGGCAGCGTCACGACGTCGTGGCGAAATGGGAGCGTGACCGAGAGCAACTGATCAGCCAGGGTGTCGTGGAGCCGCGCCTTCGAGGAGGGTTCGATCGCCACGCGTTCGCCGGCGCCTTCGAGGGTCTTCCCACCGTGACGCGCCGCCAAGTGGTGGCGGCGTGGGCGAACGCGGCGGTTCTCGGTGTCGCACCCCGAGAGCTGACGCGCACGATCGACCATCATTACCCCGAGCTCGTGGGCTCTCGCGGTGTGCGAGAGGCGAGTATCGGCGTCGCGCGGGCACGCGTCCCGACCCTCGAGCGTATTCGCGAAGCGGACCAGCCGCGCACCCGCGAACTGTGGCGCTCGGCTCAGCGTGAACGTTCGCGAGTGGATCTAGGGCGATCGAGGTAGTGACGGAATCGCTCGTCGGTGTGCGCGGGCGTGAGACGGATCCAGCTCAGCGAGTTGTCCGCACCGAGTCCCAGCGCGTACCCGGGGCGGCCTTGCGCGAGACTGCTCACCGGCACTCGATCGCGCTCGATCCAGGAGGTGGAGGTGGACGCGGACCTCCCTCGATTGCCACGTTGATGCGACGCCGAGCGCACCGGGCCTTGGCCGCCCAATCGGTTCAACAACTCCAGCGTGTTCCGATCGGCGATGCCGGGCAAGATGACCGTGGTGGGAAACAGCGACAAGAAGCCCTCGGCCGCCGCGCCCCATCGGCTGCGCGCTTGGCTGAGGTCCTGGAGGCACGCAAGCGTCAGCACGCCCTGACCGCCCCCCTCGGACACTATGCCCGCGAGGCGCGGGAGCGGTGCGACGTTGGCCAACTCATCCAGCGCCAGCAGGAGCCGCGCGCCTTCGTCGTGTCGGTCGTAAGTGGCGTGGACGAGTTGCTCAATCATGCCTACCACCAACGGCGTGGTAATCGCTTGATGGCGACTGGGCGCGACGATGTGCAACTGGTGAGGTCCACGAAGGAAGGCGTCGACGTCGAGGGTGGGCTCGCGCGCCGCACTTCGTGCGGCATCGGTGCGCATACCGGCGAACAGGCCCGAGGCGGTGGACCAGATGCCTGATAGTTCGCGCTCGTCGCTCGCCAGGACTCCTCGCAGTAACGAAACCGCCGGATGGTGCTCACCGTGGCGCTCTCGAAGTACGGCATCGAGATCAGTTGCGCTCCGTTCATCGATACGTGAGGCGAGTTGCCCGAGTGATTCTCCCCGCAGAGCGGTTGCGTGCAGCAAGGGTGCCACGAGGGCGCCGGCTCGCTCAGTCCAGTGGTCGTCACCGCGCTCACGCAAACGGTGCGCCACATCGGTGAGGCTTCTCGTGGCCAGCACGGCACCGTCCCAGGTCGATGCCTGTTGCACGGGTGAGTAGCCGACGCGTTGCACACCGGGGGGCGTGCGCACTGTTCCTGAGGGATCGAAGAGCAGTGTTGTGCCATCACCTCGAGCGCGTGCCATGAGCTCGATGACATCGTTCTTGGTCGATGTCACGACGCACGAACGTCGTGTCGTCAAGAGATTGGGAATGATGAGTGATGATGTCTTGCCGCTTCGGCTCGGACCAAGTACGAGTGTCGAACGTTGCGCACCGCTGAGTGCATCGCCGTTGCTGCCTCGACCTAAGTAGACGCCGCGATCATCCATTACGAAACAAATGTCGCAAAAAGATTCGAAATGCTTGACATTGGTGTGCAAAGCGAGTGAACTTTTGATTGTTCTTCTGCGAAGGAGACGGTTGTTTTGCAAACGTGCTGCTTGCAGCACACTCGCAAAGTGCTCATTCGCGTAAGAACCGTGCACTGCGACCGGTCGCTGCACAGCCGTGAGGCTGGGTAGCACACGAGCGAGTACACGTTAATCAAGGCGGCACCTGGTTTCGAGACCACCATGGTGGTGGTCTCAGGGTCCCAATTTGATTCAACGTTGAGTCCCAAGGAGGGAAAGTGGCAACAGCCGCGAAGAAGAAGGCTCCGGCCAAAAGGGCTCCGGCCAAGAAGGCCGCTGCCAAGAAGGTAGCCAAGAAGGCTCCGGCCAAGAAGGC